>Ga0056114_1000271_pt1 | contig 16108 bp, 7 predicted proteins | sample WorMetHERISLAND1_FD_77005 | JGI IMG/M metagenome (GOLD analysis project Ga0056114, IMG submission 77005) | Marine gutless worms symbiont microbial communities from Max Planck institute for Marine Microbiology, Germany - Olavius loisae HERON... ...
AGCAGTTCAAGGTCATCCAAGGTCATCGATCTTGGTGTCAATCGAAAGCCCATGTACGATTTCCTATTAGTCATTAATAGTAAATTTGACCGTATCTACTACCGTTTTCGAGATACTGACGCTTAAAGCTAGAAAATCGCTGAATTTTTCCGACCGACCCTTATTTGAGGCCCCCGTTCGGGGTGAACCCCTTAGAATTTGGTGATGAAATTTGGCTTCAGAAAACTAGAGTCTTGCGGCTACCAGACGGTGAAGAAATCATGACATCTTCGTTTTGACACAATACCGGCGCGTGACAGACGGACAGACGGACGGACAGACGGACACGTTGCGATCACTATTACCCGCGCTAGCATAGCGTCGCGCGGGTAAAAATGAATATGGGCCAAAGTAATTCGGTGAAAGGTGACATCGCTTGTGTGCATAAGAACCCACATTTTGTGGGAAGGGAAGGTCGTATATAGGGTGTGAGCATTCGAAAGGTACCATACCATTCGAAAGATCGATGGTGGTTTCCTATAGGCTTTCCGTTGTGACCATTGCGCTATCTCTAACCATTCGGTCGCAATTTGCCATCGAATACCTCCGACGGTCAATCAACCGGGGGTGGACCACTTTGGGGCAAATGTAGGCAGGAAGGGGTTGATCGATGTAAGCCAAATTTTTACAGTATTTGGGAGAAACGCGGGCTGGTTTTTTTGCAAAAGAAATCGTATTGATATCTTCTGTCGTTTGAGCACAATGCACGAACGTGACGGATAGACAGACAGACAAATTTTATATTTTCACAGAATGGTACCATGTGTCGCAATAGGCGAAATCGCTTATGTCCTCGCCTAAAAGGGACACAGAACTCTCATACTGGGGACCGTCTCTTTAATTGATTTCAAGAACAGAGATGAACCTTTTTCCAAATTTATTCAAAAATTTATCTACAACTTTGTGAGATATCCACCTAGTGGAGAGAAAGAATGAAAAATAACAAACCGGGGGGTGCTTTAATTGTCAATAACGTGTATTTATATTTCATCATATTATAGGCAAAATACGTTTACTGGAATACTGCTCAGTTCCATGAAACTGTTAGGACTGCTATATCCATCACTCACTTATTGTGGATTTTAATAGTGTAATTATGTACTAGTATTGATATTGAGCAGGCGGTTGTGAAGTGATTGACAAACGAATTTCTGTGTATGTTTTGGCGCTAAGGTTCGCCCGGAGAGACTGGATTCACTGGAGGTTTCGGAGCGTTCGGACGCAGTGGAGTTGACGGTACTGGAGGCGTCATAGGCCCAAAAGGACCTGCGGGTGATATCGGCCCTACTGGACGCACTGGTGTCGTAGGACAGAAAGGAATGGCTGGAGATATCGGATCACCGGGCCAGGCTGGCCAACCAGGACTTCCTGGTAACACTGGACTTCCGGGGCCGGAAGGTTCTCCCGGATCTATTGGAGATCCTGGAGCAGTCGGTGTACCTGGACAGATCGGTGTTCCAGGGGCTGCCGGGGAGCCTGGTAATCCAGGACCCGCTGGGATGCCTGGTCCAATCGGAGCCGTGGGCGGTACGGGCATTGTCGGAGCTACTGGAAACATTGGACTTACCGGAGAAGCCGGTAGTCCTGGAATTGTCGGATTAGCGGGGCCTAAAGGTGAAACGGGATTGGCGGGAGCAAACGGTACACCTGGAATGATTGGTTCACGGGGCATGGCTGGCAATACAGGATCAACCGGCTCTACGGGTCAGATTGGTCCACGTGGCCTTACAGGTAACCCAGGGACGGCGGGAAGTTTAGGAGCAACTGGTGTGAGAGGTCAGACGGGACCTGCAGGGGCTCCTGGACCGGACGGAGTCTCCGGAACGGCCGGTTCTCCGGGAAGGCAAGGAGAACCGGGTGCTAGAGGTCCGCTGGGAGATACAGGGTCTCGTGGCAGCGATGGTGCTGCAGGATTACCAGGTGTACGTGGAGCAGTTGGAACTAGCGGGCCTCAAGGATCACCAGGTGCTGGCGGTGTGATTGGCGATACAGGTGCTGCTGGCGCTGTTGGTGATACAGGTGAGAAAATTACTTCCACCTGTTTAGAGTATGGCGTACGAGTACTTACGTGACTGTAGATTCATCGTTGGATTTTCATTACAATTTTTAAGCTTCAATAATACTGCCAAAAATTAATCTTTGAAAACCTGAAGCTTTCATCAAGTAGTCACTGCCATGATCACTCGTAAATAGGTCAACAGCGGCCACATAGCAGAAAGCAGACGGTCACGTGACTGAAAGTCCTGTCCCAGTTACATGTATGAGAGAGCTGAAAAGTGTCGCCGTCCTTGTTGCACCCCAGTTGCCGGTTGGTGCTTTCGAATGTTAATTGACTCCTCCACGCTGTGCTCAGACCGACAACAATCTCTGTCTAAGATCTTTACATCATCCATTCAGATGCAATGTCCGGGCCAGTCTTCAGATGAAGTGCTTGGTGTTCAGTGAACCTACAGTAGCTTTCAGTGTCCTCGCTGATGCATGTGCTATCACGTGTTTTGCTATTCGTGAAATCCTGAATTTGGATTCTTCTGTAATTTGTCAAAATGTAAATGTCCAACACGTCGTGGCGCTACAGTCACTGGATACGACGGACAGTGTTTTGCCTATATGATCCCTGCTTCCATTCTGGCTAGTTTGTAAGCTAGTTTGTAGACTCTTTAAACGTGCCTCTACGTGGCTCGTGAAGGTTGATTTTTTTGACTACACTGAACACCACTGTCTTAAAACAGTTTATATAATTATGACAACAAACTTGATTTTTGTTGTATTTGATTTGATTTTTATTTCAGTTATAACAGTGCTGCAAACGGTTAAAAATTACAAATCTAGATAATTTAAAATGAGTAAAAAGTTCCCTTTATTCAGTTTTGTTCTTTCTCTCCCAGTTCTTTGACTATTAGGACCTTCTTTATATGAAGTTTGTGTATGAAAATTTTTGAATCTTGTTTCTACGCACAGCAATGTAACTGTTATTAGCGATCAATGTTGATACTTTTAAACTTAACTCTTTAGCTATTTTCCTAATGCGTTATGTTAATTTTCACTTATTTTTACTTTATCCCGACTGGAAGCTGCTGATGGCCAAAGTTTTAGCAAAATGTGGTAGATTAGCAAATCACCATTTAGTTCTTAACCTCTCGCTAAATGTTAAGCTCAGAGAGCACTTATTTAAAGCCATGTATTTCGCAGAATTGTAATGTTATTGTATTACTGTATATGTTACGTGAAACAGTAGTTTACGGTATATTACGACTGGTGTTAAAGGTATGCCTGGTCCGTCGGGGAGTCCAGGTTCACGTGGAGACACTGGTAGCGCTGGAACTGCTGGATCTGTCGGTGACGCTGGAGCTATAGGCAGTCCTGGTGTTGCCGGAGCGCCTGGACCAGCTGGTGTCCAAGGTGTCATGGGTGATACAGGTGTCCCAGGTGCCGCTGGATCACCTGGCCCTGCAGGAGTGCCTGGGAATACCGGTTCCAGTGGTACTCCAGGTTCACCGGGAGCTGCTGGTGGGATGGGATTTACCGGAGTGCAGGGACCACAGGGCAGTCCAGGTACAGTCGGTGATACGGGAGTCCAAGGCCTGAAAGGAGAGGCTGGAGCAACTGGTCTCAAAGGTAATATTGGTGACGCTGGAATCTCTGGAGCACCGGGTGTAGTTGGAGAGACAGGCGGAACTGGAGCCACTGGGTTGGAAGGACCTCAGGGACTTACAGGAACTGATGGTTCTGCAGGTGATACTGGGATGAGAGGTCCGCCTGGTGCAACTGGGCCTTCTGGCCTGGCGGGGGCAGTTGGTGAGCCTGGTGTTGCAGGAGCAGCTGGAGCAACAGGAGATACGGGTGTTGAGGGCCAGCGTGGACCAGCTGGACAGCAAGGTGTGAGAGGTATGGAAGGAGCACGTGGCACGATGGGAACTGATGGCCAGGTTGGTGCAACTGGGCCACCAGGTACGAGAGGCTCACCTGGTAGTGCAGGTGCAACTGGTTTGCAAGGAGCAGCGGGTCCTGTTGGAGCTGCTGGACTTGCTGGAACTCCTGGAGAAGCCGGACAACCAGGTCAGACAACCAGATTTAACGTAGCTTAGCGTCATATATGTACTCCATTCGTTATCAGACTGCCGTGCATTCTGTGATATTTAGTTTCTGTTTATGAAATGTATTGACATTTTATTTGTGGCTGTGTTATAATGCTTATTATTAAAGTAATCAGGAATTTGCAGACAACGATCTCAGTATTATTTCGACAGAAACTATTTTTTCAGTGATACGGAGCTGTTTGTCTTGATATGAATACATTGAGCATCAACTGTTCTCTGGTTACACACAAAACATTGTAAAATTAGCATTTTGATGAGTTATTGATATGAAATTGTGTATCGTGTACTGTTATGTAATTTTTGATCAAATGTCACCTATATTCGGCTTGTTGGTCTCTCATGCTATCATACTTATAAACGTCATCAATGGATCTTCTTATTCATGTATTTCATTATAAAGAATTTTTTCTTCAACGTTTTACATCCTTTCACGGAATTTGGACTTGGACTGGATCATCTTCTAACCTTGGACCGGACTTACTGCTCGTAAGCTTTTGTGTTTAAGTTTTTTTAGTTTTTTTTTAATATGTTGGTCATGCGTGGTAAACAAAACAGTTAGCTTTTAATAACACGTTATAGGAGTTATAACGTTCCTGCCTACAGTGACAGCTATGATAGTCTTGTTATCATTATACTAGAGTGAATCTGTGGCATTGTTTGTTAACTATCACAGGAATGTCCGGCAGCGCAGGCGCTACTGGTAACACGGGATCTTCGGGACCACCTGGTGCTGCTGGAGCGGTTGGAGCAACTGGGGTTCGTGGGAGTCCTGGTTTGAGTGGTTCGCCTGGAGCAGCTGGCCCAGCAGGTGCTTCAGGCTCGCCAGGTGTTGATGGAAGCCCTGGTCTTCGTGGGGGTACTGGTCTGCCTGGTACTGTCGGTGCCGCTGGCACAGCTGGATCCGTTGGTGTTCCGGGTGCTGATGGACGGGTTGGGGCTAAAGGACAGCAAGGAGCAACGGGACCTGCCGGAAGACGTGGAGCAGTGGGTGAAGTCGGACCAACTGGTTCACCGGGGTTGCCTGGAGCACCCGGAACAGCTGGTACAGCTGGGGCTGTCGGAGCACTTGGTGAACCAGGAGTCAAGGGCAGTGTGGGCCAGACTGGAAGTACTGGTGCATCTGGAGTGTCTGGGATCCCAGGCACTGGAGGCTTCACTGGCAGCTCGGGTGCGACTGGCGGTACGGGCTTCAGCGGGGCAGCCGGTGCGCTCGGAGCAACTGGCGTATCTGGAGTCATCGGTGCTCCAGGACTCCAAGGTCCAGCAGGGTCGCCGGGGGTTCAAGGACCAGCTGGCGCAACTGGACCCGTAGGTGATACTGGAGCGAACGGTTTGCCTGGATCGAATGGTCTTAGAGGAGAAATAGGAGCCCAAGGTGTTATGGGTCCTCCGGGACCTGGTGGACTTCAAGGTGCTCCTGGTGCCACTGGATTTACTGGAGCATTTGGCTTCACGGGAGTCATGGGAGGTCCTGGTGCTGTTGGGGAGGTCGGACCAGTGGGACCGAGTGGCCCACGAGGGGCTGACGGAATGAGGGGTGTCGGAGGTGCGCCAGGCAGTCCCGGACTACCTGGATCAGCTGGAGCAATAGGAGCGCCTGGTGCAACAGGTGAACGGGGACCGACGGGAGACACTGGCTCTTCGGGTGACTCTGGGATGGCTGGAGCTGTTGGACCGGCTGGACTGCGAGGGTCAGTGGGAGCGACTGGCCTGAAGGGACCGAAAGGAGATACTGGTCTTACTGGTGAAGTGGGAGTCCCGGGTTCTACTGGTGCAACGGGAGATACCGGTGCTGCCGGCAGTGTGGGAGTCGGCGGAGCTCCAGGAGCGACTGGCTTCACTGGAGCTGTCGGTAACACGGGAGTCCCAGGCGGTGTCGGATTTACAGGCCCGCCCGGAATACTCGGAGCAACAGGATCTGGTGGAGCAGTAGGTATGTCAGCACCATGTTCGTAAGTTTTGTAATTTTTGTGTATTTTAATTTTAATTTTAATTTAATTTGTTTTATGATTTTATATTTAACAAAGAGATTTTTTTGTGATTTGGGAAATAAGCATTTGCACTACAGTATACCCTGTGAGATTCCTTTGCGTTTGTGGTAGGCCGGCCGTACTCGCATTCTAACGAATGGGTGTACAGCCAGATGGTTGCTACGATATGTGGCCCTCCGGGATAATTACGGATTATATACTCAAGCAACCATATTTGTACATTTACTTAGTTACAGCAGGTTCTTTCCGAATTTGCACCTGATAGTCATTCAGTCATTAAACCTGCGAGAGTCCAGTTACTCGTGTACTGCATTATGTCTCCAATGAATTTGAAGTTTCTACGGTATTCTGATTTCGAGTAAATCGTAGGCACGGGACAGATAGACAGACAGAATGCAGCGCTTAATCGCATCGCCTTTAGTCTAGATTTATGTTTAAACGCCTTTATTCTTATACATTGGTTTTGTATTCACGAGCATAGCAGACAAATTAACACCAGTTTCGTATACGAAATCTATTTATTCGTGTAAAAATTGACGTTTTTAGGAGTAAAAGGTCGTCAAGGACTGCCTGGGGAGCGAGGACCTGTTGGATCAGCTGGACCACAAGGATTTCGAGGTGCAGCTGGTGCTGCCGGTCTACAAGGAAGTAGAGGCAATCCCGGAGCAACAGGCGCGACGGGTGAACCTGGAAGTATGGGAGTCGCAGGTGTAGTTGGCACGGTCGGGCGACTGGGAGATACTGGTCCACGCGGTCCAGTTGGACCGACTGGAATGAACGGAGTGATGGGAGTTCGAGGAGTGCCTGGTGAGATTGGATCGCCTGGACGACCTGGTCCAAGAGGAGCACCGGGTTCGGTCGGAGCTGAAGGTGTTCGAGGTGGCCCAGGGCCTGTCGGTCCTGCTGGAATGACCGGGTTTAGCGGTCGTCCCGGAGGACCGGGAGAAATTGGTCCGACCGGAGGTACAGGCAGGCCGGGAAGACCAGGTGCAACCGGGTTCAAAGGAATTGTCGGAGTTTCTGGGGAGACTGGATCGCCTGGACCAATCGGATCTATCGGCGCAACTGGCAGTCCGGGAGTGGTGGGACAGACTGGAAATACCGGCCGAAGCGGTTCACCCGGAGCAACTGGTGCTACTGGTCCGAGTGGTGCAGGAGGACAAACAGGGGCAACCGGACCATCTGGTCCACAAGGACCGCTTGGACTTAGTGGCCAGCCAGGTAGCAGAGGACTGACGGGTACTGGTGGCGTTCCAGGACGCCAGGGGCTGCCAGGACCGCGGGGGAATACGGGACCATCCGGTACGCCAGGGGTGGTTGGCGTGACTGGTGCAACGGGTCCTGTAGGAGCAACCGGAGCGTCTGGAATTGACGGACCAGTTGGAGTACGTGGAGTACTTGGTAACACAGGATATACAGGTGCTATGGGCTGGACTGGACCGAATGGAGTCAGGGGTACGTTGTGTTGTTCTTGAATTATTAGTCAGTAACTGTAGTGTTCTTCTTAATCAGTTACTAAGTGCACAAAATCCAGCGAAATCTTTCATTGCGCTTCCGCATAGCATCACTGTAATATTGGCGTACAGTGTAGGAATTCTGTATTCAGTACGTCTCTTCGTTAATCCGTCTGTCAGTGTTTGCACGTCCGTCGAAAGCTGATAGAAATGGCTAAATATATTACACCAAACTTCTGTTAACCATCATATAGCCCTTTATAAGATGCTGCATTGAAATTCCTATGTCCCTGTCAACGGGGGTGGTTAAAAAGTTTTAAAGGAGCTATTCATTGGAAACCCCCCTCCGAGCTACGGGATGTCACCTGCTGTGAGGGATCCGCCTCACAGTATTGCAAGTGAAAGCTTTTCCCGTCTTAACCCCAGCCAAGCAAGCTGGTACTCGATTTATCTACCCCGAAGGGATGGAAGGCTGAGTTGACTCACAGTAGGTGGCTGGCTACATACCAAGATGGTTTACTGACTCGCATGCAGTGATCATACCATATGTGTCAAATGTGACGTTAAACTTTACTCAATCAATCTTTGAATAGTTATTTGTCGTACTTTTCTTTTGTTTCTTTTTTTGCTCTCTGTTTGTAGTATAATTGGCAGAGTGTGTTGTTTTCAAACTTCAGGTTCACCTGGTCAAGTTGGTGGACAAGGAAATACAGGCTCGCCAGGCCAAACAGGTCTTCCGGGTCCCACTGGTGCTACCGGATTTTCTGGCGGACGAGGTTCTGTCGGTGATACCGGGTCTGTGGGTGCCACTGGACCACGAGGAATAACTGGTCACACAGGTCAACCTGGGATAAGTGGTATTCCTGGAGTTACTGGTAATATAGGCCCACGAGGCGCCACTGGTGCATCTGGCCTGCCTGGCGTACCAGGTCCTACGGGGCGGGATGGAGTCGTTGGAGCTGCTGGACCACCGGGACCCAGTGGACCTCCCGGCCGTCGTGGATCTGATGGAGAGGCTGGAACAGATGGAGTTATGGGAGCACCGGGAGCTACAGGCGCTACCGGGATTCCTGGGACAGATGGCGCCATTGGACCACCAGGTGTGACTGGATTCCAAGGAGCAACAGGCGCTACAGGTGGCACTGGATTGCCGGGCACAGATGGAACAGGTGGTACGAGAGGAACGATGGGAATTACTGGTGAGCCGGGTAGAGTGGGTTCACCAGGTGTTGAAGGAAGTCCGGGACCACCCGGTGTGAGAGGTTCCCCAGGATTTACCGGTCCGATAGGTCCACCAGGTCCCATTGGATCAGCTGGAACGGCCGGACCACCTGGATCGACTGGAAGTACAGGAGCTACCGGAGAACGTGGTCCCTTTGGTATGACTGGAGAGCCAGGTACCGGAGGTATTGCAGGTGCGATAGGTGAGGTAGGTAGCATTGGAAGACCAGGTTCAACAGGAACAAGTGGCCCTCCAGGTGTGCAAGGTAGTGTTGGAGCCACTGGTGCTACTGGATTTACTGGAATAATAGGGCCATCTGGCCGTCCCGGTTCTCAAGGGATCCAAGGTCCGATAGGTCCCAGAGGTGCTGCTGGAGGGCCAGGAAACACCGGCCCGTCTGGCGATGTTGGTTCACCTGGAGTCCTGGGAGGAACTGGAGCAACTGGGCCGACTGGGACACGTGGTGGACCTGGGTCAGCAGGTGGACCTGGTGAGTTGGGAGCTGTTGGTGAGATAGGTGCAACTGGACCTCCAGGACCGGCAGGACCTGCAGGCCCTGAAGGTAGCCCTGGTACAGTTGGAGTCGTTGGCGCTGCAGGACCTCCCGGCGCGACTGGAGCAACGGGCGGAGCTGGAGTACAGGGAGTTAGAGGTGTCGCTGGACCTGCTGGCCCTCAGGGCGATACCGGTGTAGCTGGTAAGTAAGTTATTATATTGTATTAACTTACACAGGTGTCACAGTTACGTGAAATATGCACACATAATTAGTTTAGGAAAGACTTCGTGTGAATAATTTTGTATATTCTGAACGACTAGCTGTAAAAGGATATAACGTAATTGCACAATACGAATTTTCTAATTTATTCTCTGTCCATAATTCGATGCTAATTTTGTTGTGAAGTGTAAGTCCATACAGACAATAATTAATTTTTGAAACAAACACGTTTTTGTGACAAATATTTGTAATTACTGATGATGTTATTGCTGTTTCAAATGCGTTCGCTTAGCACACAGGGTTTGTAACTTGTTTTGCAATTATGAAAATTATTTTATGCACTCTTCCTTTAGTTGTATGTCAGTATGTCAGTGGAAAATGGCAATTTTAGAATCCCAGAGACTGTTGCAAAGTATTGTGCATCTGTAGGTGCAATTGGGCCGTCAGGGGTCGCTGGAGTAGCTGGTGTCACCGGAAGTACTGGTGGAACTGGTCCTACAGGTGCAGCTGGTTCACCTGGACAGCCAGGAGACACGGGTGGGCCTGGAGCTGCTGGTCAGACTGGACAACCTGGGATCACTGGTTTTCCAGGTGAACGAGGTAACCGAGGTGATACGGGGCCCAGTGGACCACCCGGTGCGCCAGGACGGCCCGGCTTGGACGGTGAGCGGGGTGTTGCCGGCGCCGTGGGAGCTACTGGTGCTCCTGCCGGTGAGGGTCCATCTGGCGACACGGGGCCGACGGGCGATAGAGGTCCAATAGGTGGCACTGGGGCTACCGGTATGACTGGCACGAAAGGACTGACTGGGATGGCAGGACCACCCGGTACGTCGCCAGATGTCGGGACCGGAGCAACCGGATTTACCGGTCCTGCAGGAGATATTGGAGCAAACGGACCTGCTGGGCAGCGTGGTGTGACTGGTGAGGTTGGTGCTACCGGAGCTACTGGTGCTACTGGACCACGGGGATCACTCGGACCGAGCGGAGGCGTAGGGGAGACCGGAAACACTGGATCATCTGGCTTCACTGGCCCCAGAGGAGAACGTGGGCGTTCAGGAGAGCGAGGACAGCCGGGTGCACCGGGAGAGATGGGTGCTATCGGGCTAGCGGGTTCCGTCGGAGACTTGGGGGACACAGGCAGTAGTGGGGCAATAGGGGCTACCGGAGCTACTGGTCCAAAGGGAGCACGTCCTATGGGGAACACTGGAGCAACCGGTCTTCGAGGCAGTAAGGGCATCAAAGGAGATGTTGGAATGACAGGCCCACCAGGACCTCGTGGTAGCAATGGGACTGCTGGTGTGATTGGTGTTCCTGGACCGCCAGGCGGAGAACGCGGTGCCACCGGTCCAAGTGGAACGATTCCAGGCGTCGCTGGTGAGACTGGAGCCACGGGCAGGAGAGGTCCACAAGGTCCCTTCGGTGATACTGGTGCGCCGGGTGTTGCCGGAACTAACGGCGATACGGGCTATACCGGTTCTGTTGGCGCCGCTGGTCCACGTGGCCCGTCCGGGATACCCGGAGAATCGATGGGTGCAGTTGGGGCTACCGGTTCCACAGGAGCGACCGGGTTTACCGGACCGACTGGATCACCTGGGACGACAGACGGTGTAGATGGTGCTACTGGTGCGACTGGAGCTACCGGCCCGCAAGGACCTAAAGGCGACACCGGGTCTGTTGGTGGTCCTGGAGATGTCGGTTCCACGGGCGCTACCGGCGCAACTGGGCCATTAGGCCCTTCTGGAGACACTGGCGCCTCGAACAACGCCGAAGGAGCTACCGGTGCGACTGGTAGTGCAGGCTCGATCGGAGGAACTGGATCTAGTGGATCTACAGGAGCTCCGGGCGTTGAAGAAGGTGCAGTTGGTGAAGTTGGACAGCCTGGAGCGACTGGAGCCACGGGACCATCTGGATTAGATGGAGCAGACGGAGCTCCAGGGTCTTCAGGAGTCCCTGGAGTTCCAGGAAGAGCCGGAAGTGATGGCTTTACGGGTTCCGTAGGACAACCTGGAGAAATGGGAGCAACTGGAGCAGCAGGAAACACTGGCGCCCCTGGTATTCCAGGAATTCCAGGCTTCAATGGCGTACCTGGAGCTACTGGAGCGACAGGTTTGTTAATCACCATTTCTCGTGAACACATTTTTTTCCAGTTAAAACTATAGTGAATGTCGATTCACGACTCAAATAGATTGAAGGAATGAAGTAGATTGATTGGCTTGGCCAAATGGGCTCGATTTAATTCATTTCATTTTGTAAAGATATCAGAGTTAGACTTTACTCTGTTCCTCCTGCTATTTTAACTATTGTGAGAGTCACATCTAAACTGCTAAACTGATTGTATATTGATATTAAAATAATTAAAAGTTACTTAAGACTTTTATACGGTAATTATGCTAACGCACAATAACAGCGCATTGCATTCACGCGATTGTGTTACATTTTACCTAAACAACAATATAGTCACGCTGTCAGCTTGTTTTTAGATGAAACATCAACAACCTCTACTCTAACCTACCTGTCTCACTTGATCCATGAATATAACCCTGGACGCTGTCTGAGATCTGCTGATAAACGGTTATGCGCTGCAACACCCGAGCACTGTAGCACAAGCCGGGCAGGCTAACTAGTCAGAAATATTATTGGCATAAAATTAGCCTGATACACACAGTACCTGTGCCTGGAACTAACTCAGCGATGTACGTGATCCGACGCTTAACACTGACAGTTTCAGTCGTCTGCTTAAAACTCGGTTGTTTTCAGAGTACTAGTTCATACAGCGCATTAGAAGTATCGCACTTTTTGCGCTATATAAATTCACGACTTACTTGCAGACCTTTACGCTGTGCGTAATTTTCCCAGTACCCACGTCCCACGGTTTACAGTGGATAGTATATTTTGGGAAAAATTGTCGTACGTGTAAAAAGTCGTGTATCTACGTTTGTGACGCTATATGATCGCACAGATTTGCTGAAAACTGTGATAGTGTGTATTTCTGCGTGCAGGAGTTACTGGTATAACCGGAGGGACCGGTATTGCCGGTCGTGGTCCTGGTGATACTGGCGCAACTGGTGCTACAGGAATCAACGGCCTTCCAGGTTCCACTGGATTCCCCGGTCAACAAGGCTTCACCGGTCGACCAGGAAGTGTCGGTTTCCCAGGACCGCCGGGTTTTGCTGGTGCTCCAGGCTTTGCAGGGAGGATGGGTCCACAGGGTCCACCGGGACCTCCAGGGAGTCGCGGATTTCCCGGCCGGCAAGGTGCTCCCGGCTTCCGGGGTCCACCTGGCTTTGTCGGCGCTCCTGGCTCTGTCGGTTCTCGTGGAATTCCTGGTTCTCCTGGTTTTCTCGGTCCTGCGGGTATTCCCGGTTCTCCAGGACAACGTGGCCCAACTGGAGACACTGGAATGCCTGGCCTTCAAGGTTCTCCTGGTGTCGGTGGTTTTACTGGTAACCCGGGGGCCATTGGAGGTACTGGTAGTAAGGGGGTGGTAGGCTGGACGGGCGTAACTGGACAACCCGGGCTTCCTGGGGACACGGGAATGTATGGGTCTACGGGCAGTACTGGGTCCACGGGCGTTGTTGGGGATATTGGAAACACTGGGCACACGGGCAGGGGAGGTCCAGTGGGAGCTACAGGGGACGTCGGAGCAACAGGTGATATCGGCGCGCCCGGAGTACAAGGTGCGGTGGGCTATACCGGGTATACCGGGTCATTCGGTAATCCGGGTCCAGTCGGAGCAACGGGTATCAGCGGCGGGACCGGACCTCCGGGAGACGCCGGTCATACGGGATTCGACGGTCCTATCGGCAATACGGGAGTACCGGGTCCGATCGGCTTCACTGGGCCTATCGGTGCTACGGGGCAGCGAGGAAGTGTCGGCGTCAGGGGCGTGGCCGGGAGTGCCGGATCACCGGGCGGACCTGGCTTACCAGGACCAATCAACGGAGTTCTAGCTCAGCCCGCAGGTAAACAGCAGTACTGTCCTTATCATGCGGCCATCCGTGGGAGACCGCATTCAGCGTTGCATCCTGTCCGTCCGCCCGTCTGTCTGCACCGTGCATACAATTTACTCAAAATCAGAAAGCGATAGAAACTTCGAATCTATTGGAGACATAACGAAGCACACGAGTAACTGGGAACTGAATGACCATTAGATGCAAATTTGGAAAGAACCTGCTGCAACTAAATACATGTAAACATAATGTGGAACAGCGTGAGTGTATAATCTGTTATTAACCGGGAGCGCCGCATGTCACAGCGGCCACCTGGCCGTGCGTCTGCTTGTTATGTAGGCCTACTGACAGTAGAAAGGCACTGCTTTGCACACAATATAAACTTTCTTTAATTAAACACAGTGACTGGTCGCGTGTTTAGTGGTCTGTGGCCCACCCGCCGCGGCCTTGGTCTTGTCTTATCGCCTTACAGAGCATTCTAGTGATACAAACTAGTTTACGACTCTTTGTTGCTCCTGTCAGTTTCTGTGCCCTCCCCTCTTCTATCCCTGTAGTCGTGGCTGCTTGGCTTGAAACATGACATTGTTGATGAAGGATTGAATTTCTACTGCCAAAACGTTTAGAAAATTCAAAACGGAATTCAGTTGACAATATGTTATTCTGTTTTAACTGCTTTTCGGTCGCTGTTTAGGCAATATTACTTACTGCTCGTGCAACAGACGACAAACTAATCAGCAGACAGACGGATTTCCTGTGAGAAACGTCCGGTTGTCTAAAAAGCTGTCTTTTAACGCTTGATATCATTGTCTTAATGAGAGTTGTGCTAAAATGTGATTGGCAGCCGTACTTAACATGAGTGGCAGGGGTGGAGAGGGGCAGAGTTACAATGTTATGATTACCTATCGCGTTGTGTAAACAAGTATATGACCCCATCTGTTTGTATCGATAAGCCCCCTCTCCGTAGCAATAGACCGTTTCGTCATGACTAACAGCGCGACCACTACAGCGGCGCCCTCTGTCGAAGGCAGGGACGGACAGACAAACGGACGGACGGAAAGAAGGACAGACAGACGCAGACCGACAGACAGATGGTCATCGTTCGCAATAGGTGAGTGTGCGGTCGTTGTAACGTTGTAGAGGTGTCACGACTGTGTTCTGCGCTGTCCTGTGATGAGTTCTGTGAGGTGACGATGACGTCGTCCGGTGTCTCGGTGGCTCAGTGCCTCTGCAAGGTCGGCTTCACGCAAGTGCCGGTCACCGCGTCTCGCCGATGTAACAGTAAGTCCCCTGTAATACTTCTCATCACTTCTCGGAGCCTCTCTCTTATTTTCTCCGCAATTTTTATGGCTTCCCGCCTCGCTGCAGCGAGTGTAAAAGACAATTATGTTTTGCAAATGTTTATTTTTTACAGTTAACCCTCTGACGCCCACTTCGGCCATATGGGTACAGCTATAAAGCATCCCGTGCTAGACCGGGTTAAGCCGTCATTTGTAATTTTTGACATCCGGAGCGTCAGAGTGCTCAGATGTCAAAAATTACAAATGACGGCTTAACCTAGTCTGGCACAGTATGCTTAAGCAGTACCCATATGGCAACGGTGGGCGTCAAAGGGTTAATTATGTATAAGTTGCAACAGGGTCTACAATCATTATGCAGGTGTAAACGAGCATAATACCATGTTGCAGTAAAATGCCTAGACCGGTGATCAGCGAGTTAGATAGAGGTCGTGCAATATAACTTTACTTACTTACAGAGAATACAGCCACCCTTTTTCGTGGTCTAAACTCTACAGTATCTCGATAAATACGTGGTTTTTGTCGGTATAAACAACACCAGCGGACCACGTCATGTTGGTGAGTCGTTGTGTATTTCAGCAATCAATCCATGTGACTTCAACAACGGTGGATGTGATCAGACGTGCAGTAACACTGCAGGAGTCTTCTCGTGTAGCTGCTCTACAGGGTTCACGCTGTCCAACAACGGACGAACGTGCGTCAGCATTCGTGAGTACTTCGTCGCTGATATCTACAATTTCGACGTCAGATTACATTACTGTACATCAAGAATTTTTAACGTGACCACCAGTAGCCTAAAAACTGCAAGGACCACAAAGAAAACTAAAAAATAGAAGGATATGACTGCCTAAATATACATGTTTTGAGTTCTCGACCCAACCATGACAGCGTATTACTCGCGACGATGTCATGTGGCAGACTGTTCCACAGTCGAACACCAGCCACACCAAAAAAGCTCGGTCTCCAACAGTTGAACACTGCGACTGGCGGACATCGAGCTGGTCAGTGAGTGACGATCTCAGACGTCGTCTGGACGGCATGTCAGACAGACAGCGCAGATCTGCAGCCAGGTAGTGAGGAGCCGTACCGTTCAGTGAACGATAGACGATTGTCGCCAGCTTGAACTGAACACGCTTCGGGTGCTTTCAACCAGTGGAAACTGGCGAGTGTGTCGGTGATGTGGTCGGAGCGTCGTAGACCGGCGATGGATCGCGCAGCGGCGTTGAGCACTGACTGCAGACGGTTGTACAGGTAGGCTGGTAAGCCCACCAGCACAGCATTGCCGTAGTCGAGCCGTGACAAGACGAGAGCGACGACGAGCGTGTGGTATACGGACGTCTGAACT
>Ga0056114_1000273_pt1 | contig 16096 bp, 20 predicted proteins | sample WorMetHERISLAND1_FD_77005 | JGI IMG/M metagenome (GOLD analysis project Ga0056114, IMG submission 77005) | Marine gutless worms symbiont microbial communities from Max Planck institute for Marine Microbiology, Germany - Olavius loisae HERON... ...
CGTTGAAGAAAGAGACTTGCCGCGAAAGCCAATCGAGGGAGGCTAATTGGGGGACTATTCGAGTTGTCATATGCGTAACTTGCTGATTATCGGTGCCTTTATTTATTGAATTGGCGGAGGGAGCGGGATTCGAACCCGCGATACGGTTGCCCGTATACACGCTTTCCAAGCGTGCGCCTTCAGCCACTCGGCCACCCCTCCTTTGCGGTTCCGGGCAGGCCAGGGCCCGTGTTCCGGAACGCGGGCGGCAACCTAGCCGACGCCGTCCCGCACATCAATAATTTTGCATCGAAGCGCCGGGCCGAAGCGCTAGTATGGGGTCATGCTGTTCCTGTTCTATCTCGGTTGGCTGCTCATGGTCCTGGCCCTGGTCTCGACGGCAGCGGAAACCTTCGTCCGCACGACGCCAGGCGGATCCATCTTCGTGACCCCCGCCTATGAGCTCTGGTACGCCCTTTGGCCCGGCGGATTGACAATCACGCAGATCCGGGTCGAGAGACTGGCGCCGGAGCTTTGGGATCCGGTCATCACCTCGGTGTTGGCCCTGCCGGCGTGGCTGCTGCTGGGGCTTCCCGGGGTTGTCTTGGCCTGGACCTGCCGGCCCGGGCGCAAAATGACGCCCACGGAGCAGGACGAACATCGCAAACACGTCGATTCGCTGTTTCTCTATGACGCACCGGCCCGCGAGGCGAAACGGGACGGCATGGACGACGGACCCGACGACATGGAGCCGGACCATGGCGGTCACGAGGCGATCGAGGCGGCCGAACGGGATTACGAAGAGGTCGAGAAGGACCTGTCCGAGGAAGCCGCCGCCGATGCCGACGAGGCCAGTCGGTTCAGTGGGCCGATCATTGACGTCGAGGCGATCCACGAGGTGCCCTTGGAACGGTCCATTGAGAACCAGCTCCCGGAAGAGACCGGAGAGTCCGACGAGGGTGAGCGCAAGAGCCCTTAAGGTGCCCTAGTCTTCCGACGTCTTCAGCGCCGCCAGGAAGGCCGATTGCGGAATTTCCACGTTGCCGAACTGGCGCATGCGCTTCTTGCCCTTCTTCTGCTTGTCCAGGAGCTTGCGTTTCCTAGACACGTCACCGCCGTAGCACTTGGCGGTGACGTCCTTGCGCATGGCGCTGACGGTGGACCGCGCGATGATCTTGCCGCCGATGGCGGCCTGGACGGCGATCTTGAAAAGCTGGCGCGGGATCAGGTCCTTGAGGCGCTCGCAGATGGCGCGGCCGCGGCTCTCGGCATGGCTGTCGTGAACGATGAAGGCGAGGGCGTCGACCGGCTCGGCGTTGACCAGAATCGACACCTTGACCAGTTGGCTCTCCGCATAACCGTCGAGCTCGTAATCGAAGCTGGCGTAGCCCCGGGTCACCGACTTGAGGCGGTCGTAGAAGTCGAAGACCACCTCGTTCAGGGGCAAGCGGTACTGGGCCATGGCCCGGTTGCCGACGTAGGTGAGCTCGATCTGCCGGCCGCGGCGTTCCTCGCAGAGTTGCAGGACGGAACCCAGGTACTCGTCCGGCACCATAACGGTCGCCTTGATCCACGGCTCTTCCATGTAGTCGATGGCCGTCTCGTCGGGCATGTCGACCGGGTTGTGCAGCTCCAGGCGTTCACCGTTCTTGAGATAGATGCGGTAAACGACGCTGGGCGCCGTGGTGATCAGGTCGAGGTCGAATTCACGCTCCAAACGCTCCTGGATGATCTCGAGGTGCAGGAGGCCGAGAAACCCGCAACGGAAACCGAGACCGAGGGCGGCCGAACTTTCCGCCTCGAAATGGAAGCTGGCGTCGTTCAGGTGGAGCTTCTCCAACGAATCGCGGAGATCCTCGTACTGCCCGGAATCCGTCGGGAACAGTCCGCAGAAGACGACCGGTACGGAGGGTTTGAAACCGGATAGGGCTGCGTCCGCCGGGCGCCGTTCCTCGGTGATGGTGTCGCCGACGGAGGTATCGGCGACTTGTTTGATGGCCGCCGTGATGTAGCCGACCTCGCCCGGTCCCAGGGCATCGACCTTCTCCGGTTTCGGACGGAAGTGGCCGACCTGTTCGACCTGGTAGGTGGCACCGGTGGCCATCATGCGGATCTTCATGCCGCGCTTGAGGATGCCGTCGCGCACCCGGACCAGGATCATGACGCCGAGATAGGAGTCGTACCAGTTGTCGACGAGGAGCGCCTTCAACGGCGCTCCGGCATCACCCGATGGCGCCGGCAGGCGCTTGACCAGGGCCTCTAGGACGGCGGCGACGCCGATACCGGTCTTGGCCGATATTTCGAGGGCGTTGGTGGTATCGAGACCAACGACCTCCTCGATCTGTTCCTTGACCCGTTCGGGTTCCGATGCCGGCAGGTCGATTTTGTTGAGTACCGGGATCACCTCGTGATCGCTATCGATGGCCAGGTAGACGTTGGCCAGTGTCTGCGCCTCAACGCCTTGCGTCGCATCGACGACCAGCAACGACCCCTCGCAGGCGGTCAATGAGCGGCTGACCTCATAGGTGAAGTCGACATGTCCCGGCGTATCCATCAGATTGAGAACGTAGGTGTCGCCGTCCTCCGACTTGTACTCCAGGCGCACGGTCTGGGCCTTGATGGTGATGCCGCGCTCGCGTTCGATGTCCATGGAGTCGAGGACCTGCTCGGTCATCTCGCGTTCGCTCAATCCGCCACACATCTGGATCAGGCGGTCGGCCAGCGTCGACTTGCCGTGGTCGATATGGGCAATGATCGAGAAGTTGCGGATATGCGAGAGATCGTCGGTCATGGCCGGGCTATCTATCACCGGGCGGGCGGAGTCTCAATCCCTATCCGGCCTTATCCGGTACGGACGACCCGCCTAATCCGGCAGCGCGGCGAACCCGTGCAACCGGACAAGCGCCGCACGGCCTTCGTCATCGCACCAGGCCTTATGACCGCCGAGACTGCGGTTGTTCCATTCGCGATGCGCCGCAACCCAGGCACGGCGGCGGACGGCGCGGTGTCCGTCGTCCGTCCACGCATCACGCTCGATCAAGGCCGCCAATCGGCGATCGAATCCCACTTCCGTTCGTGGTGTACCCATGCCGCAGAACGACAAGACTTCGGCGTCGTAATAGAGGCGGTACAACTCGCTCTCGCGTTCAGCCGCGGCAACGCCGGATACCGACGTCAACGCGACGAGTAGACAGGTGACGGCCGCCCGCATCGGCATCTACAACGGAAACGGTGAAACGCCGATCACCCACTCATGGGCATAAAGCAGCACTGCGTAAAAAGCGCCGGCACCGGCGAAACGCCAAAGGCCGATTTGAAGAACCGCCTCCCCCCACCGCGTCTTGGCGACCCGATCCGCAGTCTCCACCCAAAAGGCCTCTCCCATGGCTCGGCGCCGCCGGCGGTCCAGTGTGGAAGGACCGGTCAATCCGAGGACAGTTAACAATCCGAACAGAATGAGGCTCGCCACATCGCCGTTGGGCGGAATGTGGGCGGCGGACCAAAGGACCAACGCCCAGATCACCGGATGGCGGACGAGGGCGACGATACCGGGGCGGGCTGCGTCGAAGCGCGCCCGGCCGGCGCCCAGGGAAAAGACATTGGGCGACGTGAGGCCGATGACGGCAAGCAGGCAGGCGACGGCCATCGCCGTCAACGGGACCCAGCGCGACCACGGCGCTTGCGGCCAGAGCTCGATATAGGGCGCTTTTACGTAAGCCCAACCGAACCAAATGATGACGGCGACACTAAGCAAGGAGAAGAGGACGATATAGACTCGTTCTCCTGCGAACTGGACGGCTGCTTCGCGAAGCGGACGCACCGCCGGCAACAGGTGGGTCAATAGGAACACCGCGACGGCGGCAAGCAGTTCGATCACGGTTCGCTGCCGGGACCCTTCAGGGTTTCGAACTGCCGGTTGCGTTCGGCAAGGCCGGCCTCGTATTCGGCCCGCGTGAAGGCGTGCCCGCAGACCATGCAGGTCACCGGCCCGAACGGCTCGCTGGTCGGATCGAACCGGCCGGGCATGGAATTCTGGCACTCTCCGCAGACGGGGCAAGCTATCGGAAGCAACTTCGTCGCCATCTTCGCTCCCACCTCGATTATTCACCATCAAGTTAAGACACAAACAGCGCACTGTCATCACGCCTTCGCGGCAATTTGACCGGAGGGTGCCCTGGTACCGAGTCATCCTGCGGACCGAAGCTTTTCTCGGAAAAGCCAACTTTGGATTGATTTCCATCTGATGTATCCTTCCGTCAACAACTCGACGACCGGCGCGGAACCGGCGAGATGACGAGATCATTTCCAGGGATGTGGGATTTCATGAACTTTGGCGCCAAAGTCGAAAAGTCTGATCCCCCAAAGAGCGAGCAATCGGGAATCGAGTCTCTGGTGTCGGGTGCGCGACGCACCAACACCGGCGCCCTGTTCCCCCTGGCGGCACTGTTCATCGTCGCCGTCACGGCGGTGCTGACGTTCCTGGGCATCGCAGCCAGCAACATCGACAAGGTCGCCCGCGAGTCCTCGTCGCACCTGATCGGGTCCATATTTAGCGACATGGAAGAGAGGCATGGCCTTCTCGTCAGCGACCATTCCTGGTGGCTGGAAATGGTCGAACAGGTGGAAAAGGGGTTCGACCCGCAATGGGCCGACGAAAACATCGGCAGTTATCTGATCGACCAGTTCGATCTCGCCCATTCCCTCGTCTTCGGCACCGACAACCGGATCGCCTTTCAATACGGGTTCTCGGAGAATCCCGACCCGTCGGCTTCCGCCTTGATTAGCGCCGCTCGGCCGATGATCGCTCTCGCCAGGAACGCGGAACCGGATAGACCCGAACCGGCGGTGGCCTACGTTTCCTTGGGTGACGAGGTCTATCTGGCCGGCGTCAGCGCCATACTACCGGAAGACGAAGACATGGCGGCTGCCAAGTCGAAACCCTATCCGGTGCTGGTCATCACCCGCCTCATCGACAAGGCCGTACTCTTGGAGATATCCGAGAAGTTCCTGCTCCATGACCTGCGGTTCGATGAAACAGGTATGGATCCGGCGCTCGAACTGAAGGGGATCGATGGTCGGGCCGCGGCGGCCGTGACCTGGCACCCGGACCGACCGGGTGCGCGCTATTTCACCAGTCTTTCGCTGCCTTTGGGTCTCGTATTCGCGGTGATGGCCGGCGCCGCCTGGCTGATCTTGGCACGCGACCGCCGCAATCGGCTGGCGCTGGAGGACTGAACCCGTGAAATCATGGCGACCAACCTGGCCCTGTCGCAAAGCGAGGCGCGCGCAAGAGAAGCGGAGGCCATCGCCACCGAGGCCAGCCATGCGAAAAGCCTCTTCCTCGCCAACATGAGCCACGAATTGCGGACGCCCCTGAACGCGGTGATCGGGTTCTCGAAAATGACCGAATCGGAAGTTCTGGGGACCGTCGGCAATCCCAAATACCGGGAATACGGACATGATATCCACAACTCGGCCAGCCATCTTCTCGAGTTGGTCCGCCGCATCCTCGACATGGCGAAGATCGACGTCGGCGAGTTCATCCTCTTCGAGGAAGCCTTGAAACTCGATGAACTCCTCGACGATTGTTGCCGCATGGTCGGACCGAGTGCCGATGAGGGCGGGATTACGTTGCGCTGGGAATTGGAGCGTGATCGAACGCTGGTCCTCGTCGATCGGGTCCGCCTCAGGCAGGTCGTTCTCAACCTGTTGACCAACGCCATAAAATTCACGCCGAAGGGTGGACGGGTCGGGCTGGTCTCCGGAGTCGAACCCGACGGCGCGACCTGGTTCCGTGTAACGGACACCGGTATCGGCATGGAGGCGACGGATATTCCTCGGGTTCTTGAGCCGTTCGGGCGGACCGAGCACGGCAGTCGCGTCGACCGCGAAGGTGCCGGCCTCGGGTTATCGCTGTCGAAAGCGATCGCCGAGCTTCACGGGGGCACCCTCGAAATCGAAAGCACACCGGGTATGGGAACGATCGTAACGGTGACCTTGCCGATAAACCGTCATCTGCGTTGATCACCCCGTCTGGATTTCCAAGGGAGTTGGGTTTGCTGCACTTTATGCTGCAGCCATATGTGCAGCAATTTGTTTTAAATCAATAGGTTATGAGACCTCTGCTGATCAAAGAGCAGGAGGTTCGACGCCGTGCTGACAGCAGGCGGCAACCAGCGTGTTGCGCAGCAAGCACGCGATGGTCATCGGACCGACGCCGCCGGGAACCGGCGTGACGGCGCCAGCGACCGCCTTCGCCTCGTCGAAAGCGACATCGCCGACCAGGCGAGTCTTACCCTCGCCCCGTTCCGGCGCCGGGATGCGGTTGATGCCGACGTCGATGACCGTGGCACCGGGCTTGATCCAGTCGCCCCGGACCATTTCCGCGCGGCCGACGGCGGCGACGAGAATGTCGGCCTCCCGGCAGCGCCCAGCCAGGTCGGCGGTCCGGGAATGGGCCAGAGTCACTGTGCAGTTCTCGGCCAGCAGCAAGGCGGCCATGGGTTTGCCGACGATATTGGATCGCCCGAGGATCAGGGCCCGCAATCCGGTGAGATCGTCGATGGAATCCTTCAACAGCATGGTGCACCCGACTGGCGTACAGGGAACCAGCGCATCGGCCCCCGTCCACAACCGACCAACGTTGATGAGGTGAAAGCCATCAACGTCCTTTTCGGGACTGATGGTGGCGAGGACCTTCATTTCGTCGATGTGGTCGGGAAGTGGCAATTGGACCAGAATGCCATGGACCCGGGCATCGTCGTTGAGCCGCGTGATCAGCGAAAGCAGGTCCGGTTCGACCGTATCGACGGGCAAACGGTGTTCGAAGGATTCCATGCCCGCTTCGACGGTCTGCTTGGCCTTGTTGCGCACATAGACCTGGCTTGCCGGGTCCTCGCCGACCAGCACGACGGCGAGACCGGGAGTCAGGCCGTGGCTCGCCTTTATCCCGGTGGCGGCCTCACCGATCCTTTGGCGCAAGCCCGCGGCAAAGGCTGTTCCGTCGATTACTCGGGCTTCCGTCATGAATCCGTTGTTCCCTCTTGCTCCGCGGCATGCCCCATCACGACAGGGACTCCGCCCATTTCTCCAGACGCCGACCGTCCGTAACGTCGGCGCCCCTGATCAACACTGTCTTGTCCCTGTTCTTGGCGCCTCGAACCAGCGTCAAATTCGACTTCGCCAATTTCCATTCCTTGGCCAAAAACTTGATGAGAGCCTTATTGGCGCGACCCTGCTCGGGTACGGCGGTGATCGCTACGCGCAAAACGCCCTTTCCTTTCGCGTCCACGACAACACCATCGATCCGGTCGCGTGATGCCCGCGGTGCGAGACGGACCGACACCTGAATACCCTCGCTCGTGGTACGAAAGAGACTCTCCCGGTCAGGCAACAATCTGGATATAGATGTTGTGAAGGACGCCTTTCAGGAAGATCAGCCCGAGGATCAGAACGAGCGGCGAAATGTCCAGTCCCCCGAAATTCGGCAACGCCCGGCGGATCGGTCCCAGCAACGGTTCGGTCGCCCGGTGAGTAAAATCACCGACCATATAGACGAAACGGTTTTGCGTGTTGATCACGTTGAAAGCGACCAACCAACTGAGGATGACGCCGATGATGATCACCCACATGTAGAGTTCGATGACGATGAGAAGGACCCGGAAAAGCGGCCCCAATACGACGTCCATGGCGTACCCCGCGTCTTTTTCGAAAACGAAGGTAACGTAGCTTCCGTACCGGTGCGGCGCAAGGTCGGAACCGCCGGTTTCGGCGTATTGGACCGATCATCATCACCGCTTGACAGAACTGGCCTTCACCCACATTATCCGCGCGCTCGCGCAGGCGGCACACCGCCTGTCCGCGACCCATGGGGCCGTAGCTCAGTTGGGAGAGCGCGTGAATGGCATTCACGAGGTCAGGGGTTCGATTCCCCTCGGCTCCACCAATTTTTCTCCAGAGGAATTGCCGTCCCCTCGGGCCAATCCGGTTGCTGGGGGTCCACCGATCTTCCCTAATGACCTAACTCTATTGATTGCGAATCGGCCTCGTCGACGGGTACCCGTCCCCATCACCGCTCGCTCGCATTGATTTTAAGGGGTTTGATAGGTTCGTGTAAGCATCGGGCGCTAGAATTGCCCATGATTTCGGTACTTCTGATCGAGGATGAAAACCTCCTGAGAGATCATATCCGCGCCGGTCTTGAGGATGCCGGTTACCGGGTTCGCGATGCCGGGTCGGGCCGCCAGGGACTCCGCATGTTCGAAGCCGAGCGGCCCGACATGGTGGTAACCGACCTCGTGATGGACGGTGGCGAAGGGATCGAATCGATCCTGGCCATCCGCCGCAAAGATCCCGAACTCCCAATCGTCGCCATTTCCGGAAACCCACAATACCTTCACAACAGCGCTCAGTTGGGAGCGACCTACACGCTCCTCAAGCCCTTCGCCATCGGTCAACTTCTGGACCTGCTGGCCGACTGCCGTCCTGCCGTTCTTGTGCCTGGTTGAACGGCGCCCAGCCTATCCAGCATCACGTTCGATCCGGTCCATTTCCGCATCGCTTAGGCCGAGGTGGTGGCCAACCTCGTGGATCAGGACGTGGCGCACGACCCGTTCCAGCGGCTCGTGCGTCTCACACCAGTAATCGAGGATCGGGCGCCGGTAGAGAAAGATCATGTCGATGTCCTGCGGCGTCGCCGAGACGCTTTTGCGGTCGGTGGCGATGCCGCTATAGAGTCCGAGCAGATCGAACGGCGATTCGAGTTCCATCTCGCGCATGATGTCGTCGTCCGGAAAATCTTCGACACGGATTAGGACGCCGTCCAATTCGGCCCGGAACAGGTCCGGCAGGCTGTGTGCCGCTTCCCGGGCAAGCGCTTCGATGTCGGCAAGGTCCGGTGGCGACGTGGTGGTCTTTCGCATGACGAAACCTTAGTTCGCCTTGAACGCGGCGCCAAGCCAGCCTCGCTTGGTGTCTTGGTGGATCGCTCAGATCGGCGGCATCCGAAGGGCACCGTCGAGACGCACCACCTCGCCGTTCATCATGACGTTGTCGACCATATGCAGGACCAGGCTGGCGAACTCGGCCGGGTCGCCGAGCCTGGAGGGAAACGGCACGCTGGCGGCGAGGCTTTCCTGCACTTCGTCGGGCAATCCGAGAAGCATCGGCGTTCCGAAGGTGCCGGGTGCGACGGCCAGAACACGGATTCCGGAGCGGGCCAGTTCGCGGGCCGCCGGGAGCGTCATGGCCGCGACGCCGCCTTTCGAGGCCGCGTAGGCGCATTGGCCGATCTGCCCTTCGAAAGCAGCGACCGACGCCGTATTGACGATGACGCCCCGTTCTCCCGTATCGAGCGGTTCCAGCTCCAACATGTCGGCGACGGCTAGGCGCATGATGTTGAAGGTGCCGAGAAGGTTGATCTGGATCGTCTGGGCGAAGGTCTCAAGCGGTTGCACACCGTTGCGGCCGACGATCTTGGCCGGCGGCGCAATACCGGCACAGGACACCGCGATCCGGGCCGGCCCGTGCACGTCCCGCGCGTCGCGTATGGCCGCCTCGGCACTCTTCGCATCGGATACGTCGCATTGAATGGCAACGCCGCCGATGGCGCCAGCCGTTTCCGCCGCACCCTCCAGGTTCATGTCGAGAACGGCAACTCTCGCGCCGGCCTCGGCAAGCGCTTTCGCCGTCGCCGCACCCAACCCCGACGCCGCACCAGAGACAACAGCCGCCTGTCCGTCCAATTTCATCGCCTTACCCTCGCCCCAATTCGCACCTACGTTCGGATGTCTTAGATATCCAAGGCGGGGGGTTCAAGCGAGAATGAAGGATCAAGGACCGGGCCTCGGGCCGGGTCGGGTCGACACCACGAGGCTGAAAAATAAGATTCTCGGGGCCCTCGGCAAGATCCCGTTTTCCGAGGAAGCGGCAGCCGCGCACTTCTGTGCCCTCGACCCGGCCACCCCGAAACATTTGAAGGCGGCGATCCTGGCGGCGCTGACCTATTTCATCGTGCCTACGGACGCCATTCCGGATTTCATCGCCGTTTTGGGTTTTACCGATGACGCCACTGTATTCTGGGCGGTATGGCGGCTCGTCGCCGGCTATTTTAACGACGATCACCGGCGTCGTGCCCGGACTCTTCTCGAAACGTCCCACGATTAAGCGAACGTAGACCGGCGGCACCGCTTGTCAGCCCGGTTTCGCCTCACCATACTGGACCGGAATTCCAGCTGTCTTAAGAATGGGAAATGGGGAGCACGGGGTCGTGCCTGAACCACTTTGGCAACCGAGCCGGGAGCATATCGAACGGACGACGGTCTTCGACTTCTTGGGGGCCGTTGAACGGGATTGGGATGTGTCTCTCGCCGACACCACGGACCTGTGGCAGTTCTCGGTCGACAACATCGATAAGTTTTGGCGGAGCCTGGTCGATTATTTCGACCTTGCCGGAGACACCTGGGGGGGGCCGACCGTCGTCGACGCCGACAAACTCCCCGGCGCAAAATGGTTCCCGGAAGCCCGGTTCAACTTCGCCGAAAACCTCCTGAAACGCCGCGACGATGCCGATGCCATGGTCTTCTGGTGCGAAGATCAAAGTCGCCGGCGCGTGACATTCGCGGAACTCCATGACCAGGTGTCACGGATCGCACAAGCGCTTCGGGCCGAAGGAATCGGACCGGGCGACCGGATCGGCGCCTACATCCCCAACATGCCCGAAGCCGTCGCCGCCATGCTGGCGGCCGCCAGTCTGGGTGCGGTCTGGTCGTCCTGCTCACCGGATTTCGGGGTCCGGGGCGTTCTCGACCGCTTCGGCCAGATTGAGCCCAAGGTCCTGTTTACGGCCGACGGATACCGGTACAACGGCAAGACCCACGAATCGCTCGCAAAGATCAGGGACATCACAGCCCAGCTGCCGAGCGTGGAAAGGGTCGTGGTCATTCCCTTTGCCGATGAAGACCCGGACCTTCAGGGGCTCCCCGGGGGCGTCCTGTGGGAAGATTTTTCCGCTGCCTACGGAGCGGACGAAATCGCCTTCCACCAGCTGCCGTTCGACCACCCCCTCTACATCATGTATTCGTCGGGCACGACGGGAGCACCCAAGTGTATCGTCCATTCGTCGGGCGGGACGCTTCTCAAGCATGCCTGCGAGCACGCTCTCCATTGCGACATCAAGCGGGACGACCGGGTGTTCTTTTTCACCACCTGCGGGTGGATGATGTGGAACTGGCTGGCCTCCGTGCTAGCCCGAGAAGCGACCGTCATGCTCTACGACGGGTCTCCCTTCCATCCGAGCCCGGCGATCTTGTTTGATTATGCCGAGACCGAGGGAACGACGTTTTTCGGGACCTCCGCCAAGTTCATCGACGCCTTGGCGAAAAGTGAAGTCCGGCCCATGGAGAGCCACGACCTTTCGAAGGTCACACGCCTGTGGTCGACCGGGTCGCCCCTGGTGCCGGAAGGGTTCGACTTCGTCTATCAAGGCATCAAGAGCGACGTACAACTGGCCTCCTTTTCCGGCGGCACCGACATCATGGGCGGTTTTGCCGGCGGCGACCCGACGCGGCCCGTGTGGCGGGGCGAACTGCAGGCCCGCATGTTCGGCATGGATGTCGACGTCTTCGATACGATTGGGCAATCCCTGCGCCAGGAAAAAGGCGAACTCGTCTGCAAGAGACCGTTCCCCTCGGTGCCGTTGGGGTTTTTGAACGACGCCGACGGCGAGCGCTTCCACAACGCCTATTTCGACGTCTATCCGAACATCTGGTGTCATGGCGACTACGTGGAAATCACAGAACACGACGGTATGGTCGTATACGGGCGATCGGATGCGACGCTCAATCCGGGCGGTGTGCGCATCGGCACGGCCGAGATCTACCGGCAGGTCGAGAAGCTCGACGTCATCCAGGAGAGCATCGTCATCGGCCAGGAATGGGATAATGACGTGCGCGTCGTGCTTTTCGTCGTTTTGCGCGACGGCTTGGTACTCGACGACGGCCTGATCGAGACGGTGCGGGATCAGGTGCGGCGCAACTGCACGCCGCGCCACGTGCCGGCCAAGGTCGTGCAGGTCGCCGACATTCCGCGCACGAAATCCGGCAAGATCACCGAACTGGCCGTGCGCGACGTGGTGCATGGCCGCGCCGTCAAGAACAAGGAAGCGCTGGCCAACCCCGAAGCGTTGGCCAATTTCGCCGACCGCGAGGAACTCGACAATTAGCGCTGATCACCCATCCCACTCGACTTCGGTCACCATGGGCCGGTGATCGGAGCCGACATGCGGCCCGACCGTTGTTCGCGCGCGCACGCCACGTTTGGCCAGGACATTGTCGATGGGAATGCCGAAAGGTCCTGTCCAGGACGGCCAGGACGGATTGAGGCCGCCGGCGGCCCGGCTGGTCCCGGTTTCCGAGAGCAGGGTCCGGAACTTCGGCGAAAAAGGCGTCATGTTGAAATCGCCGGCGACGATTTCCACTTTCCGGCCGCCGATTCCTGGGCTTTCGCCCGTTGTTCCGTTTCCCGGTCTATCTTTTCGAGAAATTTCTCGTAGATCGCGACGATTTCGGGATCATCGCGGCTCGATTTGGGAACCTCGATCTTGAGGTCCTCGATCTTCTTGTTCAACGCCGGCTTGGCGTTGGCCAATTCCTTCGAACAGATGGCATCGGTGAAAATCGGTTTCGGCCGCCAGGTCTTTTCGGCCAAAGCCGGCGCGGCGAATAGCAGAACGCCGATGAATAAGCTCGAAGGCCTCAGTATCAAAACCTCATCCCGTCATCTGAAACGAGCGAATACCAATAATCCCAGAGTATCCCCATCGACTACGACGAGGAAGGGGTTCAAGCGTTGCCCGCCCCGACATTAAAATTGATCACCGTTCCGGCACCGCCTAGTGTACACGGGCCTGACCATACCCAGGCAATCCGAAGCTGGATCGGATCCCGACGTGAACGAAATCAATCTACCGCTAATACTCGGCGCGGCTTTGATTACCACGGCCAGCCCGGGCCCGGCCACGCTTGCCATTGCCGCGACCTCGATGGGGTCGGGGCGCCGCTACGGGTTGGCGCTCGCGTCCGGTGTCACGACGGGTTCGTTGACCTGGTCAATCGCCGCCGCGTTCGGCATGGCCACGATCATGCTCGCCAATGCCTGGGTTTTCGAGACCATGCGCTACTTCGGTGCCGCATATCTTCTCTACCTAGCGATCAAGTCGGCGCATTCAGCATTCCGGGCAGAGGCGTTAAGCATCCAAGAGATCACAGGCGTATCGATGCCGGGCGCGTACGGAAAGGGGCTTTTGCTGCACCTGACGAATCCCAAGGTCATCCTGTTTTTCGGGGCGTTATTCTCGGTTGGCATGCCGCCGGGATCGTCGCTCCAGGGCTTTGCGATGGTGATCGGGGCGATCGGCCTCCAGAGTTTTTGCGTTTTTCACGTCTATGCTTTTCTGTTTTCAAGCGGGCCCATGATAACCGGCTATACCCGCCTCAGGCGCTGGTTCGAGGCTCTGTTCGCGATCGCCTTCGGAGCGGCGGGTGTGAAAATCCTCACCGCCAGGATCGAATAAAAATCCGATTCACCCGAGAGAATTAGCTAAGCGCGCCTTCACCGACCGGTACAGGCCAGCCGCATCGACTGACGGTCAGGCACAAAGGCCACCATCGCCCAGTGTCGCGTCGCCGTCGACCCGGAACTCGCCACGCACCCACGCCCGCCGGCCGTTTTCCGTCACCATGTCGGCATTCACCTGCGCCCCTTCGATCTCGCGGCCAGTGACATAGGCTTGACCGAGGTCCGAATCCGCCAAACGGTCGTCGACGTCGACAATGAAATCGAAACTTCGGCCCGGCAGGAAGTCGGAGAACGTCAGGGTCACGGCGTCCGATCCGTCATCGACCAGGGTTGCGCCAAGGTAGCCGACACCTTCGCCGCCGATGACCTCGAACGGCGTATGCATGGATGCGCCCTCGCCGCTGGCCGCCGTGTCGAAGACCAGATGCCCGCTCGAGCCCGCCAGGACGATGGTCAGAGCCCGAATGGACCAGGTCTCCTGGCTGGTATTTTCGATCTGGAACCAATCACCGCCCGAATCGTCGACGAACCGGACTTCCACCCGCGGACCGCAGGCTTCGGCGTCAACCGCGCGCGCGAAGGAGAGCGTGAAAACAATGGCGACGATCAGCGGAATCCGACCTATTCTGCCCAACGGTCAATTTAGCCCGGCGCGGACTTTCGGCCAGTTGGCGTCGCCCTTGGCGATGTTTCCGGCCATATCCTGTTGCCACCGTCGCTGCACACCCTTCGAGTAGTTGAGATAGAGTTTGCCATCGACGATCTTCCAGGCATCGGGGTCGATTTTCGCTGAATAGCCCTGGCTCACGGCCCAGGCACAATAGCCGCCGTATTGAGGCGCGTACTTTTCGGGAGCCGCCTTGAAGGTGGCGAGGTTTTCAGCGCTGGCGAAACGCCACGTGGCGCCTCGCCATTTCATAGTGAAAATCTTGGACCCCTCGACGGCGCGCCCATCGGTGAAATAAGCGACGGGGTCGGTCCCGTCAATAGCCGCCCCGCTCCAGCCGGAGGTGTATATTTCGCCGGCCTTCGTCACGCTGGCGGTCAGCAGCACCATCATGCAAAGGGCGAACACTGGTATAGCGAAACGGAATGCGGTCTTGGGGATAAACGACATATCGGCCTCCACAGTTAATGTCACTAACGAACAGGCCATAGATAGTTTGGCCGAGACCCTGACCGCTAATCAAGGGATTACACATTTACGTGACGCCCCGGCGATGACGTTCCCGACCCCGGCTTGTTCTTCCCGGTCTTCTTTCCAATCAGGGGAAAACGTCCTAGGCTGATACAGGCTGGCTCGTCTGCACGCCGTCCTTCCACTCTGCAAATGATCGAGATATTCCATGCCCGAATACGCAGTTTACCCGAGTCTCAAGGACCGGACCGTGTTCATATCTGGCGGCGCTTCCGGTATCGGCGGCGACATGGTCCGCCAGTTCGCCAGGCAAGGTTCGAAGATCGCCTTCGTCGACATCAATCCGGATCTTGGACGCGAGAATGTCCAATGGTGCAAGGATCAAGGGTATGCCCACGAACCGCTGTTCCTTGAATGTGACCTAAAGGACATCGCCCGGCTCGAGGCCGCCATTGACGAAGCGGTCGAACACCTGGGTTCGATCCAGGTGCTCGTCAACAATGCCGCCAACGACGACCGGCACAATTTCGGCGAGGTGACGCCCGACTATTGGGACGAACGGTTCGCCGTTAACCTGCGCCACCAGTATTTCGCCATCCAGAAGGTGGCTCCGATCATGCGCCGGGCCGGCGGCGGCTCGATCATCAATATCGGTAGCTCGTCCTGGATGACCAAGGAGGATTTCTTCCCGGCCTACGCCGTCGCCAAATCGGGGGTCGAAGGCCTGACACGAACCCTGGCCCGGACCCTCGGCGTCGACAACATCCGAGTCAACTCCGTGGTGCCCGGCTGGGTCGTCACCGAGCGAAATGGTGGACGCAGGAAGGCGAGGACGAGTGCATGGCCATGCAGTGCCTGAAGAAACGCGTCTACCCGGAGGAGTTCAACCAGATGGTCCTGTTCCTGGCCGCCGACGACGGCGGCGCCTGCACGGCGCAGAGTTACATCGTCGACGCCGGACGCAAGTGAAGTTTCGGCCAAAGACTTAAGAGACGGGCGTCAGCCCCTCCGGTGCCGGCCCATTCAATCCGAACGCGCAACCGTCGCTTTTGACCCCAGTCAATTACTATCCAGCGTATTGTCGATGGTCTTCAAGCGCCGCTGATGGACGATCGAGGGCGTCTTGTGGATGGCGTTCGACATATTCGGTATACGGCATGTGATGAAATGGTTCTCGCTTTATTCATCGGTTCCATAATAGAGTCGAAAAAAAGAGCAGTCCCTGGCTGGGTTAGGATGAATAGGCCAGCGGGAAACGCCAATAAAACGAATGGATTTGTCTACTGAACCGCCCCGGGTTTGCCGGAGGCGGTTTTGTTTGAGTCATGCAGCCATAGCATGATCTTCGGTTTGTGCATAGAACCGCGCTTCGGCCTCGGCGGGCGGGATGTGTCCGATCGGGCC
>Ga0056114_1000274_pt1 | contig 16088 bp, 8 predicted proteins | sample WorMetHERISLAND1_FD_77005 | JGI IMG/M metagenome (GOLD analysis project Ga0056114, IMG submission 77005) | Marine gutless worms symbiont microbial communities from Max Planck institute for Marine Microbiology, Germany - Olavius loisae HERON... ...
CCTGTACTGTATTAAAGGGGCACTGGCGTTGTTTGTTTTAGTTTCTTTTTCTGGCTACGTGTGCTAGATAAAGCTGAATACTCAGCTTTCCAGTCCACGTTAAACTCTGCTATCGTATCGTATTGTGTCGAGCGGTATTTTAAACCTTGACTCATAGTCCAGCCCATGGAGTCCTATAGGCTTATAGATAGGTGCTATGTAGGCCTATATAGGACTCCATGGTCCAGCCTAAGTGTACGTAGGCAAGTGTCTGTGTTGTATTCTCAAGTCTTGTGAGGTAAGAACATAGAGTTCATTTAGTTATTGCTGTTAGTTATTACCTGAATGACATAGCTTTAGTTCTATAGCTTGCCGCTTCTGTTCCATGTTCGGATGTGTTTCATGTTACTTTTCTTCGACACATTAATAAATATTACCGGACTTACTTACTTGCCGATATGTGTAGGTTTCGGAGGGTTCGTTCCTCGCGTGCAGAACCAGCTGGGCCTGACGTACGCCCGCGCCACTCACGAGGCTCTCAACGAATTCACCGACGCTCTGATGGGTGTCGGCCTTGAAGACTACTCCGACTGCTACGATACAGGCGCTACAGCAGCGCGTGCCAGGCAGTGTCCGCCGAAAGCGATTCATGACGAACGTTCGTGCCACACGGGCTGCAGTCTAGAACCGCCGAAACGCTGTCCGATGTAGTCTAAGCATGCACCTTCAGTGCAGTCTGTCAAGCCACACAGGCACTCAGCGTCGCCCGTTTTCATAACATCACATCACATCACTTTTTGCACGTCTACTACTCAGCCCACCCATTGCGCTTTATCATTTCGTTTCACTAAGCTGACATTGTATTGCCTATACTGTCTTCGTAACATGAACTTATCTTATTGTAGTTTCCATAATTATAAACATATATGATATATTAGTCAGTTACAACTCACGTTACAACTACAAAAATCCAAAAAACCGACATGGCCCAGTTGTCTAATTAACGAACAGGGTGCATCGACATTGGGCCTGGTTATAACTATTTTAATTTTAGCAGGGTCGTATTCATGAAGTTTTGTCGCGCTGATAGTATTAAGTACAGTGGACCGATCAATACATAAATTCCTACGTTTACTACTCAAAACCTTGCTGTTTTTTTGCCGCAGAGATAAGAAAATAAATGATACAACCCACTTTTGAACGCCGTTCTGAAAGAGTTTAATGAGGTGAGTCAATGGGTTCTTGAACACCCAGGTCCCCAGAGCTAAGCACACAATCCGTTGTTGCTGAGCAGACCGTGCAAGACTGGTACAATATCTGAGCCTGTCGTTGTTAATGAAGACGATCGAATTCTAAGGACGCATCACCGACAGTGTAAATGATATTCGTGAACTATGATCTGAATGCTGACCGCCTCGACTACGACTCTAGACTAGACCCCACTCACGGACCTCGACTGCAGCATTTCACGACTGGACTGGAGACTATACGACGTAAACTGACGAGTTGAATCATTGTCGCAGTTTAGACACGCTTCACCAAGTTTTCATTTCTGTGGCAGAGTGCGTGCTGATTACTGCATTACTTTGCTACTTGCCTCGTCAAAAATAAAATTCTTGCACAAATTAAAAGTAGGTCTGAAAATTCGCAGATGGCACCACGATCACAAAACGTCCCAACAGCGATGGATAGTGTTCGCAGGCTTAGTTGATCTTGCATGGAGGAAGTAACCTCTGTAACATGACAGTAGTGTGTGGCAGGTGTGCATTTCTGAATGAATGTGGACACAGCGATAAAAATTTTCAAACTTACTTTTACTTACATTCATTTGTGCAAGAATTTTATAAATAGCCACTGGCATTTTCTGAATTCTCCGGGAATTCCAGTTGCTGTCACCCAGTCACCGAGCTGAAAACAAACGAAGACTGTGGCCAAAATTTTAATTTTGCCACATGACGACGACGCATTGCTAGAATCATTGTTTCAATATGCACTCATATAGACACGCACGCACGCACGCACAGTTAATAAATTTTCTAGTAATTCCGCATACAACACACAACGACGACAACCAACCAACGAGTCTTCGTCGCAGAGACTGAGAAACAAGACTCGGAGAATCAAGGCTGCCGCCTGCCTGCCATCACAGCCTCCGAGTGTTTAATTACACCTACATCTGTGTGAGTGTGTATCACTGATGTAAAGTAACGTAGCCAACAGCAGCAGCAGCATGTCATCGCTAATCACCAAGCACACAAGAACGCACAAATTCTATCAACAGCTCCGATTAGGTATGTGTTGGTGTGTGTGTTTATACACATATAGGTACATACACATTTAGTTATAGCGAGCGAGCGAGCGAGCCTATGGATAGACAAATACAGACACACAAAGAAACGAACACTTGTCTGCGTGTAGCATTCACACTACCAGATACGTGTGACAGCCAGATGGTTAGCAAGCAGCTCCATATACAAATCTCATCCGACTACAGCTTACATATACCAACTGCACTAGCGATAGAATTCCAAATACACGAATTCATTGGTATTACATCTACCAAAATAACTCAACCTTGCAGAAGACACCGTACAACGCAGGAGACCTAACTGTGTCCGACTTGGCACAACGCATGCTAAAAACACCGCCGGCAGCAAGTTGCAGGAGTCGACGCAAAACTAGCTCGGACCGCCAAAATTGATATTCTGCTTACCCACAGAGCCATCTAAAGCAGCACATAAAGGCACGCAAACCCCCTACGCCAGAAGGTAGACTGTAGCTCAGTGTACAAGACGCTCAGATGTAGCAATTGAGTTTAGCAAAGCTGCGTTTAGTGAGGTGTGATCGAACGACACGACACATGATCAACTGAACACTGTACAGGGCACGAGAGCAAACTAGCAGCTAGTTAAAAATAAAATCTTGCCAACGCGGACAGCGGCAATAAGCAGGGAACGAGATATGTTAGAGAGGAGATGACAGACGCGCAGCGCGAACTGCGTGCACGCGACAGTACAACTAAGAACGTGACATGACTTCACCGCCCGCCCGACATCTATATACACACAGAGAGAGATGTGATGAAATGACAACACAAACAACAGACAGACGTGTTCAATCATCTGGCCGGTCACCATCACACGCCACTTGACAACAGATACACCTCGCTGTACGTTCGTCTTTAATTCGCGCCCCAGTAGCCAGTGCTGTAGCCGGCAGGCGTCTTGGTCAGTCCACCCGGCTTCGGCTGTTGACCAGCGTTCTGCGGAACAGCCGCACGACCGTCCTACACGTCAGTTAACAGCGCCACGACTAAATGTCTAGACAGTTGACCAGCTGAATCACACTAGAATGCAATACACCGAAACACACACACGGCTCTGGGTGCTCATCAACCGGAACTGAACTGAATACGTGAGACTTAAGCAAATGCATTTAATAGATGTGGCGTGAATGTTCTCCACGAGACACAAACAAGTGAACACAACGAGCAGGTACAACTCCAGACAAAGCAATTAAATACATTCTTCACATCAGTAATCAGCAATCACAAAACACTGATAAACGTAATGCTGCATTCTATTGGGACCCTGAACTCGTGTTTACCGTAATCATGAGGTCAATTCTGTCCCCAACAAGTCACCCACTTGAAAGCGCGAGTGGGAAACTGGAGCACTGACATGACAAGCATCTCCAGTTTCCCAGTTCCCACAAAATGGCGGAGTTGATGGATGTAAAATTAGTTAGTTATTAGTAAAAATTTGCATAGAAACGTCGTATATATGATAATGTAGCATTCGTGACCGCGATTTAGTATGGTGCAAAGAGATCCAACGAAATACGGCTAGCATAGTAACACCCTACTGCAGAGACCCTAAAATGACAGTGACGGCCCGCCTAGCTAGAGTCTACCGCAGGTAGATATGTGAATATGTTTGGCTAATTTTAAGTGGGATTGCAAAAGTTCACCAAGTAATTCACCAACATTGCTAGTTTAATGTGATGCGCGGCCATATATGTTTATGTTTGCTATGCATTGTGGCCCGTTCCAGCACAAATTAGAAAACTCGGAAATACGAGTTCACGATCCCAACAGAATGCAGCATAAGAACATTAGCTACACTTTGGCAGTCCATCCACCGGAGATGTTAGTCCAGTGTACTTCACCTGTCTGATGGCAAGCTATATAGTCCTGTCACACAAAACCAACCTGTGACATGGGGTGATGCATAAGCTGAGCAGAGTGCGACTGGTGTGCAACTATCGGCATGTACGGTGTTCCATAGCCACCGCCGAGCGTAGCACCAGTTTGTCCAGCCGACTGCAATGCCATGTTGAATGGAGGTGGTGGTGTACCGGAGTGGAACGCTGCCTTGTCAAATGCCTGCAGACCGATCAAACAAACAACCTGCTATCACAGCTACTACATCGCTATATCAAAGTGTCTTACCAATGACTGTATCAACAGCATTGTTCAGGGGTCACTTCTACATACTTTCACTACTTTAATAACCTCACATGGGTACAATGCATTGTCGTTGTGGACAATTGCTGTCTCTTCACAAGCCACAACACCTAATGGACTCATTGTGTATAAGTTCCCCCATGCAGGGCCGTGTGTGATGCTGCGTGCTGAGTGAGTTGTAAGCAGTGACAGACAAGTGGTGTGCAACATGATCCATCCACAGTGTTACCAGGTAACAGTGTGTGACACCTATACTGATGTGGCACTGTGTACTATTCCACAATTGGCTGAAGAGAGCAGCACACACACACTACCAGCCTTCTTGAGACCACAAACACTACTGCTATGTACCATGGCAACAGCCTTCTCTTTGTCAGCTCGAGAAAATAGCCTCAAAGCATATTCACAAGAAATACCGACATGCCACGGCCCAGGTGCAAACCTGCTGCTGTAACCAGGAACAGGAGTATCAAGACCAACTCCATATAACTGATGGCCTGTATTTTCACATAATATTATCTATGTAACCTTGCTCAATGACAACTGTGGCCTGCTCGAGTCTGTGATGGAGCACAAGCTGACACATTTTGGACATGTCATGCGATGCTCTGGAAAATGTTTGGAGGAAATGATTGTGCGAGGATGCATTGAGGGTCAACAACCAAGAGGCACAGATGGTTTTAGGACATACTGAAGGCAACAGATGATCACTTAGTCAGCTGCTTCGAAAGATGGAACAGAGAGAGATGACAGGAGGAAACTGGTCCAGGTATTCAATAAATCTTGTTATAAGTGAACAAGCTATCATGTGCTGATGTGCACTAGTCATTCACTCAGTCTAGATACCATCGACTGGTAGCTGTCTGCTACTGAACGATACGAATGTACCAGGTTATGAGCAATGTTAATGCCAATCAAATATTTACATAGAGCCAATACTTGCAGTTTGAATCTGAGGCGCTGACGTATGAGTGACTAGACATGACAGGCAGAAGAGAAGAGGTGCAATTTAAGATGGATGGATGGATGGTTAGGGTTTAACGGCATTTTGAGCATACAAGTAGCGGCTATAGCATGTCTGCAATTTAAGATGGGATTAAAAAGTGGCAGGACTGTCAGATGAGTGGATATGCAGAGAGAGAGGCAAAGGAAGATTTAGTACAGCATGAAGGTGACAATTAGTAGATCGCAAACATCTAAATGGCCTATATAGGTCTATTAGATCTGCTCAATAGTACATCACACATAAATACATTAATAACAAGGGATGAAACACTGAGCAGCTCCTAGTCAGTTATAGCTGTAAGAGTGATGACAACACAGACCTGTACGTGGGTCTTGTTGAAGTTGGCAGCGCCCGTCAGCACGTCGTTTGACACACCTACAATCATCATCGTCAGTTATACACTAATATTGATCACATCAACTATCAGACTATCACTGGTGAATTTTTCAGAATACTCCTTAGTTTCACACCTACCAGTACCAAACAATGACATGATTTACATAAGGCTGCTAACAATTATTTATTTTCAGATATAATATTTTCAAAATTAAAGATTAATTAATAGTTAATTTCAAACACAGAAGAACTCATTTGCATTTGACTTATCAAACTTCTTCGAAAGGCAGAGTTACAGTTACAGTCACTAAAGTGGACTGAAATGGCTTTGTATTTAGCTTTGTTATCATTTGACATATATAAACACATCTCTGCTGGTGGAAAACAGTCAAAGTAAGTAAGAAACTCGATTAACATTTTAAAACAATTTCCAAGTCAAAAAGCAGCTGCTACCTGTAGGCGGTGCTTTGTTGCCTGTCTGAGATGATGCAAATGTCTTTGTGAAGTCCTGTGTCTGACCTCCTGCATCACATCCATATGACACATGAGCAAGGAAGTAAGGCGTATATATCACAGCATCGCTTAAGAGACTGCAATGTGGCAGCCGCAACACAATGTTAGATACTGACATCCTGATACGATGCTTTCGCTGGGGGTGATATGCTTCTAATTTCCATGACATCTAAGTCTCTGGACTACCATTTGGTGAAAACCGCACCATAATAGGTTTGTTTAAGTTGCAATTATACCACAATGTGACAGACGGACAGACTGCACTTAAAAAAGCTGACGTTCAATAAAAATGTGCATTTTTGCCCCAGTTGTTTGAGAATGATGAAACTGAGTAAAACAATAAGTTAACATTGGTTGTGTTGGATGATACGCACCGACACCGTATCCAGCATGAGATCCATAGACAGCAGCCTTCTGATACTGTGTAGTCGCCGTCGTCACACCATGTGCCGGATTTGTCGCTAACGGCACCGCCTAACAACGAACAGCATCCTGTCTGCTACTAAAAATCAAATAATACTACCATGTGCAGAACGATGAGGTGAGACGGACAACCGGGCAACCACACCTTTCAGCTATTGTCCAAGCATGGCGTTTCTCCACGTTTGGCCACATTGCGTGAATACCAGACGAAACAGATGCCAAGGAGATCTTAACAGCTTCTCCTTCGGAGAACTGAAGGAAACCACCAGGACACCCTCATACTATGTGAATGAAGACTATCCAACAAGACCTGCAATCCAATAACTGTCTCTCTGAATGAAGCAATCAAAGTGGCTCAGAACTGTCCACTCAGGAGACTCACATCTACGCACTCCTAGTGGTGCTTGCCACAAAAGAAGAAGATATTGTCTGTTGTCACTATGAAAGTAGAAGTAGAAGTAGTACTTACCAGACCACCCATCTGTATCATAGGTGTATAGTATGAGCCGACGGGAAGGATGCCAGCACTGGGGTAGTAGTAGCTGTATCCTGCAGCAGCCGCGGCGGCTGGGTGCATCGTAGCAGGGTTGAGGTAAGACTGCTGTTGCTGAGTTCCGCTCGCTGCTGACACAGCAGCCTGAGCTGCCGCCGCAGCTACTGCTGCAGCCGCTACGCTGCCCTGCTGCTGTTGAGTTGGGCCAGCTGCCACGGCCGCTGGCTGCACAGCCACTGGTGACATCGCATCGACAGCCGCTAACTTGGCATCTCCGCCTTCACATGACACACATATACCAGTCTGCAGTTAACAAGGATAACAAGCAAGACTGAGAGAGACGCGAGCAAGTCAACAGAGATTTTACATCATCAGCTGTGCATGTTGCTAATGACAACAAGTTCTTCTAATGCTTGGATACGAGTGAACTGCTGCTCAGCAGTTGCCAGCAGATGAAAATGCCTCAAAACATGCTGGGAAGGCAGATGCATACAAGCTGCAAATTTATTAATGGAGATATCAGTATCAAGCTTGGCCATTAAATGAGGCAAATTAAATAAACCAAAGACCAGTTTTACATTGCTAACAAGTGACAGTTTTCCCCATCTTAATGGAAACTAGCTGCTTAATTGCCACTACCACAATTCTAAGAATGTTATAGATCACACTAGTAACGGAAATGACACCAGATATGTCATACTATGTAGACAGTAAGCAGTAAGCACCAGCAGAATAGCTCTGTCCAGTCAGCGATGCGGCGACATCACGGCCCGTCATCGTTGTGACTGGCTGATGGAACGGCATGTCATAGTACGGCTGTGGCTGTCAACACAGACCATCACAGAGACATGCTTCAGAGCACAGCTGAACTCAGTGTCATCTTAGCTAACTGACTAATGTGGCGACGTCACTTGATGAGATGCCACCTTAGAGCATGCTCATTCGGGGAAAAAACAATTCAATTCATGCAAATAAACTGATTCTCAATCCAATTCAACAGTTAGATAAAACAGGCATTTGTACGCTAATAGTTAATGCTATCACCAATTTGTCTATCTGCCTGTCCGTCCACTACACCAGGGGATCAGTCACAAATAGTTAGGACAATGCAACTTTCAAGGTACACTATCCCCATCCCCCAGTGTTTGTGGAAAAAGTTTCATACAGAATTTCTGACGGGTTCCTCTAGGTTTATGCATCGCTATCTCGAAAATGTACGAGATATATCCAAAGTTATAGTAATCACTAATAGGTAGTTGCATAAGTGCGTTCGACTGGCACCGATGTCGATGATCTTGAACTGCTATAAGTTGGAATTTTCTCGGAATTTTTGCAGGATTTCGCAGATTTGGGGGCAACAACGGCTAAACGAACGAAGATAAGACTCGTATTGTAAGCAAGAGAACTGTAGCCCACTAAATGTACTTTTCAGCGATGTATAGATTACGTTGATGGTGCTGGACGTTCCTCTGCCACAGGGTCTACAATCAGAGTACAGAGGGCGAAAATGGCGATGTTCAACCTCTGTGCAAAAATAACTTGCAAACGTTAAGTAACACGGTCACGGCTATTATTAACCAACAATAGGAAATTGGATATCATTGATTTGCAGGAGATTTTCTTGCTAGGGGCCTTCAAACACACACTGCTGTCATGCACTTACCTTTGCATCAGCTAGGCTTTCTTGTTACTAGTATGCATAATGTTTCTCGTGGTGTTGCAGTTATAGTGTTCAACAATTGCACAGTGCATTTTGTGTGATTGCAGTACATTTTATGTAAACAGCAATGTCAGCTTATTTTTAGCTGAAACTACAATAAACACAAACTAGAAAAACTGAAAAACAATTGGCGAATTAAAAGGTTGACTTTTGTAACATAACAAATGGATCTTGAACCTGTACTGAATTAAGTGGGCACTGGCATGTTTTGTTCTAGCTTCTTCTTTTTCATATTTTTTCTGGCTACGTCTGCTAGATTAAGCTGATCACTCAGCTTTTGAGTCCATGTTAAACTTTTCTTTCGTATTGTATCGTATTCAGCTTCTTGAATTGTCCTGCTCTAGTTAATATCCATTAAGAAAGCTAGTAGTTGAACGTAAGAAAGTTCAAGAGTGACTACAATGAATACCTCATACTAAGTAAGTGGCGGTTGTTATACCCTCTCTACTTGACACTGGTCCGGTAATGCATTACAATAAAGTTTGTACGTAAAATATACAAAAAAGGATTACAGTGCACTCTTCACTGAGCATGTAACAGGTAAGACAGTGAACAGACTTGCACGCAAACATGTACAGAAGATGTGTGTACTCACCACGGGAAACCGCTGAGGGTGTTGCATTAGCTGCAGTTCCTCGTAGGTGTACGTTACAGGCTGCTGAGCAGGCGGGTAGCCCTGTACAATGAACAATCAATCACACCATTTAATGTCAACGTCATTTCACTCTCAGTTAACACTTCAACAATACATGTACTGTAATAAAACATCGATGCAACTACTTCCTCGTATCATACTGAGTTGACACAGAACACACCAGCTAATGTCATTCTCTCAAGACCGACAAACTATCGGAAGTTCCTACATGGTAGTACGTATCTCATGAAATGTCACCCAGTGAAAGTACACAGCCAGATGTTGTTTTGTCTGGACTGCTACTGGAACTGAAATTCTAGTTATTTTAGTGTCATCAGGTGGTGCGCTATTAGCATGTAAGAAAGCAAAGATGTTCACACAGTTTACCACAAATGCGACACATTTTAAAATCATCACTGCAGCCGCCAGCTACTGTCATTGTTTACTGTAAACAAAATTGGAAATGCACAAATTAGCGACGTACAGTTGGCTAAAGATTTAATTTGAATTTAATCGATTAAAAAGTATTAATAAATTGATTTTTAACTATTAATCGATCAATAAATCATTAATTTCCATAGCGCTGAACTAATTATAAGTTACAAGTAATTTTCAATAGTATGCATAATGCTTATTGTGATGTTTTAGTTTCAGTGCTAGATAATGGCACATGTGAAATCCAAATAGACTTAATTTCACCGCTCGGCTCTAAGGCTGTTTTGATTTTTAACTCATGCATGCTCTGATGCCTACACTGTGCGCAGTAATCATCTGATTGACATCTACTCAATGGCTAATGGACACACACCGCACCCAATGACATGCACTCATGCATTTGGCAGCTCTGTGACACAGCTGATAACTCCCAGTTGCTGCCACCTGTGGTAATGTTGACAATCCAGTGATGACACAATGAAAGGTAATACTGAGATCAAACAGAGTTTAACACTGTTAGTCCTGACAGTGGCACTTACAAAAGTAGCAAGCTGAAAGCCCGGAGGCTGAGCAATCATGAAGTTGTTCACCATGGCTGGTCCACCGACAGGCACTGATGCAACAGTCTTACCTGGTACACACACACACTTGTACATAGACACGGACACGACACAGCGACACAATGTCACGACAGACATCAACATGCTGAGTTGAGTTCAGACCTAGCTTAACGACTAAAACAAAACACGACCTAAAATAATTCCTTTTCATTTACTAAAACTACGACAAAAATGGTTGAAAACTACATATATAATAACTGACAGTTGAACAAACTACTGAAATGAACTAGAATATTTATTGCTCCCTTTAACTGTGACAGAATTTACTTGAAGAAGAATGACTGGAGTAAATATATTGAACAGGCTGGGCAAATAGTGAGTGCAGATTGCACTTAGAGAACTGAATTAATAACTGTTTTTAAAGACTTACCACAAAGTTGAGTTTTGTGCAGTGATAAATAACACGATTGACAGTGCAGTGCCAACTGACTCGCTTGATAGTGAATCATCAACTGAAACTAAAATGTTTCATCAACTAAATGAAACTGACGATCTGAAAAACTAAAGCTATCTGAAAACTGAAACTAAAAAATTTGAACTAGAATACCAATGAAGGAGGGTGCTTAATTATCCTTATAGAAATATATAGGTACACCAATGACCAAACACACACACACGAATAAATCTATGCACAGTGAGTGAACGCAGTGACATGAAGCAAAATCTGGGAGACCAAAGCTGTGAGCTGCTCAAGTGATTGTAACTATACAATGCCACACAATACTACTAACAACAACCAATTGCTGCAGTATTCGCTCTTGCTATCAAACGAATCTGAGCTCAGATGCGGCAAAATAAAGTTTGGTGGATTACACATCAACGTGTACGATATTTTATGGTCTTACACTACATGCTATACAGCGCCCACTATCACTAGTTAATTCACGGACTTCTTTCTTACTCTAACTGTATAGGTCCAGACTGTCACGGTTTTGTCTGTCCATGTCCAATGCAATACACTGCATGGGACAGAATATAAATCACTTGCTGCATGCATCTGTGACTTCTGTGTTTGTTTACATGGACGTGTTTTGGGACCAAATATCTTGAAAACGGTTGAAGGCAGGCTCGGTTCCAATAGGACACCAGTAGGAAATGGCATATGGCAAATCAAATGGTCACATAACTGATGACGTCATGTGACCCGGAAAGGTCAAGGTAGTGGCCCAGATATATTGGTATGTAAATATCTTAAGGATCGTTAGAAACAGCATTGGACAAACGTGTTCTTTCGAACATTATCATGTTACATCACAAATGATCATAGGGATATAATCTGACTCTGTGCAGTGTATCAGCAACATCTGTCCCTGTGCAGAATGCAGCACCTCATGTCTCATGGAACTGGTACAGATTTGAACATAAGTGAGCTGAGTAATCATCGATGGTCTTACTAGTCTGAGGTGCTGATGACTTGGTAGACAGCATGGATGACGTGCTGCGAGCAGCTGTAGAAGACGCCAGCGTTGACGACAGAAATCCAACGGTGACACCTGGCAGAGCCGACGACGACAGGCTCGCTGACGAAGTGCTGCTACTCGCCAGCTGTACGCCATCAAACTGCCCTGTCACAGTCGCCGACGCCGACTCTTTCACCGACAACTTGCTGAGATTGTCGGCCAACTTATTTGCCGTCAACGACACAGACTGTGACGCTACTGTCGACGACGGCACGGTGACCGCGTATGCCTGGCTGCCTCGCGGATATCCAGCCACAGACGTCGTGTCCGGCCCAGAGCTGTAATTACTCGCCGGCGCCGAACCATCTCGACTCTGGCGCGGATAGAGGTTTGGCGGGTAATTATGTCCAGTGCCGTAGCTAGCACTACCAGACAGCTGACTTGTAGCCGACAAGTCATAGCCAGCTGGCACCGACGACTGCTGGTACGATGAACCCTGATATGTTAACTGTCCAGTCTGGTAGCCGGTGCCAGACAGTGGATAGCCAGTACCTGAACTACCACCTCCAGCAGCACTGTTGACTTGCTGGTAGACATCATAGTTCTGTGAAAGTCCACCCGCATGATACGACGCCTGTTTATCAGCCGATGCGCTGCTGCTTACAGTTCCATATGGTTTGTTAGAATGTGCAGAGCCTCCGTACACCGGCTGGCTGCTCTGTGCCGTGCCGTAGCCGCCAGTACTGCCACCCATCTGAGGCAGAGGCGCAAACCCAGGCGCCACATTGCCTGAGTATGAGGGATACTGGGCAGGAGCAGACGACGCTGAGCCATCCACACCAGCATAGCTCGTGAACGACGACGCGTACTGGTTGACTGGCGGTGTGTGGAATGACGCGACACATGTCGACACTGGTGTCGGCTTGTATACTGATGACGAGTGTGCTGACGCCGACGCCGACGCCGCCTCGGTGCTCACGGCGTACGTGTTGCCTGGACTAAACGCTGACTGACCTGTTACACCCACATCACATGTGCCAACATCATTACAAGCTGCACACAGCGCTCACCGAGTGAGTGTGTGAATAGGTTCTTAACGGCACATCAGCACAATTAGGCTATACAGTGCCATTCATGTTGTTGGTTCATACTGGAAAATACAGCACAGAAAACAAATTAAAAATACATAAACTAAACACAACGCAGTAAAAGCAAACAATGCAAAATACAGCAAAACAAAGCTAATCTGTTTCAGCTGCCTTCTACGACACTCGGCAAGGAGATGAGGTTGGCTTATTCTACAACGCTGCCGAGCCAACACGGGCACTGAAATCCTGTCAAGATGGCTCAAGTAGAACAACAGTGAAAACTAGCCGGTGGGAGCTGTAATCTTCCCAGGTGTCAGCCACATAAGCAGCACTTGATATCTTGTCAAGGTGGCTCCAGTAGGACAACAGCTACTAGCCACAAAGGACTGCAATGATCAACGACACTGACAACTCACTGGCAGACTGCTGCTGTTGCTGCTGTGTAGCATATGAACTTGGTTTGCGGTCAGGTTGAGACGAAGGGAATGCAACTGACGGTGCCATCTACACACCACAGACAAAAAACAGCTCAAGAACAGTGGACTATCTTGGACATTTTGTCAACAATGAATCGATGAGACATGTTGAACTGAGTGTACGAAACTAAAGCCCTTGATTAGGCATGCCACAATGCACAACAGAGCCAGGAAATAAATCTGGGCTATTCTACAGCCACGCTGGGCTGCAAGATGTTAGACTGTTAGTGGTGCTAACTAAACTGTCTACTGAAAGGTATAGCTACAACAGCAGACAGATATATGAGCAAACAATTGTAACTGGCACAACAGATAGAAAATAACAGATAACAATTCCTCGTAAACCACGCTTAATATTAATAACATATCAGCTAAAATCTAACCCAGTAATACAAAATCATACCTTAGAATTGATAAAATCTTTTGACAAATTTGTATTATTGGAATAAGCTGCTGACGGCGCGGCTTTCGAAGCAGATCCAGTCATGCCAAGGTCGTCTAACATAAGCAGCGACGACTTGGCCTGTTCTGTCACAGGCGCCGACATCATGGCAGCTCGTGTCACAGAGAGATCATAGCCAGACATTGAAGACGCAGCGTGGAGAGACGACGACCCTTGTGACATACTGGACAATGCAATTCACACACTGTAATGTGTCACCATGTTGTGATAATAAACAAATGCAATCTATCATTATTATATATTATATATAACATTACTGCCATCATCATTTACTCTGAGGCCAACAGACTAAGGGGAATTTAATAAAATTAGCCCCGTACAGGACTGCCGGTCGACTCCTCATAAGAGGCAAAATTCATTTGCCGAAGGTGGAACACCCAAGTTTTAATGTCATGTGATGCTGTACAAGGACGATTATCGAAAATCTGTTCAGCTAAAATTCACACACTGTCTTTAAGATTTAACAGGTCATGAACATGATGGCTTGCCTCGACACTTATGTGATTTATACTATAAAACATTCCAAGATGTCATCAATGTCGGCAAAACGTAAGTTGTGCATCAGTTAGTCAGTGTACGTTACCTGTGTGTCGGTGCACCATAGTGAGACTGCGGTGATGCTACGTCAGCAGTGAAACTGATCGCAGATCCAGACTCGGCTGATGAGGCGGGCGCTGCATCCCAGTTACCAAACTGTACGTCAAGCTGAGCACTGTTCATTGACGCTGGCATCTCAACAGCTGACGCTGGAATCTATCAACAGTCACCATTCTACGCTGTCATAACACACGTCCAAGTAAAGCATCTTACCTGAAATTTGATTTAATTAACCATCGTAACAATTCAATAAATAAAAATAGGCGACTGCCAGTCGACTCCTTAGAGAGGCAAAATTCTTTTGCAAAAAGTGGAACACCCTAAGTCTGAAGGTCACGTGACGCCGAATGAGGACGAATATCAAAAATGTGTCCCATTAAAATTTAGATATTGTCATGGAGTATCATAATTCACCGTTATAGTCTTCTGATTACATGCATACTGGCAGAGGACTGGCAGACGAGCAGAAAAAACAGACTTAAAAATTGGCCATTTTCACTATTTGCGGATTTCCACGACCTTGACCTCCGATCGGTCATACAGCATACCATCCATTATCACTCAAAGACCTCTATCTACTTACTAAATTTCTTTGAAATCCGAAAAAATGTTTTGTGGATGTATGTGACACTAAGATCGGCTTTATTAGATCGACTTGGAAAAGTCGACCCGCAGAAAGACTACAAAACCTAACAAAACTGCACGTCAGAGGATGCATCTAACAACATTAAAGAGCAGCGACACATATTACAAACTTTAATTACCTTTACTAAATAGCACTACATATTACTGCTCTGTGTACATTGAAAGCGAGTTTTTATGGTAACAAAATGCTGGATCATGCTATAAGATCACGCTAGAACTATGTTGATACCCTGGAGGGAGGCGGCATCCGTGGTCTTGAAGGTTGCTTGACAACAGACGTTGGTGTACAGTTCTGCACGGCTGATGGAGATGAGCCGAGACCGTGGCTCATCGGATCCATGCCAACAGCGCTGTGACTACCCACCGACGCACTGCCGATCTGAAGACATTCGTTCAACATTACACTCAACAGTTACAATCACCTACTTCATCAGTACAGCTATATCACAAAGTCACAAGCGCCCTTATTTTGTCCATATGACGTCCATATTTTGTCCATATGACGTCCATATTGGCTGTTTATGTGCACGTTCGGCTGTTATGACAAATTCACATTTTGCAGCTTTCACATAATAGTATCTTGGGTTTTCTACTTCAAAGTTTACCTTTTGACTTTCGTTTCGTTTTTGTTGTGTGCGAACTTTTGTTTCTTGTTTTCATTTTGATGTTTAACACTGTTTATGGGGTTTGGTGGTCACGGTGGCACAACTGGTAGCGCGTCGGACTCACGATCGGAAGGTCGTGGGTTCGATTCCCACTAATGCAGTGTGTTTCACAGTTGTCAGGTAAACCGCC
>Ga0056114_1000275_pt1 | contig 16069 bp, 14 predicted proteins | sample WorMetHERISLAND1_FD_77005 | JGI IMG/M metagenome (GOLD analysis project Ga0056114, IMG submission 77005) | Marine gutless worms symbiont microbial communities from Max Planck institute for Marine Microbiology, Germany - Olavius loisae HERON... ...
AGTTCAGCCAGGTCGACGCCAGCGACACCAAGACCATCGGCGGCACCGGCCTGGGGCTGAGCATCGCCAAGGCCATCGTCGAGAAACACGAGGGCCGCATCGGCTACGAGTCATCGGAGAACGATACGACGACGTTCCGGGTGACGCTGCCAGCGGGGTAAGGCGGGAGCGCCGGCGGTCGGGCCTCGGTTTTCGGTCGGTTCTATGACAATAGGCCCGGCCGGAGCGGTCCGTCCTTGTGGCCGATTGAACTCTCCGGCCTGATCCCGATAATGGTCTCGTCAACACCGTCAGACGCCGCGGGGCGCTCGGTCCTATGGGGTTTTCGTGATTCGCTGGCTGTTTTTTTTCGTCGGATTAATGGCATGCCTGTCCCTGGTCGGGCCTGCCCAGGCGGCGGAGAAAGAACCCGTCTACTCGGTGACCTTCTCCGACTACCGTGATGGTTCGCTGGAGGAATGGCTTGCCGCCAAGGGTTTTCAATTCGAGCAGGATGCGAAACGGCGCGATCGGATCGACCTCGAATTCGATGACAAGAAGCTGATTCTGATCACCCGGCGCAAGGCGTTGGGTCTGTTGCCGAACGAGTCGGTCAATCTCAGTGATTTCTCCGCGATCGAGATCGACTGGGGGGTGAACAAACACCCGGAAGGCGCGTCCTACGAACAGGGTGTGCGCAACGAAGCGATCATGGTCATCGTCTTCATGGGCGACGAACGGCTGCCGAGCGGATCGCTCTTCATTCCCGACAGCCCCTATTTCATCGGCTTATTCATTTGCTCCGGCGATGACCGGATCGGACACCCTTATGTGGGAAAATATTTCAAGAAAAGCGGCCGCTACGTCTGCGTCGACAAACCGCGGTCCGGCGCGCTCGCGACATCACGGTTCAGCTTGATTTCGGGCTATCGGGAGTTTTTCGACAAGGAGAAGGACGACGACCCGGGGATATCGGGGATCGCCGTCGCCGTCGACACCAAGAAGGCCGGCGACGGCGGCGCAGCCAGCGCCTTCATCCGTGAGATCCGCTTCTACAAGTAAGTCCCGACGGAAAACCGACCACAGCCGGTTTACGCTTGCGGCGCCACGTCGAGCCGGACGATCCACCCGTCCAGTTCCGGTTCCGGCGCCGGGTAATACGCCATGACCAGGGGGTCGTGGCCGGGGACGATGTGGCCGTCGCTGTCGGCCAGGTCGCCCAGGCGTTCGAAGCCGGCCAGCATCTCGTCGACTCGGAAGACGATGGGGTAGGGGTTGACCCGGTCCCTGTTCGCATAGAGGTGCGACGCGTCGGAGGCGAGGACCACCTGGCCGCGCGCCGTCTTGACGCGCACGCATTGCAGGCCGTCCGTGTGGCCGCCGATGCGGTGCACCGACAGACCCGGGAACAGCTCGGCGTCGCCGTCATGGAACAGCACGCGGCCGCGATAGAGCTCGCGCACTATGCCGGTGACGTGCTCGACATCCATGGGCGCCCGGAACGGTTTCATGCGCATGTGCCGCCCGGTGGCGAAGGCCATTTCCCGGTCCTGCAGGTGGAAGGTGGCGGCCGGGAACAGGTCGAAGTTGCCGACGTGATCGTAATGGAGGTGCGTGATGATGACGTCCGCGACCGTATCGACGTCGACGCCGAGCGCCTTCAGCCCCTCGGTCGGGCAGTTGAGAAACTCGCGGCCCCGCGCCTCGGCCGTCTCTTTGTTAAAGCCGGTGTCGATGACGACGGTGCGCGTTTGCGATCTCGCCAACCAGACGAAATAGTCGATGGGCATGGGGCCGTCGTGGATGTCCGGCGGGTCGATGAAGTTGAGGTCGGCGTCGCGCTCGTGCGTCGCGTATTTGATGGCGAAGACTTCGTAGATGTCGTCGGTGTCGGCCATGACCGATGGTTCCTCCCGAGCCCCTCGGTTGATTCCTTGCCTTAGGGTTTAGCCGAGACGAAGATGCTTGTCGCCATCTATCGGGTGAAATTCGGGGGACCAGCGGTCATGACCCTAGGGCGTACGCTCCGCAAGGCCAAACGCCGCCTCAAGTGGGTGGCCCGCCTGATCGGCCTGTTTACGGCGCTCTTCGCCTACGAGCTTTCGCAGATCGACGGCTACCAACCGGATATCCTCGGTGCCGCCGACCCCTACGCCGCGGCCGTCGTCGGCTATTTCGTCGGCCAGTGGGTCGTCTTTTTCGCCGTCTTCTGGTTCTTCAACGCCATCCGCGAGATTGGGGGGTATTTTTTGAGACGGTCGTAATCGTCGGTACCGATCGTAAGTGCGAACCCGAATTCGCGACGGCCGGCGACGTCAATCGGCTTCGCCGGCGATCGAATAGGGCAGTTGAACGAAGCGATCCTCAGGCGAGTCCTCGGGATCGAGAAAATCCATAATGCCGACGATGTTCCCGACGTCACCGTTATCATCGACGAGCGGGAAGGCGAGCCGGATCATCACGAAATTCTGGCCTTTCTTGTAGTGGTCCAACCTTGGTTCGTGAAAGGCGATGTGGTTCAGGAAGGCGTGGGGTTCCTGCTCGCGGACGATCGTATTATAGCCGGCTATGGTCGCATCGAAACTCTCGACGAAATCCAGGTCTTCAAGGAACCGCCCCGTCGGATCGAACCCGAAAAAGTTACAGATCGCCGAGCCGACGAAACGGATCTTGAAGGTCGCGTCGCCCGGCAGGACATCGAAAATATACATGTTCCGGGCGAGGACGTATTCGGACATCAAGTCGACGTCTTGGAGCCGAGGGCTCGGTCTTTCGCCCCTGATGCGGTCGATGAAGGCCGTGAAATCGGTGAATAGTGAGGTCTCGCGGACCTGTCGGGCCAGGAAGTCTTCTACCGGGGTCAACATCGTGTTTTTTGACCAAAACGTGTCGCGTAAGTCTCAGCACCGTCCTATACCAAATATACCACGAAGGGGATTCCGACCGTAAGGATGGCTTCGCCGACATTGTGACACCTTGAACGACCCGTCGCCGCCGCGATCGTTCGTCTTTCGCAGAGCGGTCCTTTCCCCGCCCTCTACCGCGCCGCCCGCGGTGGCCGGCCGAAGCGGTCCTTTCCCCGCCCTCTACCGCGCCGCCCGCGGTGGCCGGCCGAAGCGGGTCTTGTAGGCCCTGGAGAAAGCCGGCGCCGAGGTGAAGCCGGCGCGCACCGCGATCTCGGCGATCGGGAGTGCCGTCTGGGCGAGCAGGCGCTCGGCCGTCGCCAAGCGCAGCCCCAGAAAATGTTGCCCCGGTGTCGTCCGCAGGACCTTTCTGAAGAGCCGCTCCAACTCCTTCTGCGAGACCCCGGACCGGCTGGCGATCTCGGCGATAGCCGGCGGCTCCTCGATGGTCTCCTCCATGATCTCCAAGGCCGTGGCCACGGCCGGTGCCTGGGCGCGGACCTGGCGGATGGCGACGGCCCGCTGCGGGTCGGAAGGCAGGTGCTCCTGGTCGTAGATGAACTGGCTCGCCACCTGCAGGGCCAGCAGGTGGCCGTGCTGGGCGCGGATGACGGCGAGGATCATGTCCAAGGCCGTGGTGCCGCCGCCGGCGGTGATGCGATCGCCGTCGACGACGAAACGGTCAGGCACCACGTCGACGCCCGGGAAACGCTCGGCGAAGAGATCGAGGTCCTCCCAGTGGATGGTCACCCGGTACCCGTCGAGCAAACCGGCCCGGGCCAGAATGTAACTGCCGGTGTCGAGACCGCCCAGGAGTGCGCCCAGGCGGCGTTGATCGCGCAGCCGGGCGGCGAGGCGGGGCGAGAAATGACGTTCCGGGTGGAAGCTGGCGACGACAAGCAGGAGCGGGCAATCGGCGTCTTCGAGCGGCGCCTCGACGGCGATCTCGAATCCGCTCGACGAGCGCACCGGCGACCCGTCCTCGGAATAAAGGCGCCAGCGGTAGAGCCCGCCGCCGTTCAGCGTGTTGGCGGCGCGCAGCGGTTCGGTAATCGAGGAGAAGCAGATCAAGGAGAACTCCGGTATCAGCAGGATACCGATCTCCTGGGGAAGCGCGTCGGGTGGGTCGAAGAGCGAAATCGCCATATCGTGACGATAAACGGTAATTCAGCATCGATAAACGTTAATTAAGCTTTCGGAATGCCGGTAGAGTGGGCGGCACTGACAGTCCGGTGCGAAGGGAGGAGCGCATGAACTGGGAGGTCTTCGTCACCTGTGCGGTCACCGGGTCCGGCGACACGGCCGGGCGCCACGCGGACCTGCCGATCACACCTGAGCAAATTGCCAATGCCGCCATCGAGGCGGCGAAGGCTGGTGCCGCCATCGCCCATATCCACGTGCGCGATCCGGAGACCGGACGCGGTGCCCGCGATCCGGCGCTGTTCGCCGAAGTGGTCGAGCGCATCCGTGAGCGGGACACCGACGTGGTCCTCAACCTGACCGCCGGCATGGGCGGCGACATGGTTTTCGGGCCCGGCGAAACCCCGCTGCCCTTGGATGAAAGCGGCACCGACATGGCCGGCCCCCTGGAGCGGCTCAAACACGTCGAGGAATTGCTGCCGGAGATCTGCACGCTGGATTGCGGCACCATGAATTTCGCCGAGAGCGACTACGTGATGACCAACACGCCGGGCATGCTGAAGACGATGGCGAGACGGGTGCAGGAGCTGGGCGTGCGGCCGGAGTTGGAGGTTTTCGACACTGGGCATCTGGTTTTCGTCCACGAGCTCATCCGCGAGGGCCTGATCGACGATCCGGTGATGATCCAGCTCTGCATGGGCATCCCCTACGGTGCGCCCAACGACCCCTCGACCCTGATGGCCATGGTCAACCGATTGCCCCAGGGCGCCGTCTTCTCCGCCTTCTCCATCGGCCGCAACCAGCTGCCCTATGTGGCCATGGCGGCGCTCGCCGGCGGCAACGTGCGCGTCGGGCTGGAGGACAACCTTTATCTCGAGAAAGGCGTGCTCGCCAGCAACGGGCAGTTGGTGGAACGAGCCGCGGCCATTTTGTCGGCAATGAATGTGCGCATTCTCGGACCGCAAGAGGTCCGGGAAAAACTCAAACTCAAAAAGCGGACCTAAGGCGGCAATGGAACCGATCAGGAAAGTCGGCCTCCTCGGCGGCGGCGTCATCGGCGGCGGCTGGGCGGCGCGCTTCGCCTTGAACGGCATCGACGTCACCGTCTTCGACCCGGACCCGGAAGCCGAACGCAAGATCGAAGCGGTGATGGCCAACGCCCGGCGCGCCTTCGAGAAGCTGGTCCGAGCGCCGCTGCCATGGCCGGGCACGATCCGGATCGTCGACAAGATCGAAGATGCCGTCGCGGAGGCCGACTTCATCCAGGAAAGTGCGCCGGAACGCGAGGACCTGAAGCGAGCGCTGCTTGCCGCGGCCAGCCGGGCGGCGCCGCCGGCGACGATTATCGCATCGTCGACCTCGGGCCTGCTGCCGAGTCGCCTGCAGGCGGACTGTGTCCATCCGGAACGGCTCTGCGTCGGCCACCCCTTCAACCCGGTCTACCTGCTGCCCCTGGTCGAGGTGGTCGGCGGCGACATGACGGCGGAAACCACCAAGACCCGCGCTGCCGAGGTCTACCGGTCGCTCGGCATGCATCCACTGATCGTCAGGAAGGAAATCGACGCCTTCCTCTCCGACCGCCTGATGGAGGCCCTGTGGCGGGAGGCGCTGCACCTCATCGACGACGGGGTGGCGACCACCGACGAGATCGACCAGGCCGTCTGCTACGGTCCGGGACTGCGCTGGTCGTTCATGGGCACCTTCCTGACCTACCGCCTGGCCGGCGGCGAAGCGGGCATGCGCCACTTTCTCCATCAGTTCGGACCGACGCTCAAACTCCCCTGGAGCAAGATGGAGGGACCGGATCTGACCGAGGGGCTGATCGAACGCATCGCCGAACAGTCTGATGCCCAGGCCGGCGATACGGGCCTTCGGGAGCTGGAGCGGCTGCGCGACGACTGCCTGGTTTCCGTCATCCACGGCCTCAACGACCACGACCACGGGGCCGGTGCCGTGCTCCACGCTTACGAGAGGAATCTGCGCCAAGCCCTTGAACCGGAAGAACCCGGTGCCGACCGGGTGCTGCGCCTGCATTCTGAACCGGTGCGCCCCGAGTGGATCGACTACAACGGCCACCTGAGTGAGGCCTACTACGTCCTGGTTCTCGGCCACGCCACCGACGCCCTTTACGACCACCTCGGCATGGGTCCCGACTACCGGGAAGCCAACGTGCGCTCCCTCTACACCGTTGAGGCCCACATCCGCTACCTGAAGGAGGTGCCGCCCGACGTTACTCTCGACGTCGAGACCCGCATCTTCGGTTTCGACGAAAAACGCATCCGCTTCGGCCATGTGCTCAGCGTCGACGGGGTCGAGCGGGCGACGGAGGAGCTGATGGTGCTTCACGTGGATACCGAGGCCGGCGGCACCCGGCCCATGCCGGACAGCGTACAGGCGCGCCTGGCCCAGTTGGTCGATCCGGCACCGCCAGACTGGGCCGGACGGTCGGTAGAATTATAGGAGACGGCCATGGATTTCTCCTTGAGTGAGGAGCAGGCTCTGATCGTCGAGACGGCGAAACGGTTCGTCGAAGACGAGCTTTACCCTTACGAAGCGGAAGTCGAGGCGACGGGCCAGGTGCGACCCGAGCTGGTCCGACAGATCAAGGCACGCTCAATCGAACTCGGCCTCTATGCCGCCAACATGCCGGAAGACTTGGGCGGCGGCGGTCTCGACACCCTTTCCATGTGCCTGCTCGACCGCGAGCTCGGCCGCGCCAGCATGGCGCTCCAGTATATCGTCGCCCGGCCCAGCAACATCCTGCAAGCCTGCACCGGAGAGCAGCGGGATCGCTATCTCTTTCCCTGCATCAACGGTGAGAAGACCGACTGCATCGCCATGAGCGAACCGGGCGCCGGATCGGACGTGCGCTCCATGGCCTGCAAGGCCGAGAAACGCGGCGGTGACTTCGTCGTCAACGGCACCAAACACTTCATCTCGCACGTCGACCTCGCTGACTTCGTCATCCTGTTCGCGGCGACGGGCACGGAGGAGACCCATCGCGGCCCAAGGAAGACCATCACATCGTTCCTGGTCGACAAGGGCACGCCCGGTTTCGAGGTGTGCGCGGGTTACGACAACGTCTCGCACCGGGGTTATCACAACTTCATCCTCGAATTCGACGACTGCCGCTTGCCTGAGAGCCAAGTCCTGGGCGCCGTCGACCGCGGTTTCGATGTGGCCAACGACTGGTTGGGCGCGACGCGGTTGCAGGTCGCCGCCATCTGCCTCGGGCGCTGCGACCGGGCCCTGGAGCTGGCGACGGAATACGCGGCGACCCGCAAGCAGTTCGGCCAGAACATCGGCAAATTCCAGGGGGTTGGTTTCAAATTGGCCGACATGGCGGTGCGCCTGAGGGCGGCCGAGCTCCTCACCTACCAGGCGGCCTGGAAGAACGACCGGGGCACCATGACCGATGCGGACGCGGCCATGGCCAAGCTGGACGCTTCCGAGGCCCTCGCCCTGATCGCCGACGAGGCCCTGCAGATCCACGGCGGCATGGGCCTGATGACGGACCTTCCGTTGGAGCGCATCTGGCGCGACGCGCGAATCGAGCGCATCTGGGAGGGGACCAGCGAGATCCAGCGGCTAATTATCTCCCGCGCCGTCTTGCGGCCCCTGGAGGAATGAACCGGTGGAGGGCCTGCACCGCCAATCGTCCCTGGCCCGGCTGATCGGCCCGGCGACCATCGCCGTCGTCGGCGGGCGCGAGGCCGAGCGGGTCATCGAACAGTGCCGTCGCCTCGGGTTCGAGGGGCCGATCTGGCCGGTTAACCCGAACCGGGAGACCCTGGCCGGGCTCGACTGTTTCGCCTCCGTCGACGACCTGACGGCGCCGCCCGATGCCGCTTTCGTCGCCGTTCCCGCCGAGGCCAGCATCGCCGTCGTCGAGGCGTTGAGCCGCATCGGCGCCGGCGGCGCCGTCTGCTACGTGGCCGGCTTCAAGGAAAGGAACGCCGACGGGGCCAAGCGCCAGGACCGGCTGGTGGCGGCGGCCGGGGCCATGCCGCTATTAGGCCCCAACTGCTACGGGCTCCTAAACTATATGAGCGGCGTCGCCCTGTGGCCGGACCAGCACGGCGGCGAACGGGTCGACGGTGGGGCGGCGATCATCGCCCAGAGCGGCAACCTGGCCATCAACTTCACCATGCAGCGCCGCCGGCTGCCACTCGCCGCAATCCTCACCGTCGGCAACCAGGCCGCCGTCGGCATCGAGCCGGTGCTCGAGGCCTGCCTGGAAGACACCCGGATCCGCGCCGTCGGTCTCTATGTGGAGGGCTTCACCGACCTCCCCGCCTTCGTCGCCGTCGCCGCAAAGGCACGGGAGCGGCGCGTGCCCCTGGTCGTTCTCAAGACCGGCCGCTCGGCGGCCGGCGCAAAGCTGGCCCTCAGCCATACGGCGTCGCTGACCGGAGCCGACGGGCTTTGTGACGCGCTTTTCGACCGCCTCGGCGTGGCCCGCGCCGGCACGCCGGAGGATTTCATCGAGACCCTGGCGCTGCTGGCCGCCTTCGGGCCCCTCGACGGCAACCGCCTTGCCACCGTCAGCTGTTCCGGCGCCGAGGCGTCGATCTTCGCCGACCTCGCCGCCGGCACCGGGCTCGACCTGCCCGCCCTGTCGACGGACCAGAAGCGCGACCTGAAAGCGCTTCTCGGCGATACGGTACATGCCACCAACCCCTTCGACTTCCACACCTTCATCTGGGGTGACCAGGCGGCAATGACCGCCTGCTTCGAGGTCGTGCTGTCGGGCGGCATCGACGTCGCGCTGTTCAGCCTCGACCTGCCGCGCGAGGACCGATGCGAGATCGACGACTGGTGGCCAACGCTCCGCGCCATCACCACCGCCGCCCAAGCCAGCGGCCGGCGTACGGCCGTCGTCTCGACGCTTTCCGAGAACATGCCGGAGACCGTCGGCGCCTACCTGCTGGCCCACGGCGTCGTCCCCCTGCACGGCCTCGACCGGGCGCTCAGAGCCGTCGAGGCCGGCGCCGCCATGGGCCAGGCCTGGCAACGGGATTTGCCGGCGCCGGTTCTGGCCGGACCCTCGCCGGAGGGTTCGCTGAGGACCTGGGATGAGGTCGAGGCCAAGCAGGCCCTAGCCGCCATCGGCGTCACCGTGCCGGCCGCCGAGATCGTCACCGACGCCACGATGGCCATGGCGGCGGCCGAGCGCATCGGCTACCCGGTGGTGCTGAAGGCGGTGTCGGCCGCCATCGTCCATAAGACCGAGGCCGGCGCCGTCGTCCTCGACCTGCACGAGGCCGAGGCCGTCGCGGTTGCCGCCGATGAGCTCCTCAATGTTTCGGACCAGGTGCTGGTCGAGGCCATGGTCACCGACGCCGTCGCTGAGCTCATTGTCGGCGTCGACCGCGATCCCCAGTTCGGCCCCTACATGGTGGTCGGTTTCGGCGGCGTTACCGTCGAGCTGATCTCCGACAGCCGCATCCTGCTGCTGCCCTTGGAGCGAGACGACGTCGAGCGCGCGCTTCTCGATTTGCGCACGACGGCCCTGCTCTTGGGCTACCGCGGCCGGCTGCCGGGCGACGTGGAGGCCGTCGTCGACATGGTCATCGCCGTCGGCCGCTTCGTCGAGGAGAACCGGGACCGTATCGCAGAAATCGACATCAACCCGCTGATGGTGCGGCCCCGGGGTTCGGGCGCCGTCGCCGTCGACGCCTACATCCGAACCGTGGAAGGGAAAGATCATGGATGACGCCATTAAGACCGAACGAAGAGGCGCCGTGCTCACCGTGACGCTCGACAGGCCCAAGGCCAACGCCATCGACGCGGCGACCAGCCGCCGCATGGGCGACGTCTTCGCCGATTTCCGCGACGATCCGAACTTGCGCGTCGCCGTCGTCACCGGCGGCGGCGACAAGTTCTTCAGCGCCGGCTGGGACTTGAAAGCGGCGGCCGACGGCGAGGGGGCGGACGCCGACTGGGGTGTCGGCGGCTTCGCCGGCCTGCAGCAGCTGCCGGACCTCAACAAACCGGTCATTGCCGCGGTCAACGGCATGGCCGTCGGCGGCGGTTTCGAGCTCGCCTTGTCCGCCGACATCATCATCGCCGCCGACCGGGCCCGCTTTGCGCTGCCGGAAATCAACGTCGGCATCCTGGCCGATGCGGCGACGCTCAAGCTGCCCAAGCGCATCCCCTATCACGTCGCCATGGATGTCCTCTTGACCGGGCGCTGGATGGAAGCTGACGAGGCCGCCCGCTGGGGCCTGGTCAGCGAGGTGATGCCGGCGGCCGATCTGATGTCCCGCGCGGCTGCGATCGCCGATCTGTTGGCCGACGGCCCGCCGCTCGTTTTCGCCGCCATCAAGGACGTATTGCGCTGCACGGAGACCATGGGTTTCCAAGAGGCCATCCGGCGCGTCGATGGCCGCGAGTTCGAGACCGTCGACAGGCTCTACGGCAGCGAAGACATGCTGGAGGGCGCGACGGCCTTCGCCGAGAAACGGAAGCCCCAGTGGAAGGGGCGGTGAGGATGCGGGTTCCCGGTTAGACGGATACAAGCCGGCCCGGTCGGACCCAAAGGCGCCGACATCGTGGCTATCCCGCGGTCGTCCAGCCGAAGGTCGCTTATTCCGCACATCGGACGTTGATGTTCTAGACGTGGCGCCGCCGTTCCCTCAGAGCGGTCAAAGGAGGTTGACCGCAAAACGGTCGGGGCAAATGCGTCAAGGAGTCCAATTGCGGCTAGAGGACGAAAATGCCGAGAACGCCCCAAACGGCTGCGACAAGGGCGAGGGCAATGGCTCCGCCGCCCAGAAACATGTACCACAGTTGTTTCAGGGAAACCGGCTCATTCATATTCATGTAGCGTCCTCTCATATGGGAACGGATGATCTCGTGCATCGTCTTCGCGGGGCCAAAGGCTGCTCACTGAGACGAGGGTCAATTGGCAGTTTAGATGGGGAGAGATGGCCAGGCTGCCAAGGTGATTCTCGTGAATAAATCACCGTCGATCGTTGCCTAGGCGCCCGAAGGTGGAGAAGGCCGGAACTTATGAATGCCGCGTTCGAAGGTCCGAGCTCCTTCGGCTATCCCCCCTAAGGCGAAGTAATGGTATTGGCAGTTTAACGACCGCTTTGGACCCGAAAGGCGCCAATCAGGGAAGGTCGAATGTCGGTACGAAAGATGCTGGAGCCAAGGACAAATCCAAATCCAGTCGATCAATGTTCTTCTGGTCGACCATCATGATTGCCGGGCCGATATGCTCATTTACCAGTCGATCCTCGAGAACGCGGACAGCGACCTCGATAGACATTCTGCCCTGTAGGGCCGGATGGTCGGTCGGCGCGGCGAGAATCTTGCCGCGTTTGATGCCTCGGTAGACGCCGTGGGTGAGATAGAAGGAAACGACGTCCGGTGCTGGCTCCTTCCGATCTCTCAACAGGCTTACGGCCGCTTCCGCCGTCACCGAGGTGCCGACGATGTAATCAATATCAGGCTGTTCCTCCAGGGCCTCCTCGACCAGGGTGTGCTGGATCTCCTTACCCGTATCGCCGCGTTTGACGACCGCCACTTCGACGGCACTCCCGGCGATCGCCCGACTGAATCCTTCCATCACGAAATCGACCCACTCGGGACCGACCGGTCCCGGGAGCAAGGCGATGGATTTCATCTCGGTGCCAGGGGGATGGCGGGTTGCCAGGTAGGCACCGGTGACCTCGCCCATCTCGATCCACGAGACGCCGACCTTTGCGGCCAGGCCGGCGTCTGCCATGTCATTGACGGTGGCGATCACCGGAATCGATTTGGCGACATCCTGGACTAGGTCCGTTAGCTTGGAATAGGAAACCGCACCGACGATCAACGCATCGGCGCCCTCGGCCGTACAATTCCGGATCTGCACGACTTGCCGGTCCAGATGCAGGTAGCCGCCGGCTTCCTGTAGGCGAAACCCTACTCCCAGACGCTGCGCCTCAACTTTCATGCCGAAATTGACGCTGAGCCAATAGGGGTCCTTCAGATGCGGATAGGAAATGCAGAAGCGCCAGGGCCTGGAGGCTCGATCGAGCGGCTCATAGGAGACGGTACGCGCCGTCCCCCTGTAGTCGAAAGGTGGGGTCCAGTACGATACGGACCAGGTCTCCGCGTTGGACCCGACGGGAAAAACCGTCGCCATCGTCAAGGAAATCAGACAAACGGCCCGTCGCCAACCCATCCGAGATCGTCCTTTCTGATCCGCAACACCGTCTCGAACCGTATCTTCTGCCGTTTGCAATGGCCGAACAAGCGGTGTTCAATCTTGCCATGAAACGCTTGCCCGGCATCGGAGGGAAGCTGCTCATCGCCTTCGGCGGTGTTGCCCTGCTCTCGGTGTTGTCGGCGGCCGTTGGATGGGTCGCTTTCGATCGCATCGCCACGGTGCAGGAGACGGTCGTCACCGACACGGTTCCAACCCTGAACAAGGTCCGTTCCTTGGCGCAGGTCAGTTCGACGTTGATCGCGGCGACACCCAGTCTCATCAACGCGGTGACCGACGAGAACCGGCGGAACGAGAGCCAATCGCTATTTCGCCGTGCCGAAACCCTCAGCGGTCTGTTGAACGAACTGCAGGGAACCGATACCGATCCGGCAATTGTTGGGTCGCTGGAAACGACGGCGAAACAGATCATCGGCAACCTCGAGGCGCTCGATACCCTCGTCGCCCGCAGGATTGGTTTCTCGGCCCAGTTCGCAACGGAGTCGACGAACCTGCTGAACGCGCTCAGCGATATCGTCGATCTTTCCGAAGCGCTTGTATCTAACGCCGCCACGAACACCTCGGCGACGATCGCCAATCTCTATCGCATGATCGAAACACCGACCGATACGGAGAGTCTGCTCAGGGCTCTCGACGACCTCATCGAAATCGATGTCGATCATATGGAGAGAATGTTCGAGACCCGCCACCGCGTCGCGGTCTCCGGACTGATCGCGGAGCAGGTAGCGAAGACGGATACGGCGCAGGGCGTCGCCGAATTGCAGGCGCGATTTCAACGAAACGCCAGGATCATTGAGCGGCGTGTCGGCGGTATCCGTGATCCCCATCGGCGCGCTCAGGCCGAACAGGGCCTCGCTGTTCTCCGGCCGCACGCCGCGCCCGACCATGCCTCGAACCTGTTTTCCCTGCGGTTGCGATCGCTGGCGGCAGTCGCGGAGATCTCGGAATTGGTCGTGGAAAACCAGCGCTTATCGGAGGGACTGGCCGAGCAGGTCGAGGCGCTGGTCTTGCGCTCGGAAAGGCGGATGAACGAGAAGGTGTTGGACGCCCAACACGTTCTGCAGCGCGGTTATGTCATCCTAGCTTTGATCGCCCCGGTTTCCCTCTTCCTGGCTATCCCAATCATGTGGTTCTACGTCCGCAACGATGTCGTGAAGCGGGTTCGCGGACTGGCCGATGTCACCCATGCCCTGGCCGACGGCAATCTGGATGTGGAAGTGCAACGCTCGGGCGACGATGAACTGACCGAGATGGCGGATGCGCTCCGTGTCTTCAGGGCCAACGCCCTGGAGAAGCAGAAACTGGAGGCCGAACAAAAGGCGACGGAGGAGGAACTGCGCCGCCACAAGGAGGAACTGGAGCAGATCGTTGCCGAGCGGACGACACAGTTGATGGAGGCCAATCGACGGCTCAGCGAGGAAGTCGACCGCCACGCCGAGGCGCGTGACTCGGCGGAACAGGCGAGCCGTGCCAAGACCGCCTTTCTGGCGACCATGAGCCACGAGATCCGCACGCCGATCGCGAGTATTCTCGGGGTCCTGCACCTGCTCGACGACGAGGAACTGGTTCGCTCGGTCCGTCAACGGCTCGACGTCGTCCGCGCCTCCAGCGAAACCCTTTTGTCGATCATCAACGATATCCTCGACTACTCGAAGATCGAGGCCGGTCATCTGGATGTCGTCAGTGCGGATTTCGACTTGACCGCATTGATCGACGACCTGCGCCTGCTGATGGCACCGATCGCCGAGCGCAAGGAGATCGCCATGATCGTTGTATCCGACCTGGCGAAACCGGCCATCTATCGCGGCGACTCCGGACACATTCGCCAGGTGCTCATCAACATCGTCGGCAACGCCATCAAGTTCACCGATCGAGGACAGGTCGTCCTGCATGCGTCGGAAACCGATAACGGTGTGCGGTTCGAAATCGAAGACACCGGGATCGGGATTCCCGAATCGCGACAAGCCCATCTGTTCGATGCATTTTACCAAAGCAACGATCCAGCCGGACGCCGGGCCGGCGGCACCGGCTTGGGTCTGACCATCTGCCGGCGATTGATCACCGCCATGAAAGGCGATATTGCGGTCGAAAGCCGTCCCGGCGAGGGTAGCCTGTTCACCATATTGCTGCCGCTCGAGAAAGGCCGCGCCGCAGCCGCGGAATCGGGCCGCACCGAGCTGCTACGATCGGCTTCGCGACGTGAGGCTTTGGACGTCCTCCTGGTCGAGGACAACGCCGTGAACCGCGACATCTCCCGAGCTTTCCTCGAACGAGACGGCCACCATGTGGTGGAGGCAGAGACCGCCGGCGATGCTGTCGAAGCGGCGACCCGAAGCGATTTCGACGTCGTTCTGATGGACGTCAGTCTGCCCGATTTCGATGGCTTGACGGCGACGCAGATGATCCGGGAGCAACCGGACGCGAGCCGGGCCGGTGTTCCCATCATCGCCATTTCAGCCCATGTGTTTCAGGAGGAAATCGACACCTACCTGGCCGCCGGCATGGACGGTTTTCTCGGCAAACCGTTTTCTCCCGAGCAATTGCGCACCGCCCTCGGATCATTGCAGCAGAGCGGTAGCACCATATCGTCGGGACGGTTGGAGGTTGGCAAGGATTCACCCTCGATTTTCGAGGCCGCAGTCCTCGACGAAGATCTCCCGATACTTGGTGCTCAACGGACGCGGGATCTGATCAACATGTTCCTCGGTAAGATCGACGGCGATTTGGCCGGCCTCAACCGGGCCGTCGAGGCCGGTGAATGCGAGACAGCGGCCACGCTTGCCCACGCTCTGAAGAGTGCAGCCGGCAGTCTCGGCGCACTCGCCCTGCATGGACGGGCCCGTGATCTGGAAATCGCCGCAAAGTCGGGATCGCAGCGCACCTGCCATGAAATCCTCGACGATTTCGGACCGATGATCGCAGAAACTCGGCGCGCCCTCGTGGCGTACCGCGATGCGCTCGATCAGGATGCCTCGGCGGTGAACACGTAGCCTTCGCCATGCGCGGTGCCGATGTACTCCGGCTTTTTCGGATCGGGCTCGATTTTCTGGCGCAAGCGGCGTACCAGGACGTCGATGGTGCGATCGTTCGGATCCCAAATAAGGTGTGTGACATTGTCCAATAGCCGGTCCCGGGTCATCACCTGACCGGGATGGCGGACGAAGGCGCAGAGCAATTCGTACTCGGCCCGCGTTAGGTCGACCCGTTCATTGTCCGGTGACATGAGCCGCCGCCGCGGCATATCGAAGATCCAACCGGCGAAGGATACGGTTGGCTTGTCGCGCTGCGGCGACTTCGAGGCCTGGGTCCGGCGCAGCAGGTTTTTGACCCGGGCCAGCAGTTCGCGCTGGCTGAACGGTTTGGTGACGTAATCGTCGGCACCGATCTCCAGGCCGACGATGCGGTCCACCTCGTCGGTGCGGCCAGTGACCAGGATGATGCCGATCTCTTCCGAGCGGCTGCGTTGCTCGCGGGCCAGCACCAGACCGTCCTCGTCGGGCAGGTTGATATCAAGGAGCAGCAGGTCGGCCTCATCCCTGGACAGGATATCGCGCAAGCCCTTGCCACTGTCCGTCTCGCTGACCCGGTAGCCGGCTTCCTCGAAGTAGCCGACCAGCTTCAGGCGGGTCACCGGTTCGTCTTCGACAACGACGATATGGGGCGTTTTCGGTTGCATGGACCTCACCACGAACGTTGCCCACCATTAACATTTTGGGGCTGTCCTAGCTAAGGACGTTTTTGTCTCGAATTCACCCATGTCTTTAATTGGTTAAGCAGTTCCCGGTGATCACCTCCATTGAACCGCCATTCGCACTCCTTTAGGAACAGG
>Ga0056114_1000276_pt1 | contig 16068 bp, 8 predicted proteins | sample WorMetHERISLAND1_FD_77005 | JGI IMG/M metagenome (GOLD analysis project Ga0056114, IMG submission 77005) | Marine gutless worms symbiont microbial communities from Max Planck institute for Marine Microbiology, Germany - Olavius loisae HERON... ...
AAGATGGGAATTTTTAATCACTTTTTTACACACCTATTACACGTTCCTTTGTACACTGAACAGCAAATTTTTATTCAATTATCTCCAACTTTGACGAAGTTATGCCATACTAAGCGCGACCACCCAACGAATTCTTACATTTTACTAGACGTTTAACTTCTAAGTTTGCTTACTGAGCAAATGACGTCACTGTTGACGTCATGTCATATCCGACATGTTTGTTGACATTGTAAAAGTGTTTATTTTATAGTGACTTGCCACAGACAACAATCTACAAAGCTATCAACGACTTACGCTCACGTCTGAACGCGCGCGTTTTGGCGCGTTTTGGACATTTTGCGCATATTAGGTGAACTAGGTAGTCACGCACAATATGGCATAACTTCGTCAAAGTTGGAGATAATTGAATAAAAATTTGCTGTTCAGTGTACAAAGGAACGTGTAATAGGTGTGTAAAAAAGTGATTAAAAATTCCCATCTTTTTTGGAAAAAATGTCAGAAAACCGCAGGGGTTGATTTTTTTGACTCACACTGTACAGACACATTTGGCTTTCATTTTACTGACGTATTATTCTATGGTTACCATGAATGAAGCTGCTCTGATATTGTTGCAAGGTCTATCACGTTGCAGAGGTCTTAACTTTGTGTGCAATGGGATGAACTTTTCTGCCGTGTATATTCCAGCATTGGCAACACTAGGGCTACATTAACTGGTGCATATTTAGTGCATCTTGTTGAAATTGATGGTTTGACTGTTGAAGACTGTTTCTGATGTTGACATGTTGACGGCAGGTCCTGAGATCACACGTGATCTGATTCAGCTGCTGCAGAAGAGACTGGACGATGCTGTTCTTAATGAGATAATTGTGACACTTTCACGCAACACCATGTTCAAGCTGTCACCAGAAGACGTCCAGGTACAGTTGCTTTGAGCATCGCTGGCGGGAATTAGATCTTCACATAGTGTAGAGCCGTACATTCTGATTTGCAATTTGAAATTTATTTTAGTCAAATGAAATGGAATTTTTATCTCATGAGTTGTGAATGCTCCAGTGTTGAGATAACATTCTGTACATATTGGGCTGATTTTTACTTTGTGTGTGATCCATCTGTGATGCCATTACGTTATTGCTTTTGTTCCAGAAGGGCATTCAGCAGGCAGAGATAGTGCTTCACTTTGAGTGTTCTAATGGTGATCTTAATTAGTTAGCAAATGTGAAGCTGAGTATACTGTACGTGGCTGCTCTTCAGAGTTAGACTTCTATGACCTCTACAGTGTGTGGCTCCCAGTGACGCCTCAGTGCATGTTGTGGATGAGTAACCACCCTCCTTCAATGCTTTGACGCTGTTGGTTGGGTGAGCAGACCTGTAAAAATATCTCCGAAGTGACCTCAACTGTGTCGAGTGGTACAATAAACCTTACTTTGCCCGCCAACTCCTCGCAGGTGCCTCTGAAATATAGGAAGCGGCACTGTATGAGTTAACATATTAATTGACTGATTGATTGATTAAATTGTTTGTCCATGTTTTATAATACTATTGTAATAATAGTATTGCATGAAATTGAGAAATTGGCACCAATGTTATCACAGAGGACAGCAGAGGCTGTCTGTGGCTCTGCAGAAGGGAAATGCGGTCTCATTCTTAGGCACTTTCTTACAAGATTAGTCAATCGTTACTGTTATTTCTAAGCCGGTGGCTTTGTGCTAGTATTGTAACTGTTACTAATAATAGCTGTACGAGTAGTTCTAATATCAGGTGGGCAAGATCGTTATTTATGACAAACAAAACCTGCAGGTTGGTCGGGGAGGATGTTGCCCATAGACGACATCCAATGTTCAGGCCACTAGTTGGACCCATTGTGCCTCCAGCATCACATCCTGGTTATAACTTTGTGCAACCTGCAATGCAAGGCCAGACATAACCTCCGAAGAGAGTTAGGTTTCACCACCAGATCCAGATGGCGGGTAATACCAAGGTAATACCATTTTGACAAGCACGCAATAAGTAAGCAAGTAATATGTAGATTTGTATAGTGTATATTCACCAAAGCCCCTAATGCGCTGTATGCACTAGAGAAAAAATGTTCAAAGAATATCCAAAGCTAGTAGTGTTGTGGCCAGCATCACGCAACAGTCTAGGCAGAAAGTTCCACTATAACATAGCAATCATATCAGAAACTTTATGTTTCAATAACTTCACTAGCATAAGGCGACCGTCAGTGGCCACAGCCGTTGCAGGTTGGGTTGTTGTTGTTTATTATTTGTCATTCTTTCTTCGCTGTGATGATTCTGTGCCGTACAGTTCATACAGAAGCCTTCATCTCATCCTGAGTTCAGTCTCCAGTTGCTTGTGCCGTCGACTGCCGTTCTCCATCAAGCCGCTTTGGGCTACTTCCTGCGACAGAATCTGCTCCAGTTTCTCTTTGTCCCTAGATACCAAGACGCAAGTCGTCCTGAAAACACGTTTCAAGACTTCACGTCGCCTTCGGGTTCCTGCGATGCCGAAGTCTTTCTTTATCGACCTCAGCAAGCGGGCAGCAAAGGTTGGCCATTTTGTAACGTCACAGTCAACATGTGTACATTTCGTAGCATGTGTGACAAAAATGAAAACCTATTCGATTTTTTTTAATTTGTATCGAGCAAGATTTCTGACAGTCATAGATAGATATCGGAAATTTATATAGTGCAATATCATGTGTACATCTCTGTTGCTCTGGATGCACTAATATCGCGCGAATAGTATCGTCTTAAGAGTGCGCCTAAAACCAAGACCGACAGATAGATCATGAACTCAATCAGCAGGGAGTTCCAGACCATCGGGCCTGCAACAGAGAAAGCCCGATAGCCGAATGTAATTCGCCGACAGTGCAGTACAGTGAATAAGTGTCGTGATGTAGATTTGACAAAAATAGTCAGCAGACTCTAACATTTGCTTTTGTTAGCTAACTACTAAGTGGTCCAGTTTTTTGTGTGTTTATTAGTGATTGTTCTCGCGATGTCAACAGGTTTGGCTTGTGTATTCCTGGCGTTCGTTGACGGCAAAGGTCAAAGTGTTCACCTGTTGCCTTCGCAGAAGCCATCACCGAGTGCTTTCATGGAGCCTATCGACCGGTCGATGTTTGACTCTCTGCTGCAGATTGTTGAATTCAAGCCACCTTATGGCCCGGCTGCCGCCAAGTCGCCAGGTAAAGACACTAGTTGACGTATTTGAATAATGTTTTCTGCGACAAGCTGACATTAGCTTTCTACGATTTAAGTGGCTACTGAAGACATTTTTGTTTGCGTGCTGAGATTGCAGCACATTGTGACTAACTGTTGAAGTCGTGTCTCATAAGTTTTCTTACTTACTTACGTATAAAGTGACCGTCCAGGATCTGAAACTTTGTTTCTTTTCTGGCATGCACCACTAGGAGTGCGTAGCGCCAAACGTAGACATCAGTCTCCAGTGTGGACGATTCTGAGCCACGTTGATTGCTTCATTCATGGAGAGATTATTGGATTTCAGGTCTTGTTGGATAGTCTTCATCTACGTAGTACGAGGACGTCCTGGTGATGCCCTGGATCTGCAAAAGTCCACCTAAAGTTTTTGGAAGTCACATGACCCTACAGCACATTTCTGCAGTCATAATCTCTGGAGTGGACTCGCTGGACTGTAGGCTGGATGCAGGACTAAACAGATCGAGAAGAACTGCATCTTTAACAGTCACACTGATGTTCTATGTTGAATGAAGGGTCACGCTACTGAACTGGCAGACCATCAAAAGTCATCAATATCGCAACCACACCACTCCGGAGCTGCAGCAACTCCACTGGCTGCCAGTATGACTGAGTTCAAGATGGCGTTGATGGTGTAGAAGTCTGGCTCTGTCGTACCTCTCAGACGATTGCCAACTTGTGCTCACAGCCTTGGATCGCTGGATGGCTGAGCCGATGTTGTGGAACTGTCTGTTTGGTGATGCACAGCAGAGTGTAATTGGACTCCCTTGTTAACCCTTTGACCCCCACTGTTGCTATATAGGTACAGCATCCTGTGCCTGACTGGGTTGAGCCGTCATTTGTAATTTGTGACATCCGGGCACTCTGACGCTCAGCCCTGAGCGTCAGAGGGCACTCTGACGCTCAGCCCTGAGCGTCAGAGTGCCCGGATGTCACAAATTTCAAATGACGGCTCATCCCTGTGTGGCATAGGATGCTTTATAGCTATATCCATATGGCAACAGTGGGCGTCAAAGGGTTAAATTACTGTAACAGCATTTTGGAGTTGTCATTGTTTGTTTTCAGGTCCAACGAGTCTAATCCAGTTCAAGGTGTGGCAGTGCGGCACAATAGACCTTAACATGTTGTATGAGCTGCTGAAGTCTGCCTTGCGTCATTCCGTCTGTGACATTATACTGGAGTATTATCTACTGACGGCACCCATCTGCCGAGTTCCTCACCGCTACTGCAAGGGAATGTTGTCGCCGTTGCATCACTCTGCTCCGAGTTCACCCAGCAACACTGTATCGACAGGTATTGTCGACATTGTCAGAGTACGAAGAATTAACAAGAATTGTTTACTTTTTGTAACTGCCAGCATATCGGCATTGAAGTGTCATGTTATTTTACATGGAGTTACTGGTCGGGGAGTAAGGCAGAGCAGAATTGAATGACACGTAGTAAGTGATACGAGATTATTCCGATAAAGGTTTGATTCTGTTATTTTCGTGAATTTGTAGGAAATTCATTTATCACAGTTATCAGTGGGTCCATGCTGGTCTGTTTGTATTCCGACTGAAGTGAAAATACGTTAATTATTGCTCAGAGATTGGTTTCGGTTTCTGTCCCTAACAGATTTCTGACACTAAGCTACATATGAATGAGTTATGTTAGACACGGGTCTTGTTAAAGTTGGACAGTTTGTTGTTTTATCAATTCAAGTCAACACCCGACACCTTCCGATGTGCATGTCTGGTGCTGCGGTGCTCAAACAAGCCTGCTATTTCAATCGTGTCGAATCGGACTCCTTGGTTCAAACTTCAGTTCACGATGTATTCCCAGCAAAGCCTTCCGATTCACAGCAGGTTTTACTTTCTGTTATATTCTGATAATACAATATGTCAATGAGTTAATCAATAAATTAGTTTCTCAGTGATCTGATGCATGAGCACAAAGTTTTTAAGTCGTGATGTTGTTTTTTTTTGTGAGTTATGATCTCGGATAGAGGGAGTTTAACATGGACTGGAAAGCTGACCATGTGGTCTGTTTAGTCTAGCACATGTAACTAAAATAAAAATATGAAGAAACTAAAACTAAAACTAGATGTAGGTATGCATGGGGCAGCTTATGGACGCCCCATGCATAGCCTCATCTAGGGTTACCCTGGAGATTTTTGCTGGTTTAGTTTTTCAGTTTTTTTACATTTATCAAACGGTTAAAGGTCAAGGTCACCGAAAATGAAATTGTAGAAATCGTTTTTTGCACATATCTTCTTGAAAAGTGGATGGATTTACGTCAAATTAAGACTGAAATGGTCAACAGCCCATTGTACACATCGTTGAATACATTTCGTCAGCAGAAATGCTTTGTGATAATCTGTAATTATCCAGAGGTCACATATCGCTGCAGCCCCCTGCCCATGTATGTACTTGTTATTTTTTGTTTTTTGTTACTTAATGTAAAGAATATTTTTTTTGGTTTTTAATGTGATTACGTTGTCGATCATGACATAATGTTGCGGTGTTGAAGACGGCGGATGAAGTGGATCGGCAGCCTGCTGACGCTGGCATAGTGGCGCCATCTGCTGACATGAGACAGCATGAAAGCCGTGAACTTGCCGAGAAGATACGCGAGTATGAGACTGGAGAGAAAGGCAAACTGAACCCCATCTTTCCCGGCTCACTGCGTCATTGGCTCGATCACTGCTGTGAACTTGGTGAGCTGAATATACTTTCTGGTTTTGACTGCTTCGGTTTTTTGCTAATAACTAATGTCATTGAAATGGGTTATGGGTCTGTGGAGCAGTTTTTGTAGCCCTATTGGCCAGATATCAGTTATGCTGCTAGACTGCGTCGCGTGCCTGTTTAGTTCTTAGTTTCTATTGGTACTAACTGCATCAGCCCATGGAGGATGGCAGGCTGAGTTGTCCTGGGTGACTGGTTGTGCAGTGAGATGATTTACGTGCCTGCTGCTAATGAGACTACTACATCAGCACTAAGCCAGACCACTGTCTGAAAATACAATGTGTTATGATGCATTTATTAATTTAAACTGACATTGCCTGCATTGATGTCAAGAATAGATTTCGGTGATTCACTAACGTGAGACTATTTCACGCACTTTACTACTGAAATCATTATTCTCTGATGCGCTGATACGTGTAGGAGTGCTGTCCGTTGCGAAGTTTCAGTACACTCTGCTGAGTCGATTTCCAGTCGACTGCGTACTACGAGAGACGATATCTATGCTGGAGAATCACACTCCAGACAGCACAGTCTCTGTGTTCCGTTCTCAGGATGCAGTTGGACCGACGTCCGACGATGTTGTCTATGTTCGCTACATTCCTTCCCGACTGTCGAATACTGTAAGCGTTTACGGCGTCTGAGGCGTGTGCAGCTGCGTTTAATTTGACACATTGTGTTTAACCCTTTGAGGCCCACTGTTGCCATATGGATACAGCTATAAAGCATCCCGTGCCAGACCGGGTTAAGCCGTCATTTGTAATTTTTGACATCCGGGCTCAGTCCTGAGCGTCAGAGTGCCCAGATGTCAAAAATTACAAATGACTGCTTAACCCGGTCTGGCACGGGATGCTTTATAGCTGTATCCATATGGCAACAGTGGGCCTCAACGGGTTAACAGTGACGGAAGAAATCAGTGAATTTATCCAGATCAGCGTTGATAAATGAAGATATGATATTAATTAACAAACATGTTCGTGCTTGAGTTTTTTTGTGTTTGGCTTTTTTGTGGTTTAGCTGCTTTCCATATTTAAAGTCACATGTTTGTGGTTGAAAGCAGAAACAGCTAACTAAGGTCCTTGTTTGTGTCGGAACACATCAAACAACATGTTTGCGTAGCTCATAGAGGCAGTTAAACATGGCTAAATTTGTTAATTACACACATGTGGCAGGTGAAGGAAGAGAAGTCTTCGTCAGATGTCAATTTAGATTCCGTGAAAAGTTCAACACCTGGAGTACCTGGACGAGCATATTCGTTTGTTCTGATTGGACGCAATGTCGACCAATGGCGTTACTGCTTAGAACTTCCACAGCATGATACGTCTTTGCAAAGCACTAATAAAAGTCAGTTTAGTTTTGAGCGGAATATTTAGCGATGCTTACAGATAACAGTGCACTTAATGGTCATTAGTTGCAGGTAAAATATATTCAGGCATAGCACCTAAAGCTTATGACACATCTGAAAGTTTTCTTGCGAAATGTCACTTTCGAAAGCCACTTTCGAAAGAAAACTTTCAGATGTGGCATACACACTTGCGCAAGTTTTTACTTGCGAAAGTTTACTTTCAGAAATAGAACGACTTCTATTCCTGAAAGTTTTCTTTCGCATACGGTGAGCTGTGATTGGCCAGTCAGAAACACATGACGTTATTGACTGGAGTTTCATGGTCGTAATACTGTGCACAATAACTGAAAGTAGGGTTTTACATTGAAAATCACAAAAAACGTTGTTGTTGTTGTTGTTAAGTAAAATCTATAATTCAAAATAAAGTAGCGCCCATGAAACGCCACTTTTAACTTGCAACTTTCATATTTCAACTTTCAAGTGTGTCATGGTGCAGTTGTGAAAGTCACTTGCGCAAGTTTTCTTGCGAAAGTTACTTGCGCAAGTGACTTTCGCAAGAAACTTTCTGATGTGTCATAGGCTTTACTTTATAGTTACAGTTACAGGTGAGCAGCCTAAGCTGAGGCTCCCAGGTAACCCTGCACGTCCCAGTGTAAATCTTGGTTTTCAGCATCCGTGTAAGAGTAAAGTTTAAGCTTTTGTAGCTCAGGCTGGGTTGAAGTAGGTGTATGGCACTCTTTGCTGTTGCAGCAATGTTTCTAAAAATAGATTTGACCTAGATAGCACAATCGGACAAACGTTCAGAAACACCAGTGACGCTAATGGACGAGTGAAGATTAACGGCACAATACTGTACGTGATGTTAATTTTAACACCGTTTAATACTGAAAAGTACTTGGCATATTTGTGTCAACGTAAGCACAGCGTGTTGGCGTGATGTTGGGACAACGTTCATCTAACGGCCAAAATTATGCTATTGTTTGTCCGATTGTGACCTATTTATGACGTCATCCGCAAACTATGCTATTATGGTCAATCATTCTTCCATGAAAAACAGATTGAAATAATTATGATTATTTGCACGTTTTCCTTTTGTTCTAATGGTGTCTGTTTAATGGCGCTGTTATCTAAGAATCATAACTTATTAGGTTGTTCAGACTGTTATTAGCCAGTTGGATAAACCTGAGAAATATTCAGTTATATTTAAACCAGAAATCATGATGTTTTTATTAGCGATAGACTTTGTCTCTGGCATCTCTGTTATCTTGTATCTTCTATATATCTTCTATTGATGTTAGTTGTGATGTATTGTAGTGTCACACAAGTGTCAGAAGTTTCCTGCGCAAGAGCTGACATCGTCGTCGTCATCTAGAATGCCGTCATCGTCTCATGCTTCCATCAGTACTCATCCTTCATCGGCGTCTCTTCAATCGTCAGGTTCAGTGACGTCGCTGACCGTCGACGCCTTGGAAAGATCATTTGTGCCGAGGCAGAAGTTGCTCATGATGACAATTGATGACAAAACAGTGAGTTCAGACATTGGTTGAGGTCATGTTTCCGTTAGAAAAAAAGATTAACACTATAGTTGACACTTTTTCTAAGAATAAATACCAAGTTAACATCAACATGGACTAACAATATAATCGATGTTAACTTTAGTATTAAGTTTCAATATTTCCGATTTTCTATTAGATAAGAAAAAGATAACACAAAATCCCAGATAACACCAAAGTTAATCTGAACATTTCTGATTAGCACCAACTAGCTTCCATACAAATGAATAGACGTTTCTGCTTAATTTCTAGGGTTAAGAAATTTTCTGATCATTTTCCAGTCCACTTTTTGATTAACAGATAACTAGTTTTCTAATCGCAAATTTATTCTGACTCTGTTCTTAGTGACGTTCAGATTAAGAAATGTGGATTAGAAAAAGTGCTAATCTTTTTTCTGTACGAAACGTGATCTCAACCAGTGTATCAGCTGACTGTGTTAGACTTGTGATATAGGTCTGTTAAAATTGTGAACTTCAGCTAATTGCCGCTGTCTTGAACATATTCTAGTTCTGCTACCGCATGTAACGCCAATCTACTGAACTCTTTATCAAACATGTAGCAAAAAATACTTTTTATTCATTTTGTTAAATTGTTTAAAAATCAAAGTTTGTTGTAGACTCGTGCTATGGTTACGGAAAATAAAAGTTGCCTGGTATTGAAAGTTACCAACCTTTTGGTTTAAACAGGTAAGAAGAGAGAAGAGATTTTAACCCTTTGACAGCCACTGTTGCCATATGGGTACAGCTATAAAGCATCCTGTGCCAGACAGCGTCAAGCCATCATTTGTAATTTTTGACATCCGGGCACTCTGACGCTCAGCCCTGAGCGTCAGGGTGCCCATATGTCAAAAATTACAAATGACGGCTTGACCCGGTCTGGCACAGGATAGCTGTACCCATTTGGCAACAGATGGTGTCAAAGGATCAAAGAGAACAGTCATGTGATTTAACTGGCATACCGGTGAACAGGTGAGTACAGGAATGACGATTGTGTTTTGTTGTGGACAGGTAACGTTGTACCTGTACAACTGTATGGCAGACTTGACGAGTCAGCTGGAGAAACAGTTGATGAGGCAGATTCTGTGGCACAATGCTCGTTCACATCTTGTCACGTGCCTGTCATTACAGAAGATGGGATTGTATCATCACTTGGGTTTCAGTGATCTTCCAGCAGACAACAGCTCACAGGTGCCCCATTATCATCATCATCATCACGTGCAAGCCCTGAGCTGGAGTGTAGCGGTTTCCACGAGGTGCTTCCAGTGTTCTCGATCCTGAGCGTATTTCCATGCTGAGTTGAGGCCAAAGTTAAGCGGCTGGAGATCTGGGCTGACATTCTTGAAACTTCTTAGGAAAATCTTAGGAAGATTTCTTATTGTAGGAAAATCGTAGGAAAATATTTAGCGATCTGATCTTGAATTAGGAAATAATAACGCAATAATAATTGTAATTAATACTTACTTTATTGTACAGTTTTCCTTCTGTCTGTCTTTCTGTGTTTTTTATGTTTGTGTGTGCTTTTATGACATTACTTCTGTCTGATGTGTATGGGCCTTGCTGCCTGAATTAAAGTGAATGAATGAATGAATTAACACTTATTTTTACGTCTTGCTGGAAGTTGTCACGTGACGTTGTTGTTAAATCTTACATGTAAGTAGAGTAAAATTATGTCTGGTTAGTGTGTTCCCAGATATTGTCAAGGATTGTCCTAAGATGAGAAATCTTTGTGAGGTTTTCCTAAGAAGTTTCAAGAATGCAGGCCCTGCTTCAGGGTGTGTAGCCAAGTATGACGAGGACGTCCGGGTGGGCGTCTCCAATCCTTGGGCAGCCCTCGGATTGACACTTTGCGTGCTCTAGCGATGTCAAGTACGTATCCATCTTTGCCACGTGGCCAAAAAATCCTCCTTTACTACTCGACTGAAAAGGACCATTCTGTGCACTGCTCCAGTGGAATCCTAAAGTTGTATCCAGTCTGATCTTAGCCCACTGCCATGATGATAGTGACAAGTACTCTAGCTGGCAGTAGTTTCCAGGGAGCACTGCGTGGACGTGCCAGACTCGACACTGTATGAGAGGCTTTCTGAACAGGAATTAGAGTAGAGATGTCGACCTGTTAACTGACTGGTGCCTGCACTATTATGCCAAGTTTAAACATTGAAATGGCTATAATCCGGCTACACTGCCTATACCGTATCTGGCTGGTAAAACTCCTGCTCTGGTAAGTAAGTAAGTAAGAAAACTTTTGAGGCACAGCTTTAACAGTTAGTCAAAATGTGCCGCAATCTCAACACCCGAACAAAAATGTCTTTAGTAGCCGCTTAACTCGTTGAAAGCTACAATGTCAGCTTGTCACAGTTCAGCTGGAAGGTTGTTCCACAGCTTCAGACCTGCAGCTGCAAACACCTGTATTCTGCTTGTGAGGAACACATTAGCGCAGGACACTGACACATCTGCACAGCTATATGCTTCCTGTTTGAAATGCACAGTTAATGTCGTTGATGCATAAAATACGCCAAAACACTTCTCCTTTGGATTGCGTTATATTTCTAGCATATCTCTAGATGTAACTAGGTATTGCAACAGATTTCTTAACAGACTTGTAGTACTGTCAGATGAAGAATACCAATGGACTGGTTTCACCAGCGAGACACTGCCAGTATCAAAGCACTTATCGAGTGTTAAAACAATGGTGAAAAGTACTGTAAAACATTTATTTTTTGCGTGCATCTAATTTTGACGAATTTCGCGAGTAGCATAAAATTTGCGAAATTAAATACCCACGAAAATTCGGATTTACAATAGCACTTTGGTTGCTTTCATTGTAACCATGATGCGGAGTACAGTAGTGTTGGCAATACTAGTCCTGGCAGTTGTTAATGTAACTGGTCATTGTCTTGTTACTGCCTTACAAGAAGTCTTAGGTTCTAGTTAGACAGTAATGCAAAATTCTGTTCACATGGCTAAAGTCACTTGGAATTTTACCTTGCAAAGTACATCGTGAGGACATGCCAAATTAAAATGTAGCGAAATTTCTACACTCGAAAAAAGCCAAATTAAGAAGCAACTGAAATCTAGTGTTTTACAGTATTGTGTATTGCAGTGTTGTTGTTCATGTTGCAGGAGATGAATATGTTCGTACAGTCAACGTACGACCTTGATACGCTAGTTAAGGTTCAGATTCCGTCGAGTGCTCAGTTAATGCAGAAGATGCGAGGACGCAGTGGTAGCTTGGCCCCAGGCCGGGTGCAGATGAGCTCATCTCAGCCATTGATTCCGCAGTCGTCGCTGCTACACATTGATGAGCTGTATCGTGACCGCAAGCCTCAACTGCCGATGCATCGAGCTGTCAACTACGCCAGCTTGCGTGACCCAGTACACCGTCACGGAGCTCAGACCCTTGAAATGAGAACAGCTGAGAAAAAAGGTAAACCAACTGATACCAGAAACTGTCGGTCTTGTCTTGACTCAGAAATGATTGTGCAGCTCTGGCTGCGGTGATGTCTTCCAATTCCAAAATTTGTCCGTGAAAGTATTAAAACTGCCTGTCTGTTTTATGTTACGCACAGTATAATTGATAACAGCTGTTGATCGATTGTGACGAAATTTCCAGGTTTAGTCCATAATGGGCATGCAACAAAACAATTATATCTGGGGCATATATGTATTTTTAAGTATAAACATCATATAAATATAGCGAAATATGCACAGAGCGACACAGATAAAATGTAGAACATGTATGCGCTATGTTCCACTTTTTTGTGCCACCCTGTAGTGTACATATTGAACTGCTTTATTTTATGTGTCCACATTATTATTGTGTTACTTGTAGTTGCAGACAAACGAGAAAGACTGGAGCGAGTGTATGCGAGGTGGCAGCAGCGTCTTGGATCGACCCAGCATCACATCATGGTCAGATATGATACTTGGCAACGTATTGTTGTTGTTCTTGCTGATGTCATGTATCGTATTCGCATGGGTGTCAACACACTTCAAATATTGAGGGGGTCCTCCCCTTTCATTGTTCCCTTCCCTTGCCTCCAGTCGTGATTGTGTAGCAGTTATTGTAGGGGTCCAACGCATTGATGGACCCCTGCAGGTCAAATATTGGGGTGTCCGGACCGGACCCCTGTGATCCCTGCAGCGTTGATGCCTATGCGTATTTGCTAGAAAAAAAAACAAATGTATGGGCATTTCTGCAGCTTATGTGCCTTGTCCAGCCGTGACATTTTCTGAGAGTTTTTTTTACTCTGTGATCTGTGATGTGGCACAGCTTATTCGTTGTGAAATCATATTTGTGTAAGTTAACTGGAACACTCCAATGCCACGCTGCATTGTTGATGCGGTCCAAACTGCGAGCTTTTTGAATTTTTAATTTTCATGCTGTAGTCTATTGCAACAGAACCATGTGAAAATGTGAAATTTAAAAACGCTTACAGTTCAGTACTGTTGCAATAGACTGTAGGTGAGATGAGGTTGTCTACTGCACATAAAACATTTCTTTTGACATGAGCGTCAGAGTGCCTGGATGTCAAAAATTACAAATGACGGCTTAACCCGGTTCGACACAGGATGCTTTGTAGCTGTACCCATATGGCAACCGTGGGCGTCAAGGGGTTAATAGATTTCTCACATTGTCATTAAGTCTGTCATGAAGTGACGTATATGTGGCTGTTGTAGGAGGAAGATCTGGAGCTGTTGATGAAATCGTCTCGACTTATCCACAGCGTGTCGGCTCCATTCATAGCAAGTCCCATATGGAGACGGGAAGCACTGTTCAAGCGATGTCTGCCGAAGCGCCATGACAGTCAGCCTGATATCAAGCAGGTCTTTTGAGAGTCTCAGTAGTATGCTGTGTAGACTGCAGATCGGTCAGCTTGTAATTCACTATTCTACAAACACGTGTCTTTTTTCTGTTTTGATGTGTCTGATTCTGTAATCTTCATCTTATTCATGTTGTACATCACGTTTGTGTTCTTCTAAGTCTGTTTCTAAGTTAGAATGTGCTGCTTGACAGTTTTAGATCATCACTTATATTATGTGTATTTGCCATCAAACGTGCTGTCAGTCCGTGTTGTACCGTCACACCTCTCTCTGTCGTCACAAAACCACAGACTTACATATCTTCCTGCATGTTGTCCATGGCGTTGGAACTTGGTTGTCTCTAAGGACACATTTACAGTGCTTGATCCTAACCTTGAGCCATGGAGGCATTGGTCCTGACCTTGTCCTTGATGCTAAGTCCTTGGTTATGTCCTTTTTTATGTTGAAACTCATTAAACAACTGTCTTGCAGTGGTTTTGTTGTTCTTGACCTTGGTTCTTGGTCATCCGTGGTCCTGGCCTTGCTCGTGACTGGGTCTGGTCTTTGGTCATGAGGAATGAGGATCTGATCCTGGGTTAAGTAAGTAAGTAAGTAAGTAAGTCGTGAATTTATGTAGCGCATAAAGTGTGATGCCTCTAATGTACTGTATGTATGTACTAGTACTCTGAAAACAACCGAGTTTTAAGCAGACGTCTGAAACTGTCAGTGCTAAGCATCGGATCACGCAGTGAGTTCCAGGCAGTTGGGCCGGCAACAGCAAATGCCTGACGCCCATACGAGCTGAGATTGTGTCGAGGCACAATGAGGTGATGACGCATGGCAGAACGAAGATGTCGACTGGCCACATCAGAGATTGGAATGCAATAGTCCATCAAGTACCAGGGAGCCTTGTGATGGTTTTGGCCTTGACCATGTTAACATCTTGTCTTGTTCAGTGATCTGCAGGTGAACAACTTCTGATACATATCTCTGGTGTGTAACTGGCAGCGTTCAAGACACGGCTCCGGTACCAGCATGCAAAGCAAACGTTCTGACAGCGTCGACAGTGGCTCGGCGGCGTTCAGCGGCACTGCAGCGGCCAAGCTTCTTGGCTGCAGCTCGTTCACTGAACTTCACTTACATCCACCGCGCTGTGAGGAACCTTGGCATGCAGAGTTGAGAACCAGCTTTGTCACGCTGTACATGCAGTACCTACAGCAGCCGGGTGCCGGCTTTCAGCAGGTTAAAGTTTTTCTAGCGACACCGGTGTCATCTGATTCTTCAACAAATCAGAGGTACATGACGACCTATGAGCTATTTGTGTGGTTCTCTGCTAATAATGTCTGTTATATATGTCTGTCTGTACACTATTATAGTCTCATAGATTGTGCGGATGTTTTTTACAAGGTCTTCATGTTGATCGTTTTTTTCTTGTTTGTAAATTCTTGGTGTACTGTGTAGTATAGACATTGTGAATGGTTGGTGTCATGACATGCTGTCCTGAACACTGCTTTGCCCGCATTATTCTCTCAGATAGTTGATACCTTCTTCTGCACAGATGAAACACTTGTATTTAGAAGCCTCAGATCGGCAGCTGCAACTGATTTTCATTGCGAGAGCTGCAATGCAATGCAGTGCACAACGGTGTAATAATTTGTCTCATACTGCATGTGCTAAACAATTTGCAACGAATATTTTAACAGTTTGCTGACTGTCAGCTAGGTGAACCTGTAGTGTTGGGCATCGCCTCATGTTAATACGCAGTAATATTTCGTTAATTCTTCCACTGCTTCACTGTAGTCTATTATTAATATTAATATTGTTATTAGATCATACACGTGTTGTTGACAACAGTTGGTACCTGCAGAAGACGTTGCCTGGTGGCATCATGCTGATAGAACTCAAGTTCAAGGAAGTGTTTTTCTGTGTCAGCGTCTATGCCTACGAGTGGCGGTCGATGTCGAGTGATGGTAAAAAGATCAATTCACAGGTTTATTAGGTTTTGTTCATTGTCGCTTGCATCATGTAATGTGTGTGTATGTGTGCATAGCACTGCCCCGTGTGGGCTCGGGAGCGTTGTAGAATAAGCCCACCTCATTTCCTGGCCGAGTGTCGTAAAAGGCGACTGAACCAGGGTAGTTTTGTTTTGCGGCATTTTACGTTGATTGCTTGTTCTGGGTTGTTTAGTTTGTCTGTTTTCTGTATTTTTAATTTGTCTTCTGTCCTGTATTTTCCAGCGTGTACCAACGTGAATGGCACTGTATAGCCTGAGTGTGCTGATGTGCTCTACTCAGCCACTCACGTGTGAATGGCTCTGTATAGCCTGAGTGTGCTGATGTGCTCTACTCAGCCACTCACGTGTGAATGGCACTGTATAGCCTGAGTGTGCTGATGTGCTCTACTCAGCCACTCACGTGTGAATGGCACTGTATA
>Ga0056114_1000277_pt1 | contig 16065 bp, 13 predicted proteins | sample WorMetHERISLAND1_FD_77005 | JGI IMG/M metagenome (GOLD analysis project Ga0056114, IMG submission 77005) | Marine gutless worms symbiont microbial communities from Max Planck institute for Marine Microbiology, Germany - Olavius loisae HERON... ...
CCCAGGAGCGGCATTAAACCGGACTTCCCGATATTCCGGCAAATCGCCCAACACATCGCTCAAAAGCCCTAAACAACAAACCCCACCAAAAAATGATGGGGTTTGTCAGCGGTCTGACCGCCCCTCTGGGGCGGTTTTCTTTTGGTTCGCCGTCGGTTTGGCGACGGGGCGCATGTCAAAACGGTTCGACGGCCGGCCGAATGTCCATCTCGAATGTCCAGGCGCTGGGGTCTTGATTGGCGACTTGCAGATAGGTTTCGGCGATCGCATCGGGATCGAGATAGGAGTCGATTTCGCCGCTCCTCGGGTGTTCGTGGCCGGGACGCCGCACCCCGCCATCGATGATGAAATGCGCAACGTGAATGCCTCGCGGGCCGAATTCGCGGGCCATGCTCTGAGCCAGGCCGCGGAGGGCGAATTTACCCATCGCAAAAGTTGCCGAGTTGGCAAAACCCTTGATGCTGGCCGTAGCGCCGGTGAAGAGAATAGTCCCGCCTCCACCATCGACCATTCGCCGCGCCGCCTCGCGACCGACCAGGAAGGCGCCGAATGCGGTGACGTCGAATGCCTTGCGGACCTCCGCCGCGCTCGTTTCGAGTAATGGTTTTCGGACTCGGGCACTCGGATTGTAGAGGACGATATCAAGGTGCCCGAACAGGGTATCGATCTCTGAAAACAGGGCATTGACGTCATCTTCCACGGTGGCGTCGCAAGCAATCGCTTCGCCACCGATTTCCGCCGCCAATTCGGCCAGTTTCTCGGTATTGCGTGCGGCCAAGGCGACGTGCGCTCCTTCACGGGAGAGGGCCCTAGCGAAGGATGCGCTGATACCGGGTCCGGCACCGACGATCAAAGCGTTGCGACTCATGTTTTTCTCCTCCCTGACACAGGTTTCATAGTCTACCCACATGGAGCCTTCGGGGGTCTCGCAAAACCGTGACCGTCGTCAAATTCACCCAGTTGTGATAGGATCAACGGTGTAGGTTGAAAGGAGGGCAGGGCATGATGCGGTCCCTGATGATCCTCGTCGTATCGATCATCGCATTGTTCGTCGCAACCGGCGCCATGGCCGACACCGCGCAGGGTCGCGACTGCTGGTGCCGGTATTCCGGTAAGGCCTACCTCGAAGGGAGTTGCATCTGCATGCGGACGCCGGGCGGTCTCCGTCGCGCCTGCTGCGGCCGTGTGCTCAATAATTCCTCGTGGTCATTCACGGCCAGTGGGTGCGTAATGTCCGACACGGGTACTGATCCGACGGTCGTGGTCGAAAAGACGGAGATCCCAATAGACGTGAAGAGCACCGCCGGTCTGCAGTGAATCGGCACATCGATCGGACCGAGTGACGGCTCCCGTTTCACAACCGCAAAAGCCAGTGCTAGCCTGTAAGGGCGCTTGACCGATCGGGCACCGCCGATATCGTTTGCCCATAACCGCCGACAATCCGTTACGGCGAAATAAACTCGGGGTAATTTCACGGGGAAAGTCCGATGAAGGCGATCAAAGTCTTTTCCGCCGGTGTCTGCTGCTTGGCCTTGGTGGCGGCTTGTCAAACGACCGGCCCGCGTACTGTCTCTGTCGAAGAGGCGAAAAAAATTACGACGACCTTCAAAGATGAGGCCTTTACGCCACCGCCGCGCAAGATCGAGGACGTCACGCGCATGCTGGAGGCGGCATCCGACCGCAACCAGGAAGAGATGGCCGAGATCCGGGCCAAGGCCGACGGTCCGGCGCCGACCGGTTCGACGCCGGATGAACGGGCCGATTCGCTGCGCGAACGGGCCGAGGCGGCGGCCGAGATCGGGCGATTGCGGCAATCGATCACGGACCTGAAAGCCGCCCTCGCCGAAAACCCGTCCGACAAGACACTCCTGACCAACACCTTGATGGCGCTATCCCATGCCGAATCATCAAACGGCAACATGCGCGCCGCAATCGAAGCGCGTGAGAAATCGCTCGACGTCATTCGCAACCAGCAACGCGGCGTATTGAAAAAGAACTCCCGCGCTAGCGTACTCGCCTTCTGCAACGCGTCGGCCGGCGATTTCAAAGCCGCCGATGAATATCTGGGAATGGCTAAATCTTCCCTTGCAGAAGCCAAGGCGATCGTTGTCCGGACGCAGGGGCGCAGCCGGATCGGTAGTTTCATCCCTATCAATGAATCGCTGATGACGTTTTCGGGGGCCCAGATCGAACACCTCTTGGGCCGATATGAAAACGCTGAAACGCTTTTCCGCCGCGCCATGAGATTGATCGATGCCGACATCGAGGCGAATTGGCAGCCCGATTATCAGCTTTCCATCTACGATATGGCGACGTCGCGGAAACTCATCAAAAACAATATACAGCGGGGCCTTGCCCGAACTCTCGCCCGTATGGGCCGGTTTGCCGAAGCGGAAGTGGTTGCCCGCGACGCCGTCGAGCTCGCCGTTTCGCGTTTCGGGCGCGATTCTGTCTATACCGCCCGCTCCATCGCGCCTTTGATCTTTGTCCTCGGACAAACCAACCGCATCGAGGAAGCGCGTGCGCTGAGCGAGATTTCGCTCAAAATCCTGACTAACCTCAATGTGGAACCGTCTGGATTTACGCTCAACAAGGCCCGTCATTTCCTCGCCAACGTCATGGTTGCCGAGGAGGACTGGACGGGTGCCTTGCAGGCGTTCGACGAGATCGGTGCGGCGGTCGGCGAGGATGAAGTCTTGCTTGATCGCCTTTACCGGTTCGACCTGGGACGCGCCGTCGCCCTCATCGAAAGCGGCCAATCAGCCAAGGCCGCTGACGTCACCGGTCCCGCTGCCGCGCGCCTCGCCAAATCGCTCGGCGGCAAGCATTTCGACGCCGCAGAAGCGCTTGGCCTGCACGGCGTCGCTCTGCAGCGCCAAGGCAAAGTCGATGACGCTCTGGGGGCCTTCCGGTTGGCGTTTCCGATCCTCACGCAACGCTCGCGCCAATCGAACTCTCAAAACGGGTCGATGACGGCCGTCCGCATGCGCCTGATCCTCGACGGCTATTTGGAAGCCCTGGGCGAGTCGGGTGACACCGGCGCCGCCGAGGAGGCCTTCGTCGTCGCCAACGCGGCCCGTGAAAGGGGCGTCCAAGAGGCCTTGGCCCGTTCGGCAGCCCGAGCGGCCATCACCAATCCAGACCTGAAGGACCTTGTTCGTCGTGAACAGGATGCACAGAAGCAGATCTCGGCCCTTTACGGCGTCCTCTCCAATGCCATGGTTGACGGTGGCGGTACCGATAGCCAGCAGTTGCGTGCGGCTATCGACGATCTGCGCGTCGCCCGATCCGCCTTGATGGAGGAGATCGAGGGCCGGTTCCTGGAATACGCATCGATCATCAACCCGAAACCGGCGACCATCGAACAGGCCCGGAAAGCGCTCCGCGCCGACGAGGCAGTCGTCGCTTTCTACGTCGCCGACCGCCGCACCTACGTCTGGAGTTTCGGTGCCGCTGGGGCGGTGGCCTTCACGGCAGCAGATCTGAGCCGAGAGGATCTCGACGACACCGTTGCCGAGCTCAGGGCCGCCATTGATCCGCAGGCGGCGACTTTGGGCGAAATTCCACCCTTCGACACGGCTCTCGCTCACGATCTCTACAATAAGCTGTTGGGGCCGGTCGAGGCGGGCTGGAAACCAGCGCGTCACCTGTTGGTTGTCGCCGACGGGCCGCTCGGGCACCTGCCTCTGAGCGTTCTTCCGACCAAGGCTGTATCCGTTGAGCCTGACGCCGACCTCCTGTTTGCCGAATATCGAGATGTGCCATGGCTGGCCAAGACCCATGCCACCATGGTTCTACCGAGCGTCGGGTCTTTGGCGACTCTTCGCGCTCTGCCGGCCGGTGACCCGGCGCGCAAGGCCTTTGCCGGGTTCGGTGATCCCTGGTTCAATGCCGAACAGGCGAAGGAAGCCGCCGCCGAGAAGCCGGTCGGGGTGGCCATGCGAGGAGGCCTACAAGTCCGGGGTTTGCCGCTCAAACGGCGTAACGTGCCGAGCGGAACCTCCGAAGACTCCTATACGCTCAAGGACCTGCCCAGGCTGCCGGACACCGCGGCCGAGGTCCGCAGCATTGCGGCCGCTCTCGCCGCCGACGCAACGTCCGACGTATTCCTCGGTGATCGGGCCAACGAGACGACTGTAAAGACCCTGGGGCTCGGAGACCGCAAAGTTCTCGCGTTCGCGACCCACGGTCTCGTGCCCGGAGAACTGGATGGTTTGACACAACCGGCCCTCGCCCTTTCGGCACCACAATTCAGTGATGGCGACGACGATGACGGCCTGCTGACCATGGACGAGATCATGGCTCTGAAACTCGACGCCGATTGGGTCGTTCTCTCGGCCTGCAACACGGCAGCCGGCGACGGCAGTGGCGCCGAGGCGATTTCCGGGCTCGGTCGGGCCTTCTTCTATGCGGGGGCGCGCGCGATCCTCGCCACCGGCTGGCCCGTGGAGACAACCAGCGCCAGGAAACTGACGGAAACCCTGTTCGCGAGACAGGCCGAAAATCCGTCCCTGTCCCGGGCTGACGGCCTCAATGCGGCGCAGACCGAAATGATCTCCGAGGGTGCGGCAATCGATGGTGAGGGCAAGCACGTGTTCGCCTATGCCCATCCGATCTTTTGGGCACCGTTCATGTTGGTCGGCGACGGTGGAGCCGCCCAGCCCACCTCTTGATCGGTCGGAAAGGCGGGAATCGCCCGTTCGTCCAAACCCGATCACCAATTCGTGAACATCGGCCGCGGCGTCCGGTTTTTGATTGCCGTTGGCGCGATTCCCAATCTAGTCTTTTCGTGCCGGGCGCGAACAAGGGGAGAAGGCCCGGCACAGGGAGGCGGAACGCACGTCGTCCATCCGCTATACAACGAAGGCATGCCGCGCAATGGCGTGGGGAAACCTGTTGACGGACATGGATTTTCAGCATTTTTTGCCCGCCTGGCCGGAGGCCGGCACCTTTGCCGTGTTCCCCAGTACGACCTTCAAGTCGCAGGCGGCCAACCGGGTATTGGCCTACTGGGATGGCAAACGCGGAGCGCGTTTGCGCCCGACATGGTCCGATTTCGATCTGATCGATATTTTCGATGTGGCGCCGACGACGATCGTCAAGGACATGATCGACGACGGAGAATCGTTCGTCAACCGTTATTGGGGCACGCAGATGGTCGAAATTCTGGGTATCGACGCCACGGGCAAGAGCATATCGGACAGTTACAGCGAAACGGAAACGAAAGTGTTCCACTGGATGCTACGGCGCGCCCTGAATTCGGCGACGCCGGTTCGTGTCCTTGCCGACATGGCCTTGGACAGTAAGACGGTCGATCTTCAACTGGAGGGCATCATAGTGCCCTTGGACGGCGAAACCCGCGAAAAAGAACATTTGGTGATCAGTTACGCTTTCGGCTATGCCCTGGACGACGAAGACACGGCCTTGGCCAACGATCCGGCAAACCGGTTTACCTGAATCCGGTTGTCAAACGGCCTCCCTCACCGCGCTGCCAAGTCCGACACGCCGCGCCGCTTCGGTCCTGGCCTCGACGTCTCTGTCTCCGCCGTGGACGTCGTATTCGATGCAACTACTGCAGGGGCTCTTTTTGGCGCCGTAAGTGAACAGGTCGGTGCGGAATGAGGCCATCAGGCGCGCCGCATAGAGGTCGTAAAGGGTGTCGGCGTCGCCGATGTTGCCGACGATAAAAGGATCATGTTCGCCCGCGCCCGCGAAAAACTGGCAGCACGGGTACACGTCGCCGTTCCAAGAGATGGTGAATTCGTCAAATGGTCGGTCACACGGCGCCGATCGTTGGGCATCGACCGGAATGTCGGTCATCAGGCCAGCGCGGTTCTCTCCGTTGGTGCCGTGGTCGGCCGATTTAACGACGATCGATATGCCCTTGTATTTTGCCGTGGCAGTGATCTTGCGCTTGGGTCTGTAGCGTTCGAACGTGAGCGTGAGGCCGGTCCGCGCCGACAACTGGCTATAGCGCGTGAGCTGTTGAAGATCGTCGTAGGTCTTGTTCTTGGCCACGTGCAAGGTGACCACCAGGCGCGAGAGGCCTACCTCTGCGAGGCGGTCGAGTGTTTCTCGGTTGAGGTAGTCGCCATTGGAGTTGAACCACAGTGTCGCCGCCGGCAGTGCCTCGTGAAGCTTGGCCATGGCGCCGTACAGGCTGTCATCGGCCATCGGTTCATTGAACAGGTTGAGGCACAAACGACCGTCGAAATCGATCGCCTTGAGATCGCGAATGATCTTGTCCAGGTGACCGGTATCCAGTCGGTTGATGCTCGACATGCGATCGACCAGGGAAACCGGTGCCGGTTGCAGTAGTCGAACAGTTCGAGAATGACGCTCGAAACGTAGCGCTTGAACAGGGCCTTCTTCGTCTCCCGGCCCTGCGGTTCCTCGAAAAGGTCCGGTGACACCGTTTCTATCGTTTCGATTTCCAACGCCGTTCCTTCACTCGTCTCGTCGTTCCATTGGGTGGGCGCAAATCGGTTGGCTAAACATAAGGACTTTGCCGGTTCGGTGCCAATGCTACTGGCCGAACACCGGCACAACCGATCACGGTTGTGCCGGGATCAGGTCGAAAGCGATGCTGATCCGCCTTTGATCCATCTCGAAGGGAATGGTGTGATGGTAGAAGTAGGAGGGGAACAGAACCATCAAACCGGCTTTCGGGCGTAAGGCGCGGCGTGGCGGTTCGCTGCGATTGTGAAAGTGTCCGGGCGGCCGGCCGAACTCGAGCCAGCCGGCCCGGTCTTCTCCGCTGATGCCTGCGGGAATCTCAGCGTAGTAGACGCCGCTCATCCAGGCGGCCGGATGGATGTGGGGAACCTGATGGCCGCCCGCTTCCATGACGACACCCCATACGGAGAGGTCCATTCGTTCTGGCGGCTCGGCCAGGAACGGATGGTCGGCGTCGCGGCCGAGGTTCGTTCGGTAGGCACCAACAGCCTCGCGGACGACGTTTTCAAAATCGGTGAAGGGTCCCCGGGGTTCGCTTAAGAGTTCACCCGAATGGCGCCCGTCTCGGGTCGCGTGACTGAGCGGTGAGGGCGTCAGGGTCGGGTGTTCGAGAAGATGGGCGACGAGTGCCTCGTTGAAGGCATCCAGTGACGGATAGTTCGGTGGCGGTTCGATGTCGACGGTATGCAGGAGACGCTCGAAGTCGATCAATCGCTCGACCTCCCGGTCCCGCCCGGCGTCACCGAGGGCGATCGCCTTGAAGGCCAACAGATCGGTATTGCCGGGGTGACCGGACAGGAAGATGTCGCAGACCGAGAGCGCTGCGACCGGATCCCCGAGCTGCAGGTTCAGATCGGCCAGGTTGACCTGGGGTTTGGTGAAATCGGGGTCGATGGTAATGGTCTGCCCATAGGCCTCCCGCGCCTCGTCGAGGTGCCCCGCCCGCTGCAGGGCATCGGCTCGATTGTGGGCGGCGGCCGCGTGATCCGGCACCTTGCCGAGAACCATCTCATAGGCGGCGATCGCTTCATCGAACCGTTCCTGTTCCTGCAGCGCGAGGCCGAGGTTGTAGCGTGCCTCGAGCAGCGTCGGGGCGGCGGCAAGCGCGCGTCGGCATTGGGCGGCGGCACCGTCCGGGTCTCCCAGCTCATGCAGCACCGCGGCCAGGTTGGCCCGCACGGCCGGTTGCGACGGACTGCGCTCCAGGGTCTCTTCGTATACGGCTTTCGCCTCGACCAGGCGCCCCAGGGCCTTAAGGACATTGCCCATGCCATGCCGCGCCGGTTCATGATCGGCGGCCTTCTCCAAGGTCTTTTGATAGGCCTGAAGGGCTTGCGGCAGTTGACCGAGGCTTTCCATCAGCGTCGCGAAATTGAAATACGATTCGGGGTAGTCGGGGTCGGCGGCCATGGCCGTCTGATAGGTCTCGATGGCCGTGTCCGTTCGGCCTCGATGGACCAACAGGTTGGCTAGATTGGTCCAGGATTCGGCATGGGTCGGATCGTGGTCGACGGCCAGCGTCAGCAGGCCGAGGGCGTCTTCTGCCAGCCCGGCATGAAAGGCTGCGACACCGGCCAGGCTCAGGGCTTCGACGTTGTCCGGCTGATCGGCGAGGACCGCGCGGCAGACCTCGAAGGACCGGTGCGGGTCGCCGCCGCGAAGGGCGAAGCGAGCCTCGTCGAGGCGAGCCGCTAACTTTTCCCGCTTGCCCGCTTTGCTGAATGGTCGTTGACGACCTTTGCTCTTCCGCTCACGGCGCGCACCCCTGGTCATCCACCCCTTCCCCCGTCGTCAAAACACAAATACCAAAATGGTGTGTGAAAAGACAAAGAAAAACGGCCGGGTGGATTCCGGTCCCAAAAAAAAGAAGGCCCACCCGGATAGACCCCAAAAAACCATACCGGGCGGGCCAACCATGGGACGCGAGCCGAAGGGCTCACGATGGCTGGTTCTGTTGACGTGTCAGGCGGCTCGGATCTTGTCGAGGAAGCCGTTGACCTCGGTGCGCTGGTCGTCGGCTTGTTGAGCCATGTCGTTGGCCGACGCCAGAACCTGGCCAGACGCTGAGCCGGTCTCCTCAACAGCGCCCGATACACTCGAGATGCTGCCGTTGACTTCGGTCGTGCTCACCGCCGCCAGTTCCACATTGCGCGAAATCTCGTTGGTGGCTGCACCTTGCTCCTCGATCGCGGCAGCGATTCCGGACGAAATCTCGTCCATGGTCGAGATCGTCTTCGAGATGCCGGCGATGGCGTCCGCCGCTTCCGATGTCGCCGATTGGATGGCACCGATCTGGGCGCCGATCTCCTCGGCCGCCTTGGCCGTCTGGTTGGCCAGGTTCTTGACCTCGGAGGCGACGACCGCGAAGCCCTTGCCGGCGTCCCCGGCCCGGGCCGCCTCGATGGTGGCGTTGAGCGCCAGGAGGTTGGTCTGTTCGGCGATGTCGGTGATCAGATTGATGACTTCACCGACCTTGTTGGCGGCGTCCGACAGGCCTTTGACTTTGGCGTTGGTCTTCTCGGCTTCGCTCACCGCATCAGACGCGATTTGTGTCGATCGAGTCACCTGCGAGCTGATTTCCGTGATCGAGGCAGACAACTCCTCCGCCGCCGTGGCCACGGCCTGCACGCTGTGCGAAGCGTTTTCCGAAGCGCCGGTGACCTTCTGGGCCTCCACATTCGCTTGATCGGCATTCGATGTCATACCCTGGGCGGCCGATTGCAGTTGGCCGGCCGAAGAGGATACGGTCGAAATCAGGCCGCCGACCTTCTGATCGAACTCGTCGGCCAGTGCCGTGCGTTCTTCGGCCCGCTGTTCCGAAGCCTGACGTTCGGCCTCGGTCTGCTTATTCTGTAGTTCCTCCATCTCGATGGCACGCTCCTGGAAGACGCCCATGCTGCGGGCGAGAGCGCCAATCTCGCTCTGGTCGTCGGTGTGCCTGATGTTGATGTCTTTATCGCCTTCGGCGAGCTTTTCCATATTGCGGGTGATGCTGCCGAGCGGCCCAGTGATGCCACGGGCAATCATAATGGCAACGATGGCGAGCAGGACCAGAATACCCAGGGCCACGCCGCCCAGCGTCATCATGTAGTTGTTGAACGCCGCGTCGACATCGTCGAGATAGATACCGGAACCCACGATCCATTGCCAAGGCGCGTACCCCTTGACGTAGGAGATCTTCGGAACAGGGTTTTCGAAGCCCGGTTTCGGCCACAGGTAATCGACGAAACCCGCATCATCGGCCTTGACCACCTTGACGAACTCGGAGAACAAGGCCTTGCCACCCTTGTCCTTGAATTTCGATAGGTCCTTGCCGTCCAGTTGCGGCTTGATCGGGTACATGACGATGACGGCGTTGTAGTCGTTGATCCAGGCGTATTCGACCTTGTCGTATCGAAGGTCCTTAATGGCGGCCCGAGCTAAGGCCTGCGCCTCTTCGCGGGTCATGCGGCCTTCCGCTTCTTCCTTTCCGTAGTGCTCGATGATGCTGTGGGCAGCCTCGATGATGTGCTGTGTCTTGACCTTGCGGCTTTCGAGTAATTCGCCTTTTTGGACGACCAAGGCATAGGACGTAAGGGCGACCAGGCCGACGACGGCCATAACGACCATCAAGAACAGCCGAATACTGATGTTCAAATTGCGCATAACTCTCCTCCGGCAACATGTCTAACCATGTTGCCCCCCTCATTTTTGATTTCCCAAGGCGTTCCCCCGAACGCTGAATAGCGGCGGTATAGTAACAAATTGCCTAGCCCAAAAGAATGATTTTAGTGTTTCGATTCGTTTCAAAATGTTCGATGTAGAAACGTTAAATGCCAAGTGTCATCTAAAAATTTTCTTTTTATCAATAAGTTAACTTCGTCGCGGTATAAAGAAACCTCATGCGAGTTTGTGTTACAAAGAAGAAGTTCATGTCCCAGCCTATTTCGAATACCCGCATCCACGGCGGTTGTCTTGCCGGGCTGTCGTTGAAGGAGGAAAGGTTTTGCACCTAGTCGAAACTCGTTGTTAATTCACAAACCAGAACCGACGCCGGAACCGAGATACGGCAATTCAGGACCAGCCGATGCGGATTTAAGCGATATGATGAAAACAGTGGTTTTCGACCTCGGCGGTGTCCTAATCGATTGGGACCCGCGTCATCTCTACCGAAAGCTCATACCCGACGAGATGGAGATGGAGCGCTTCCTCGACAAAGTCTGCAACGACGAATGGAATGTCCGCCAGGATGCGGGACGAACCATCGCCGAGGCCGTGTCCGAGCGCATCGACCTCTACCCCGATCATTCATCCCTGATCGAGGCCTACTATGAGCGTTGGCAGGAAATGGTTCCCGGCGCCATCGAGGGCACCGTTGAAATTCTTACCGAACTGAAAGCGCTCGGGACGCCGCTTTACGCCCTGACCAACTTTTCGCGCGAGACCTTTCCGCGGGCCTGCCAACGCTTCGATTTTTTCGGTTGGTTTGACGGTGTGTTGGTTTCGGGACAGGTCGGTGTCATCAAGCCGGACCGCAGAATCTACGAGCTCCTATTTTCAACCTTCGCTATCGACCCCGAGAATGCCTTGTTCATCGACGACCGCCAGGACAACGTCGACGGAGCCCGGGCCGCCGGCATGGATGCCATCCGGTTCTCGTCGCCCCAACAGTTGCGGGCCGACTTGTCCAAGAGGGGCGTCCTTTGAGGGAAAGGCCGACGGATGTTCGCGCCCTGCTGTTCGACCTCGACGGCACGATCGTTGATACGGGCGAGCTGCACTACCGGGCCAGTGTCGAAACACTGGCGGCGTTCGGAATCTCCATCGAACGGGACACCTACGACCGCGTCATCCATGGCAACAGCAACGAGAACATCGTCCGGTATTTCTTTCCAGCCGACGACGCGGCCAAGCGGTTTCGCTATGTGGAAGCCAAAGAACTCGCGTTCCGCGCTTCCTTGGGTTCCGTCGTGCCGATGCCCGGTCTCATCGAGCTTCTCGATTGGGCCGAGGAGAGGGGGATCGGCACCGCCATCGTCACCAATGCGCCCCGCGATAACACGGACTCCATTTTGAGCGTGCTCGGGCTCGACCGGCGGTTCGCCGCCGTCGTCCTCGGCGACGACCTCGAGCGCGGCAAACCCGACCCCATGCCATACAGGACCGCCTTGGAGAGTCTGGGTATATCGTCCGACGCCGCTGTCGGTTTCGAGGATTCGACCCATGGTATTCACGCACTGAAGGGAGCGGGTGTATTCGCCTTCGGCGTTGCCACCGGCCTTTCGAGCGACCGCCTGCTGGCCGACGGCGCTGATATCGCGATCGCCGATTTTCGCTCGCCGGTCCTATGGGAGTGCCTGAAGGGCGGCTAACGCGACGCCACGAGCGTTTCTCCTGAAAAATTGTGCAGTGCACAAAAATTCGTTGACACCGTTAAAATATGGGGTATATTTGCGATGTTGCAGTGCAACATAAACCGTGTCGGCGATGCCGAACCCGGGTCCCGACGAAACCCATTTCGCCACATCAGTGGGAAAGCTAGGAGATAGACAGATGACCAAGACCGCAACAGCCACCGATCCTTTCGCCGCCGTCCGCAAGGCGCTGCTCGACAGCGTCGAGACCGTGACCGCGCAGCAGCGCCAGGCCGCCGAGAAGGCCCAGGCCGAATTCGTGAAAGCCAAAGACATGGCCACCGCCCAGGCCGAAAAGGCGCAGACCGCCGTTCAGGCCAATGTCGATGCCGCCGTCGCCGCCAGCGAAGTCGTTACCGCCGGTGCCGAGAAGATGGCCGAGCTCATGCAGGGCGAATTGGCCCGCGTGACCGACAACCGTGTCGCTGCCGTCAAGAAGTTGATCGGCGCCACCAGCCTGCAGGATGTCGTCGCCGTACAGAGCGAACTCCTGAAGGCCGAACAGGGCGAAGCCAAGGCCTTCGTCGAGACGGTTGCCGAACTGACCCGTGAGGTCACCACCGAAGCCGCCAAGCCGGTGCAGGCGCAGGCCGCCGAAACCATCAAGGCGTTCGCCATCAAGGCCGCCTAAAGCAATCCACGAAGACTTCCTCCCTGAGCGCCCCGGTCGAAAGGCCGGGGCATTTTCTTTCTCCAGACCGGTGGGTCGCGTTGGCTACGGTCGCCGCACCGTCAGCGCCTTAACGCCTCTTCGGCCGCGTTCAGGCTGCCGACCTCGGGCGTGCTCATGATGAAGCGGAAATCGATACGCCGGTTGTTGCGGCGCCCGGCCTCGCTGTCGTTGCTGTCGATGGGCCGTTGCTCGCCGTAGCCGCTGACGGCGATCAACCGATTTCCCCAGCGGTTGACCAGGCTCGGCAGGACGCCCTTTTCGTCGACCAGGGCCTTGAAGGTCTCGATGGCCCGCGCCGTCGACAGCTCCCAGTTATCGCGATACCGCGCATTGGACGCCAGCGGCACATTGTCGGTGTGGCCCTCGATCAATACCGTTTCCAGCCGCCCGCCCGGCGACGTGATGCAGTGACTGATGTCGACGTCATCCGGCGCGATCGCATAACACGGCAGCACGGTGCGCAGCGTGTGGCCGATGAAGGCCAGGATCTCCTTGCCTTCCGGGTTGAGCTCGGCTTTGCCCGAGGCGAACAACAGGTCCTCGGGCAGGCGCAGGATGCCGGTCTGCGGAAACACCCGGGCCCGGACGTCGATGGCGACCAGCGCCTCCTCGACGTTGGTCAACATGCGTGTGCGCGCGTCCTGGGCCCCGACCAGGCCCTGTTCGGCTTGCCGGTAGTTGAGCGCGAAGGCCATCAACAAAACGATGAAGATGAACAGCATGCCGACCATCAGGTCGGTCATGGAGACGAAGTAGCTCTCTTCCTCGTCCATCAGGTGGACGGTCTTCGGGGCCTCGTTCATGGCCTAGTCCTCCGTCCGCCGGATCGCACTTTTCAGGGCCTTGGTCAGTTTCTTCAGGTTCTCGGTCATGTCGTGGAGCCGCGCGTCGAGGCCGCGTACGTCGCCGTCGAGGGGCTCGAGGGACTTGTCGAGTTCGTCTTTGAAGGCGCGCGCGATGTCTGCGGCGGCGGCCTGCGTCGCCTGCGCCTCGGTGACGGCGTCGCGAAGCGTCTCGGCGAGGTCGTCGTTGGTCTCTTCGAAGCGCTGTCGATAGGCCTCCCAGCTGGCCCGTGCCGTCTCGGCGCCCTCGGCCAGTTCACCGGCCAGTTCCTTCAAATGGACCTGGGCGCCGGCGATCGCCTGGGTGGCGGCGGCGACCCGATCGGCGGCGGCGCCCATATCCTCGCTGACCTCGCTTATGGGCGATGCGGCGTCGCGCAGGTTGGTGATGACGCCGGTGAGCAGGGCGATGGTGCCGTCGAGTTCCGTCACGGTCTTTCCGAAGGCCACGAATTGGCGCTGCTGGCGTTCGTCGAGCTGGCCGAACACGGCCTCCAGGCTCTCCCAGCGCCCGGTCAGTTCGGCGACCGGTCCGTGCAGGTTGCGCCCGGCCGTCTCCAAGTTGGCGGCGAAGGTGCGGCCACTGGTGTCGAGGCCCCCGGTCAGGGTCTCCGCCGCCGTCTCGAGGCGCCGCCCCAGGTCATCGCCGCTCGCCGTTACGCGCTCGTGCAGGGTGGAAGCGGCGGCATCCAGACGCTCGGCGAGGCCGGTGCCGCCGGCGTCGAGGCGTTCGGCGAGGAGCGCGCCGCTGCCGTCGAGGCGGGCGGCCAGTCCGCTGCCACCCGTCTCGAGCCCATCGCGCAGCGTCGTGCCGCCGCTCTCCAGGCGCTCGTAAAGGGCCCGGCCGCCGCTGTCCAGGGTCTCGTGCAGGGACTTGGCGCCGGTCGTCAGCAGCCCCTCGAGGGTGCTTCCGGCGCCCTCGATGCGGGTGCCGAAGCCCTCGGTGGTCTGGCCCAGGTGTTCGATCAGGCCGACCATCTGGCGGTTGAGCTGGTCCAGCGTCGCGGCGATGGCGTTGAGCTCCTTGGCCGCCGTCTGGTTGAGGGCCTCGATGAACTCGCGGGCCATCTGCGACAGGGCCTCCTTGTTGACGTCCTTGAGGTTGTCGGCGAGGTGCTCCATGGAGGCGGCGAGCGGCGCTTGTGCCCGGCCCAGCGCGGTTGCCACCTCGTCGGCATAGGCGGCCCGGAATTCGGCCATCTGGTGCGACTGACGCACCGTTTCCTGGTACTGGACGTAGCCGATGGACTCGGCGGAGATGAAGGCGAGGCGGTGCTCCAGGGCCTCGCAGAGGCCGACGAAGCGGTTGTGCAGGCGCTGCAGCAGAACCCGGTTGGCGATGGCCATGCCCAGCGACACGACCATGCCGGCGACCGAGGTCAGGAACTTGAAGGTGGCGGCGTGCAGGAGGTTGCGAAGCGCCTCCTGGGCGACGGCGATGTTCGGCGAGGCGACGCCCTGGTTGGCGAAGAACAGCGCTGCGACCAGGCCGATGAAGGTGAACAGCAGGCCGAAGCCGACGAAGAAGTTGGGCAGGGCCTTCTGCAGCTGCAAATTGACGCCGCCCGACTCGACGGCCCCGACGTTGAGATAGGCCGACGGCCGCAGCGTGTAACGGATCGGTTCGTCGTCACCCTTCTCCGGATGGATCAGAGTGGCGCGGAACTCCTGCCAGCCATGGCGCAGGAACGCCGGCTCGGATAGGGCCCGGTCGACCTCCTTGAAGGCCTGTGCGAAGGCCCGAGCGTCGGCGTGACGGCGAACCTGCTGGTCGACCGCGTCGAAAGCGGCGAACAGCGGGCGCATCTGCAAAAGCCAGAACCGCAGGCCGAGCGCCAGGCCGACGAGCAGCATGACGACCGAGAGGGCGATCGCCACTTCGTTGTGGCGGAAGATGTCGAAACCGGCAATGAGCGCTGTTTCGATGGGTTTGATCATTGCCGAAAACGTGTTGTCCATGAGCCGCCTCTCTCTGCCGCTTCTTATGGTTTCCCTGGATGCCGGCTAGGCACGCGGGCGCCGCGGACGGGCGATGAAGCGGTCATAGTGCCGCCGGGCTGGCCGCGATGTCGACAGCCGGACCCGGGGCGGCGGCGATGATAATCAAGTCGGCCGGACAGGGAAACACGGATGACGGTGTCCGTTACGGAAGACGACCATCCGGGTGGTGCGATGCTGGCCCGCTGTTTGGCCTGCGCTCAGCGGCTGCGCGCCGCGCCCCGGCTGGTCGCCGGACTGATCGGGGAACGCGACGACTTCGGCGCCCCGAAGCTGCCTGCGGCGGACTTGCCGCCTTTGGCGTGGGGCACACGACCCGGCGCCGGTCCGTGGCCGCCGGCGTTGTCGGCGCCGCGCCGCTTGCCCGGTTTCTTTCCCTTCCGGTTCGGCTTCTTGTTCTTGGGCATCATCGGTCTCCGTGGTGTCGACGGTGAGGAGGCCAGGGTAGCCGCTGCGGCGCGCTATGCCAATCGGAGCGGATCTCCATTCTTCCGCATGGTCGAGACAACGGATGAAAACGGCTCGCGAATGGTTACATGGCTTCCTCCCATCGGCTTCATTTCGCCTCATCTGCCGTGGCGTCTTGTGTGGATGGCTCCCGCGTTGCAAGGACTTTTTGACGACATGGCGGCCAAATCGGGTACGGTCTTGTGTGCGGCCTGTTGACGCGGTGTTTCTGAACCGCTGGCCCTGATGGTATCCG
>Ga0056114_1000278_pt1 | contig 16028 bp, 9 predicted proteins | sample WorMetHERISLAND1_FD_77005 | JGI IMG/M metagenome (GOLD analysis project Ga0056114, IMG submission 77005) | Marine gutless worms symbiont microbial communities from Max Planck institute for Marine Microbiology, Germany - Olavius loisae HERON... ...
AACTTGTAACGCGCGCAGCTGTCGAACAAGTCAAATCTGAGGCGCGGGCAGTCGCCGGGCGGGCCAAAGGTGGTTATACGCTGCGGGTGGTTAGAGATGTGAGATGAAACAGATGCCAAGAAAATCTGAACAGCTTCCTCCTTGGAGAACTGGAGGAGACCACTAGGATGACCTCGTACTAAGTGGATGAAGACTATTCATCAAGACCAAAAACCTCTCAGTGAATGACGCAATTGACATGGCTCAGAATCGTCCACTCTGTAGACTGATGTCTATGTTTGGTCCTAGGCACTATTAGTGGTGCATGCCAGTAAAGAAAATGCAGCGTGTCGTGATCAACTTATTAAGATGTGAATTTTTTCTGTTTCAACTTACCTGGATTGATCTCTCTCCATTTTCTCTAGAACTGTGTTGATTGTCGTGCAGCTGTTTGGCATTAGTGGACATTTTGTTGAAACAATAACTCCAGCTATCACAAACAGATGACGTGCTGGTCACTGCTGTTAATGTTTGGGATGAGTTATTGATAATGGTTACAAAGATGTACCAACTAATGCGGCTTCCCATCAGCTCGCATTATACATTTAGCATCACTGTTGTCATCCGGATTTAGTGGTCTGTTTTATAATAGCGCTAGTTGTCATTGAGGACCTAAGGAGATCAGTAGAACTTGTTGACCGTGTTTCGCATGATCATTCGAATGTTTACATGTCTACATGCTGCATGTATTTAAAGCCCCCATTATGGAGTGAGTCCGTCAGAATTTTGCAGCATTTTTTAGTTCTGAGAAAACTAGAATGATCCAGATTACTGTTGTTCTGCAGTTGTCAATGCTGCTAATGTAGAGTTTTACTTTTTTTTGTTTAGTTTCCATCCGTCTCTGATGTTGGTGTACCGTGATCATGTAGCTCTGAATTCTGATCATTAGTAATGTAATAGATTGGTTAACGCACCAAAGTTAACAAAAAAACGTAAATCTGAGGTGTGGGCAGTTGCTGGGTGGGTTGGAATCTCCTGGAATTAGTCTGGGGGTCTTCGCTACTGTGTAGCAAAGAAGCACTGATCTGCTCCAAGGGGATAATCCCAAAATTTTAGGTGGAATAGGGGTGGAGTAGGTAGCATGCGGCATTGCACGATTTCCTTCCGACAGCACAGCTTTCTTGTATTCTATGCATATCTTCACTGTGTGAGTGCAGTTGGCGTGGCGCGGCCTCAGAACGAATGTATTGGGATCATGTTTCTTACCGAAGTGGCACTTGGCAATGAGCATTATATCAAAGTTGACAACGGCTCTCTGACCTGCGCACCGAAAGGCTATGACAGCATTGTGGCTCGAGGCCGAACTGAGCCCGGTAATTGTCACCACGGTTTGCTTTTAAATCAGTTATCAGTTTGTCTTTCGACATGATATCATATTCGCTAGTAAAATATATGCGGCAATGCTGAAAGTGTATGCAGAGACATAGGAACTGGGAGACAGCAGCAGCGCATGTGCCTCCAACTCTGGATAAAGGTGCATTAACTTTTGGTCAAACTTTACAGAAGATGCGTATCTGTTGATTCCAATCTTCCACTGAAACAGATCTACTCCAGCCTCACAGTCTTCTGATAAATACTGTAACATTAACAACACCAGAAGTAACTTCATGTGTTTGCTGCATCGACTTCTGTTGGCTTTGACGCCATGAACCATGACTTAAATACACATGTCCAATCTTGGTCCAATATTCATTGTGTAAAACTTTTAAAGTTCACTGATAAACATCAAATTATTTGCCAGACAATTCCGCCCTTTGTTGTGGCTCGCTACCAACTTTCATTTGTTCCACAGTTTCATTACATGACACATTATTGACAGTTCTTTTTGTGATGATGTGAAATTAACAAACGATGGCTTAACCCAGTCTGGCACAGGATGCGTTACAGCTGTACCCATATGGCAACAGTGGGCGTCAAAGGGTTAATTAATTCTGTCTCTGGTGTTCTGTGTTTAATTTATCTATCTGTGTGTATCTGTGATATGGTCTGAGTTGCCTGAAATAAAGATTTGATTGGTTGATTGATTGATAGAATTATTTTCCAGTGTTCCTGGAGTTACTAAAAAGTATGTGAACTCTTTAACGGAATATGTGCTTGTCAGCTGCGAGTAACATAAGTTGTTCGAATGTTTAGATCCAAAGCGCGACACGACGATGGAATTCGATGGTCACACGGTGGTTGTGCCTCAAGGTAAACCGGTGTCTCAGCCGACGTACAAGGACAGTCACTTCTCAGAGAGCGAGTATCTCGTCTACCGTGAAGATCAGTGCCGCATTCGCTACATGCTCAAGCTTAAGTTCTGACGGCACCACAACTTGTCAGTGTACGCGATGCAACAGAAAACAGTAATCTGCTGTAATCTCAACAGCCGCTTGGAATTTATAAACGGAATTTCATATCGACTTGCAGTCACCAAGCTGTAGCTGATTATCTTTAAAGATGAGAAATTTACATGTTTTTTAACATGACAACATTACTGTTTTAACGTACTCACAATGTTTGCATGGAGCCAGAGACAAATTCAGTGAGCAATTTATCACTTTCCGTACATGGCAACCCATTAGAGATATCGCATTTCATACGCTATAAAAATTCTTAGTTACTTTTGAAAAATGTGAGCTACTAGTCCTTTGCAGATTGCAGTGTAATCGAGACAGTTTGATAATGTGCCGTTTACTGGAAGTTGCCGCCGTTGGCAGCAGTCAAATTGCAGTTTTCAACAAGTGTGAATAGAAAACGATAACATGCAGCTTTCTCATTGTGTCTCTTAGAGACCAAAAAGGACACCATTGAAGATCATATCATGTATTGAGCATATCTTCCCTCTACTATCATGTCACTGGCTTGAGTTCATGTTTCGATTAGAAAAAATATTAACACTTTTTCTAATCAACATTTCTTAATCTGAACATCACTAAGAACCAAGCCAGATTAAATTCGCGATTAGAAAACTACTTTTCTGTTAATCAGAAAGTGAACTGAAAACTGATTAGAAAATTTATCCCTAATGATTAACTACAAACGTCTATTCATTTGCATGGAAGCTGGTTGGTGTTAATGGCAAATGTTCATAATATTAACTTTGGTGTTATCTGGCATTTTGTGTTATTTTTTCTTATCTATTAAATTATTGGAAATGTTGGAACTTAACGCTATTAAAGTTAACACTGATTACATCATGAGTTCATGTTGACGATTAACTTTTTATTTATTCTTAGAAAAGTGTTAACTACATGTATAGTGTTAATCTTTTTGCTAATCAAAACATGAACTCAGTCACTGCCGTGTAGTCTGTGTTCGGTGGACTGCTGAACTGTTCAACTCTGCAAACGTTTTAGTGTGAAAAATCACTAGCGGTGGTCAAAGAACTTTACCATAAGTTTTAATTTTGGTAATTTTGTGTAGATATGAATGACAAAATAAAATAAACTTCTAAAAGATTTCTGCAAAAATAATTTCTGATGATTACTTTTTGTGGCACAATGTATATTGCAAAGCGATTTTTAGGTTGTTACCTGATACAACATACTGTCACTGTGATACAAGATTGCATTTGCTGTGGAAGTCATAGACACTTATGTTGTGTTGCGTTTGTTGTCTGACAGACAGAGTGCCTGAGACCATTTATGTTGCACATGAGGAGCGCTGAAAATAATCTGGAAATTGACGGGTCTTTGTGAACTAGAACGTCTCAAACACTATTCAGTTGTATTGTGAGTTGTTATTTCATAAGTCATTGACAGTCCAACAACCGAGTGCATATGAAAGACTGATATTTTCTGTAATGTGCGTATGCTAGTTTTACAGTGCAAATTTTTATGTATATATTCTAATTGTACAGAGTGGAAATGATACTTTTCACTTTCAAGTTCTCTGCATTTTCCAACCATTGACTTTTTCAGTTCGTCAAAATCCCAGTCTGTCCATCTTCAGTTGCCACTTGGAATACGATACATTTTGATTAATATTACTTTCTTTAAGTTTCTTACTTTATAGACCTATATCGTATTGTATTAGTATTGTAGTAATTGTAAATCGATATACCAGTAGAATTGTCGTGTAATAATGCAATTTGTGCACCATGACTGTGCACGTCAGTATTTTCTGGACACTCAAACTGAGTTGGTATTGTCTGATTAGTTAAATTGGTCTCCATGCAACTTGCAGCAGTTGAGCTTGAAACGAATACAAGATGCCAATTAGCACACATTGACATATGTGTGCTAACGTCTATTACTGTCAATAAATACAGCATCTCATCATTGGCTCACATTTAATAATGTTAATTGAACGTATATCGTACTGTACCAGTACAGTGTAATGTCCTATTTGATGGTTTTAATACTTTATTTCGTTTTCGTCATGTACATACGGTTATAGATAGATGGTTTATTTGTATGGCAGCCAGCGGTACGCAAAGGTGACTTGACTTGATAGATCTATGATGCAAAGCACTGAGTGGCAAACATCTAAAAGAAGCTGTGATTGATCATTACGAACTTAGCGTTGTTGACTGCTGTTATATTTAACGGTTTGTGAGTTTACAACAACATTTCACTGTTGCTTGACGTGTTATAGTTTGAAAGGTGCTGCACTCAATCAATCACTTAAGATTAACGTGCAAAATTATGCAAATCAATTTAACTTTATTCTGGAGTAGCCTACATGACCCAAGCCAAAAATGGACCCACAAAGAACGCAACAGACAAAGCATAATTTATCCAAGGAAATTTTTAATGGAAGACGTTGCTAGATGCTCGCTGTCCACTCATGTTACCGCCGCACAAACATGATATTATGATATAGCCGCACATGATACAGCCGATACTTGCGTGCTTTAAATACCGTTAAACCCTAACGATCAATCCATCGCCGCACAAACTCTGGCAGTTGTGAAGAGTCGTTTACGTAAATCTTTTTCAACGGTCTTCGAAGCTGAACTTATTTCTCTAACATTGTCCATGAAACTGTTAGGCCTACGGCAGACTAAAATCACTAAATCTGTCGTTTGCAATAAAAATAATGTATAATTATTATAATAGTAGTAGTATGAATAATATTCATGTAAGGAAATATTAATAAGAATAATAATGACGGAATTGACCGTAGCGGGTCCGCAGCTGCTACGTTCATGATCCATCCCTGTCTAGTGATGTATTTAGTTAGCCGGTGTCGATCTTCAGCAGAGGATGTGGAAGGACAGAGATTGGCAGTTGGTGACTAGACAAAGTGAGCTTATTTTGCGATCAAACTGACGCAATAGTCACTACATAGACATAGCGTTTTTGTCGCTGAAAACTGCGTTTAGCCTATTTCACTGTGTGATCGTCGCTGGTCTTCTAGGTCGGCTCCATTCCACGACTGCGACCATCAGTTCAGCTGTGATCCGATCATACTGTAATTGTAAAATTACGCAGTAGGATGCAATGCGTATAGGCTGCACGTGTCGTGTTATGTAGACAATACGTATTTTAGGTTGTGTATCTTTAATCGCTGATTCTAAGTTCCGAATTTTGTATTATGGGAAACTCAAAGTTAGCCTATGTTAAAAATAGTTGGCTTGCTTTTTCCTGGAAATGGTGTATAATTGGATCGGAACTTCAACTGTAAACAACGTGTCGACAACAGAGAAACTTTCTCTCGTCGTGATGATGTGATCGAGTGTACGTCTTTGAGATGTTATACTGTCCGCTGCCTAGATTCAACGAATAGTGTCTTACATGGACGGAGAGTCGTTAGGCGGCCGCGTCTGTGTAGATGTCTATCCAGTGTTGTAGAGGTCGATTTGATGCTGGTACGTACACTAGCAACGATAGACGCCAGACACTTTGCTGCTGATGCTGCTGATGTTAGCGCAGCTGACGATGCGGGATGATCTGACAGTGTCACTGCGGGTGGTCTCGATCCAGCCACTGTGCTATGCTTAACCTGGAGAAACCATGCACGGACGATCACGGCTGGATGACGATGACGTTCGTGTAACGATGGCTCAAGTATTCGCTGCTGCTGCAGCCGCGACGTCATCGACGTTGTCGTCGTCATACATTCGTAGCATTGTCATCATCGCTCGCTGAAACTGCTGTCATGACGTCATTCGGTAGTCAAGTGGTCGTTGCCAACACGCGTAAGTCTTACGTGTTCGCATTGTTCGCATTATTTGGGTATCGGCTTAACGTTGTTGACGCCCACTGTTGCCATATGGGTACAGCTATAAAGCATCCTGTGCCAGACCGGGTTAAGCTGTCATTTGTAATTTTTAACATCCGGCGCTCAATGCTGAGCGCCAGATGTCCAGATGTCAAAAATTACAAATGACGGCTTAACCCGGTCTGGCACAGGATACTTAGCCGTACCCATATGGCAACAGTGGGCGTCAAGGGGTGAAACATTTATAGCTACTTTGGTGTCTCTACTGAACAGGATAAGGTTTGGTTCAGCTGAGTGTCGATATAATTACTGCAAAGAAAAAGACTAGTTTGCTACCAAGAACTGAACAAGAACGCACGCTGCCTTGGAAGTAGTTGATAAACATTTGGCAGGATGAATACAGAGTTTAACTAGAAGATTGCATTTCACCGGGCGGTTAAAGGCATACAACTCGACGCCCGTAGCAGCGCAAAATTAGTAATGTGCACCTCAATACTAACGAGCAGGCGTACTTGTTGTCATTTCTGCCTATGTTAGTCAGTAGCAGAGAAGAAAGTTGAAGCTACATATATATAAAGTAACAGAATCCGTATCACCAGTTTGAGCTGGAGTAATGTTAGATTCCAGCTTATGACATCCATTAATTTTTAGCTAGATTGTTTAAAATGGTTTGTTTAAAATGGAGAACCATCTGTGGTTACGCACACTAATAAGCTTCGCATATGCTGGTTAATTCCGAGTGGCCAAAAAATTTTATGCTGGCGCCAGAAAGCAACTTCAAGTTACTAAACAACAAAATAGTCAACTAAGAATGTTATAAACATTTCAACCATTTGTGTGCAAAATGTTATGGTGCTATTTTATGAGCCATAATTCATTTAAATGTAACCGTTTAGTTGCTGAAAAACAGATAAACTAATGACATTTCCTCAGCACGGCAGCAGTGCAATGTGCAAAGACTCGTTTGGTTAGTAGATGTCCACCACTAGTATTTGCTACAGGACTGAATCTTGGACGACACTTTGATATATTTTGGCTTACTTGCTTATTAGTTGCGTCGATTCTTCGCTAAGTTTGGTCACGGTGGTCCGAGCTCAAGTGTTCAACCACAGATCAAATACCGGAAGTCGTTCTGACGCCGAGTGGCATAACGGTACGACTGTCAAAAGACGTGCCTCTGCGTCTCGTACATCTATGCCTAGTTAGGTGGCGCAGCCTACTGTCACAAGTTGAACTCGATCTTTCGACTGACGTAACATCGATGACTTTAAATTGCACTGTTTCAGCAGCGGGAACTCATCCGGGTCGTAAAACTATTAACTGATGCTTCCGGGTTACGACTTTGAAAATTATCGGCACTTCTTTGTGACGCTGGAACGCTGCTGTGTAACTGGAAATATAACGAAGTAAAATGTACAAGTATTTACAATAAAAATTACTTCAGTCACAAGTAAAATTAGTCCATTTTAAAGTTCTCCTTTGTCGTTACAATTACCACAAAATTTATATTTACTTAAGTAGGCCTACAGAACGCGTTACTTCATCTTCGTTACTAAACATCAGTGCTTTTCTGGCGCTTGTTCTAAAGCTGTCCGCCAGTCACGTTGGCCAGCTCGTGCGATCGAAATACAGCCGAGCGCAATCAGTTGACGACTCTGATATCCTAGAAGAATTGATGGTTTGCCGCAGACCTTTCTCCAGCAGTGCACAGCAGCAGCTGTATACACCGTCGTCGCCGGTGAACTGCTATAGGCCGTATATAGTAATTTATTTTTTATTGGTTCATGTCGCTGTCTTTGAAACATTCAACAAGGTCATATGTCAATGACCTTGTTGAATGTTTCAAAGACCTTATGCTGATGATGCCAAACCATATTTGGTCAAACTGCAAAGGACATAATGAACTATGTTCTCGTTCTGCGGATATTATCATTGCTGTACAACGTCCAACAACGAATAAGCGAACACTTTGCTGCTGAAACTTGCTAACCTACATGTATTTTAGTAACGTACTAGTCATAAAATTACTACGTCACGCAGCAGAATTATCATGCACCACAACTTTTTGTTACAACCTTAATAATTAAGGGTTGGTCAAAAAAGTAAGCCGCAAATTTTTGTCCATATCTTCGCCAAATAATAACCGTTTTTTCAAATTTTTTCACCTGCACATTATGTGTAAAATTGATAACAAAGTGGTTACTAAATATACCACAACCACACCTTAACTGTGTCGCTACAATAGCCTGTGTAATATAAATTTTCAAAAATCACTATGATCTACACTAAATCAGTGATCTGAGCGCTACCAGATTTTGTCGTTATTTAGCATTCACATCTAACTCGATCAACTACGATTGAAAACAATACTAGACGTTTTCTCTCCATTACGCCACATTATGTGCATGACAGCAAGGTGCTTCAGCAGCTGGGAGCTGTGGCAGGTGTTCAAGCCAAGTGGCCACGCCCTCTTGCGTGAACCAAAACACATGTGGATTACACGCACGACTTTGAGTTAGCAGCATGTTTATGCTGTTTTCTGTGCAATAATATCAGCCGTTGATTTCTTCCGATGATCTTTTCGATAAAGTATACATAAGCGAAGAAATTAGCCTAAATGATCAAGTGTAAAATATGTAACTCATTTGTATTCATTTATTACAAGTTGATCATATCTGTAACAGAGATTATTGATGAGATGCCAATAGGCTCATTACTGTGTACCGACGTCCGTCCATTTTTCAATATTTCTAACAAAAATGTCCGCTGAGAAACTGACTATAACAAGGTGCTTTGCATGGTAGAAGAGCTTGGGTAATGTAAATAAAGCAAGTACGAAATTTAGTAAAAATCGCCTAATTGTGTCGAGAACGGCTCTGAACTGAAGTTACGACCGTCTGGCGCTTTACATTAAATTCGATTATTATTATTATCATTGTAATTGTTGCTGCTGGTGGTGTTATTATTAATTGGCTATTATTTTTATTACATCATTATCAGCAATTTTAAGCAGCTGTGTCACCACGACTGCAGTAATGGAGTCCAATAAAAAGCAGTTGCGTTGTGTATTGTAATTGCCGCTGTATTTGCCTTTGTGTATATTTGTGTGTCTGTTTTCACGATAACTCGATGCTATTGCAATTGCTAGATATTCACAAAACGAGGTTTGTTTAAGTCATGTTGTGACCACAGTCCACAGTTGATTAAATATGAGGGCTTATAAATGCAGAACTGGAAAAATGGAGAACGAAAAACTGCCTCTAGTCATGTAGTCCGACCACACGGCGCAATGTTTGCAAGCTCTATCAGACACTTTTCAATTTTTAACTTTATCCTTCCGCGTCGAAGCTTTCCTGTGTACTACTGAAGTCCTTGGTAAAAAAGTAACTGCATAATAACTGTTTCAGTGAGTACAGGATCTGCATTGAAGAGTGGCGGTCGTAAACAGGAACCATTAGTTCAGAGTTAGTTTTTCGACGCTGAACGTACACAGCCGACGTTGGTCGTGTCCGTCGACAGGAATTTGTCGGCGAGGAAAGCTGCGGCCGGGCGTGTAGTATTGCCGGACGTCGGCGTTGGAATGGTGCGCATTTCAAGGTGTGCATTCCTTCTTCGTTTCCATCTCGGTGCCCTCCTCCCCTCCTCCCACACGCCACCCTCGTCTGTGGTCTTCGTGCAGCTTTTTCTTACTTAACCAGCAGCGAGCCGGTTGTTCGGACGATTGACAACCCACCGAACACATCCTCCTCGCCGTAGTCCGTTGCTGTGTTCGCCGCTGCAGTCTTGCGTCGTTTCTTTTGCTGGTCGGTTGAGTCGCTGCCTCAGTCTAACGTAGTCGTCGGTCAATGAGAGGAGTCTGCAGGGCGCACTCGGCCTCAGTCGAGATCGTCTATTGGACGTCGTCGCGCTCTCCAGAGTTCCGGGCGAATTGACGCTTCTGTTTCAGAGGTGTATTATATGAAAGCAACTTAAATTTGTATCCAGCTGTTCGTAGACGTATCGCGCCAACAGGGTCAGCACTGTCAGCTGTCAGAATGCCGTGCATTGGAATAGTCGGAAAGCGCAGGCCACCTTCCGTCGCATCCACTGGTGAGCTGATCGTCGTTAATATCACTTCTGTATTTATTAACTCTGTTTTGACAGTTTCAAAGCAGCATCTCCCACTTAACAGCTTGTCCGTCGTCCTAAAGTCTAGTAAGAGCTCAGTATTCTTATAATCCCACCATATCTACAAAAATGGAGAATATACAGTCACTCGTGGAAGTTGTCTGGCCTTTTCTATATAGCCCGCCAAGTTCGCTAATAAGCTTCTTCGAACTGGACTCTTCGCAGACATTTGCGTGACTACCACAGTACCGTTGTTTTGGACGCTTTGCTAGGATGTTCCATGGTACGATTATGTGCACATTGCATCTTAGAGTTCGACAAATTTTGATCTGTTTTAGTGACAGTCTGATTTATAGAAAAGAAGACCTTCTTCTCACTTACTCACAACCTTCAAACAACTTACTCTGTGAATTATTTACGACTCTTCTCAGAGTTCTCATCTACAAAGTATCTTCCATATATTATTCCATTCGTGTTCGTTCTTAAGTCCGTCTTAATTTTTTCGTACGGTTTCAACAAGTTTTTCGTTCGTTGGCTAAGAAGGTCGTAAACCTTCGCAAACTAGCTTCGGAAAATCTTGTGACTTCCAACCTACTTGACTTGTCAAAATAAGATCTTGCGGATAGCCAAAGTAAATGAAAATCTTTGATTAAGCTATTTCTTAGTAGGGCCTCAAAACTGTAAACGGCAACGTGTCCTATGGAAACACCGCTGACGTTAACGCGAATGTTGTCCATTTTGAGATAGGACAGTGCTTTAATAGATTAAGACTAGAGTGACGATGATATGAAACATGAACTTGTCATTGGTGCCTCACCTGTCTGGGCCCAGCTCTTGTCATTGGTGCCTCACCTGTCTGGGCCCAGCTCTTGTCATTGGTGCTTCGTTATCGTTCTGACTTTTAGAGTCCATTTCAGACTTTGATTTTTAGCCAACCGTACTTACGGTCGCGCTATTGGTACAGTTGCGTCAGTCGTCTGTAACGTGACGTATTGTGGCTAAACGGTGCGTCCTAGAGCAAAAGTTACTATTGACAGCCTATAGGAAGTCGTATATGAGAAATCGATTGGTACCAAAATGAATGACATTGACCTTTGTTTAGAGGTCATTCAAGGTCATGTCAACCATTGCGGCGTTAATGTCTCCAAAACTACTTGAGCTAGAGACTTCAAATTGGGCAGGCTGCTTTGTATTGGAAATGCCGAGAGGGCGCACAAATAATTTTCCCCAAATGTGGGCGTGGCCTAGCGTCAAGTTCAGTTCAATGGGGAATGTGACGCTTGACAAACGTTGTTTTCGTTGGGTGCACAGGTGCAGACCGGAAGACTTTAGGAGACGAGAGAAGGTTAACGGGCGCAATAGTGTGCGTGATAACTAAAAGTGCGATTTTAATTTAATATCGCCGCATTATTCGTTCATGGTCCAAAATCAAATCACCGTGTCGCTATGTCTTGTCTATAGTGAAGCAGTACGGTCGGCTATTCTAGCGACAGCTTGGCTTCTTGTTAAGCTTTACAGCTAGTAAATGATCGACAACGAAAATCAGTACCCGGTAAGTCACTGTCTATCTTTCAGAATCAGTGTGCATGGTTACCGCCAGTAACCAGAATGATTCTCAAAGATAGACAGTGACTTTGATTTCTTTATCTGCTTCGTATGAATAACTATAACTGTAAATAAATGTAAATAATTTTGTATTTCACTAATATTTATGACAATCATACGAAGAAACGACCAAGGGTTACTACCGAAGTTTCAGAAACTGTGCGGTTACTGTTAGTGATTTTATTTTCATTGTCGATCATTTTCAGAGTTGTGGTTATAACAATGACTTAACGTACACATGTCGTTATTTACCCGTTGTTATCTGTGTAAATATTAAGTAACTGCGAGCGGTTATTAAGCCTGCAGTAAGCGCATAAAGTTTTGGATAACACTGAACGCAGTTTCCTAGCTCTTGCGACGCGGCTGCAGTGTTTCGCAGCGCACAAACGTCAGGTGACCTCGGGTAATATACCACGTCATTGAACAGCTGTTGCTGCTGCTGGTGCAACAGCAAATGGCCGACCGTGATGTATAGATGTTAGCATCATAAACACAGCTTCACATGTGAGAATCTGTTCATTGAGTTAACCACGATTCTGGTGGTGATATATTGGTCTGCTTGTTGGATTTGCGATTAACATGTCACCTGTTTAACGCCCACGCTGCCACCTAGCGACTCTGGACGAGTCGCTGCTCACTCAGCCCCTTCTCTTCTCGGGGCAAAAAATGAATAGTACCTTACCTATATATTGTGGTCTACGTGGTGAAGGCCTAGTATAATGACTGATTTGTGCAGTGGTAGCCTACGTCTGAACCACGCGGGTCCAAATGTTCGTTAATACACTTAAGGATAGCCACAAAGCTGCCAAGTAACTGTTGTCAGTCACCGCAGGGCCTACCTGCACGTCACACGTATAATCTCTAATCTTTAACTTGAATGGTGCAATAATTGGAAATATAACGACCGCTGGCTGCCGACTGTAGCCCTGATCTCACAGTAATTAGCGTTGCTAATGGCCTGTAGCGACGCTGTGTGAGGATCGGACCTGAAAGACCTCGAGTCTAAAACTCTCGATGGACAGTTATAACACAACACTCAACAATCAACAACTCGTCTGCCTAGCGAAGACCATGTTTCATTGGTGATAATTTATGCACTGAAATCGAACGTTGCTACGACTCCGATTAAACGCAAGGCGTGTGACAAACGGACTGACAGACGCATAGCTCGAAACGAGAATTCTGCAGTTGAAGTGTATTTGGCGATATGTGTGGAATGGATTGGAATCATTTCGCTTTTATTTGACGCAAATCGATCCACCTTTCATGAAGACAGTTGCAAAAACGATTTCACATTTTCGTTCCAATGGACCTTGACCTTTGGCCTGTTGACCGCACAATCGCTCCATTCGTTGCTATTCTTTAAGGTAATACACTTCAACAGCAGAAATTCTCTCCACTAAATTCAAAGACTATGTCTCTCCATTTTGAGTAAAAAATGGAAGGCACAGTCGGACAGACAGACGGACGTGTTGCAACACATAACGTGGCCCCTACGGAGGGCCACATGATAAAACAGTAGCGTATATCAATGGTCCGTGGCTTATACGTATGACTTTCCGTCTTTTCAGTTTTTTGTAGGGCCTTGTACTTGTATTTGACGGGATATTCACAGAGAAATATTTCTAGTATCAAAAATGATCTTGGTGATGTTACTGTTCAGTAGGCTACTTGCATGACTTTCTATTGGCGTTCTCTACGGATCTGTCATTTTCCAAGCTACAGTGAGATATCATCGAAAATCACGATTTTTTTATACTTTACCTACACTATAGACCTATAGAGCGCGGTATTGCTACGGCAAGTTGTCTGTCCGTCTGTCCGTAACGTTGAGGTACCATGATCACGGTTGGAAATCTTTAAAAAATAATTTCATAGTTAGCTAGCCTGGGGTATTCACTCTTCGCAAACCCCAACATCATCGATCTACTCAAAGGGAAACACCCTGAAATTTTGGCTGGAATAGGGGAAGGGGAGGGGTATCGAAAAAGCGGCTTTCGGCGTACAATCTCTGAAAAGCGGCAAGAGGTTACTATTAAGGTCTAATAGGAAGTCATATACGCGCTTTCGGTTGGTGTGTAAATAAACGACCTCAGATGACCTCTAAGCGAGATTCAAGGTCATTGATGCCGTAAATGCCGCAAAAATGACAAAATTGTCCGTGAGATTGAGGTATCGTGATCAAATAGGTCTAGGTCGTAATACATCGAAAATAATTCGAGGGCTGATTAGCCTAGTGTTTTTGGTATGTAGGAACCACAAGATCATGGATCTGCTCCAAAGGGAACGCCACGAAATTTGGCCAAGAAAATAGCGATACGGCAGATATGACGCGTTACTTACTCATAAATAGTTTCGCATTCATATCTGCCTTTAAACACAACATATTTGGAGCTCTGAAGTCTTGCTTTATCAAAGCTTGGCTATACACCTTAACTTGTAGTGAATGTCGTTGGCGAACTTTACACCGAAAAGAATAGTTTCGGCATTGCGCGATTTCCTTGCGGCATCACGGCTTTCTTGTTTCTATCTAGTGAGCAATGCGCACTAGTTAGAAAAAAATTGCAGATGCCATTTCGGGGCCACCGTAACCTACAATGCTCCGTCTCAGAATTAATCTTTTGCATCTACCAAGACGTTTGATATGAAAATATCAAATATATGAGCTATTAAGAGTGAAAAAGTTTAATCAGTCATTCGTTTAACCATTTTTCGAGACAATACCGGTATTTTGTAGACAGACGTACGGATCAAGACAATTACGATAGCTTATAGCCTACCGCTCTTACATGTAGGCTACCTGTTGGTCGATAAAACGAAGAAATATACGCAACATCTTTCAAAGTCGCTATTTTATTAGACGCTTTTTCAAACGTTACATATGTACATAGTGCAGCCTTAATAGTATTCCAACATAAAACAAGACGCCAAGCTGTCGCTATGGGAGGCGACCGTAATGCCTCACAGAAGACCAGGCCTAGCACTTATAGCGATTGTTGCTAAATAGCATCTCCAGCTGTTTTCGAAATATTGGGCTTTAAGCGTATTGGTGTCACGAGCTTGACCTTTCAGGTCACGTAACGTCATCGGTCACGTGACCATTCGAGTCGCCATTGACCTTTTCATATTGGTGGTCCTTTGGAACCAAGCCTCTATCTCTAACGGTTTCCGAGATATTCAGTGGTGAATGTGACACAATGGATGACAGGACGTTAAACGACCTCTAAACAACGGTCAAGGTCATTCATTCTGGTACCAATCGATTCCCCATAGATGACTTCCTACAGGCTGTCAATAGTAACTAGTAACTTCTGCTCTAGGACGCACCGTTTAGCCACAATTCGTACGTTGCAGACGGCAGACGGACGCAACATTGTAGCATAAGCGCGACCGTTAGTGCGCTTTAAACTTACCTTTTCTTATTTAAGATCTCATCTTAATCCGTCCTCGCGCTCTGACAGCTCATCAGGCAAATCGGCTGCTGTCTGTCTTCTACTAGCTCTGTTGCCTCTGACCATGAGGTCTTTGTCCAGTGTCTTCTTTTCTTCTGGAACCCGGGTGGGATCCACGCCAATGCTTGGTAGACAAAGTATCCTGGTCCCAACGTTTGTACATGATACATCTTCTTGGAATGTTTCTAGCATTTTCTGGTCACTGCGTCATTCATTCTATCATTCATTCATTCATTCATTTTATTTCACAGAATACAAGTTACATAAAAAACAACATGAAAAATAAACGTACTAAGTGTTCCATCGGACAGAAAGGCCAGTGGCACTAACAACTGCCCGTACAGATGCACACACACACACACACAAACACAAAACACAAAGCAAAAAGAAACACAAAGCAAATAATGAGTTAATAGTTTAACTAAGTAGTCTAAAATCAATAGTATCAAGTGATCTTTTAACCTCTTCGCTTGTGAATTTGTTATCTTGTCCTTTCCACATGTTCTTTGAATTTTTTCTTTGCCATCTGTGACGTGCTGCCTCTAAAGCCCGTCGCACATGGTGAAATAGATAGATATAGATAGATGGTTTATTTGTATGGCAGCCAGCGGCTGGATTGTAACAAACGATGATAATACAATCACAGAAAAACACAAGTCTAAAATCCATAAAAAGCCT
>Ga0056114_1000279_pt1 | contig 16026 bp, 11 predicted proteins | sample WorMetHERISLAND1_FD_77005 | JGI IMG/M metagenome (GOLD analysis project Ga0056114, IMG submission 77005) | Marine gutless worms symbiont microbial communities from Max Planck institute for Marine Microbiology, Germany - Olavius loisae HERON... ...
CTTGCCGCGTTTCAGAGATATTAGAGCTTTTGTACGCCGAAAGCCACTTTTTCAGCACCCCACCTCTATTCGGGCGAAAATTTCAGGGTGTTCCCTTTGGAGCAGACCAGTCATGTTGGGGTTACAAAGAGCGAACGTCCCAGGCTAACTAATGGTGAAATTATTTTTGCAGAATTCCAACCTATGTGATCACAATTCACCAACGTTACAGACAGACAGACAGACAGACAGACAGACAGACAGGCAGACGACATGCGATCGCAATACCGCGCTTTGCACTAAAGTGCATCGCGCGGTAAAAATGGCTGTATGGTATAGCTACAATGTAGTCCTGACCTGGAGTAGGCCTATAGAGGTCTTTAAAGGCAGTGTTTGATTCCTTTAGTTCATTTTATACAGCAAATGGGCCAATCGGCGATTCGGGATTTGGCGAATTGGAATTCGGCGAAATGAAATGGACCCAAACCCTTAGGAAGGGGAAGGATTACCCTATTATTGCTATTAATTGATGTCCGACAATCTCAATGCATGTGATCACAATCCACCAAAGTTACAGACAGACGGACAGACAGACGACATTCTAATAGCAATACCGCGCTACGAACGTATACGTGCTTCGTGCATTAAAAAGTTTTGTCGAATAGCTGAAGTGAAACGAAGCACATGCACATGACAAATAGCCAATCATTTGTTTATTTTTAGTAACAGTTTGCGAATGAATTGACTGCACCAACGAACTGGAATTTCGAATTAATTTGCACGAACTGCAAATATTTTCACTAGAAAAAAATGTCAACATTAATATCGACGATTGATTGCTATGCTTTCACAGTAAACACGTTTATTAACGTTTATTATTATTATTTGGACGTTTTCTATGAAACTATAGCTATCCTCGTCAGCACCCTTGCAGTCTACATTTAGTGGACTGCATTTTAAGGCCGCAACCCACACAAGCGAACTAGTTGGAAACTAGTTCGCAACTAGTTCGCGACCCGGATTTCCAACTAGTTTCCGACTAGTTCGCTTGTGTGGGTTGCGGCCTTTATTCATTAGCTATAGACCAGTGCAGTTGGTCGTAGACTTTGTTATTAATCTGAGTCACAATATTAAAGTTTAAGGCGTTTGTATAACACAGAATGACAATGTTATATTGAAGTAATGACGTTATGACGTGACGACAAGTGATAAACAGTGACTGTGGTCGACCAACGCCAACGACACCCTCGGGATGTCGTCGCTTTAAAGTTGCTCTGCACGTTATTGATTTCCTATGCTGTCTAACACGGCGATTATCTTGTTTAGTCAGACGCCATTGTCAGATAACGCCCAAAAGCTTGCAGTTATATCGAATGGCCTCGTAGACAGACTGAGTGGCTCGACGCCGTCGACAGACTGACGCAACGTAGTTTAGCTGGCAATATTGACCAAATGTAACTGCAGTGCATAAACGTGTATTTTTGTATTTTATTTCTATTTGTGTACTTTACGCTCTATGTACAATGACATATGTTATAGGTAAATATTTTACACCAGTGCTGTTGTCACTGGCAATGGCCGCTGTTGGTTCTCAAATCTGCGAAATCCCGCGAAACGAACGAGACAATTAGAACTTCAAGGTCATCTAACGTCATCATCCATCTTGGTGTCAATCGAAGGCGCATAAGCGACTTTCTATTGGTCATTAATAGTAATTTTGGATCTAGGCTATCTCCTATAGGTACCGTTTTTCGAGATATTGACGTTTAAAACTAGAAAATGGATTGTTTTCCCACCCCTCCCTTGTTTGACGCTCCCGCTCGAGGGACCCTGTTAGACTTTCGCTATGAAACTTACGTCGCAAAAACTAGAGGGATGGGTACGATGAAAATTTCACAATACTAACTTCAAGTTGGAATGGTCACGTGACTGACGACGTCATGTGACCCTGAAAGGTCAAAGTCGTGACCCGAATACGCTTAGAGCCCAATTTCTCGAAAACGGCTGGAGACGCTATACGACAATCGCTAATTACTTGATAGTCTGCTGTGAGACAGTACGGTCGGCTATCCTAGTGACAGCTTGACTTCTTGTTTTATGCAATTGTACTGGAAAAATACAATAGTTCACATCAAATACGTATAGCAAACCTTCTGCTGCACGCAACCCAAATCCCTGGCGGTGCCTCCACTCTCTCTCCGTCCATTATATACAGCTGTAGATCAAGGGGAGTATGCAGATCATCCCAATACCTCAGTCACAGAGAAACCGCCTGACGCTTGCACAAGCGTTGAGCGATTTTTCAGCGATATTTGGGCTTTCTTGTATGGATGCATGTCAACTCTGCGACTGCGATCGATACGCTTGACTTGACTCATACGAAGACTTTGGCATTAAGTCATTGGCACACTTACTCATTTAGTTACTTAATTTCTTGTTTGTCCTTTGGTCTGGCTTACTGGTAGCGCGTTGGTCTCGATAAACGTAGTTACTGTACGTCGGGCCCGGTTAATACTTGGATGGGTGACCATTCTGTAGGCGAGTAAATTATCTCGGTATAACCAGCCACCTAGATCAACTCAGCCTTCCATCCCTCCGGGGTAGATTAATCGAGTACCAGCCTTTCTGGCTGGGGATAGGCGGGGTGCGTTCACTTGTGTCGGGTGGCAGGTAGCAAGTGACGTCTCGTAGCTCTGAACACTCTGAGGTGTGTACAGTGTACACGAAGAGCTATGTATAGTTTAACCTTTAACCCCATAAAAACTCTGTAGTCTGTTATTAAGTTCGTGAGGAATTTTGCTACATGCTTTTGACTTATCACAGTCATTTAATGATTGTGCATAATATAAATCATATCATGTCATCATGCAGCAACATTTTACTAACATGTTTATTCTTTATTTCATTTTATTTATAATTAATTTATCAATTAGACACACTGTTTTAGATGTATAAAATAAGCCTTTCTTCGGCTTTTGTTTAAATTCTTATTTGTCAATGTCATATCGATTAGTCTTCTTGCGCGTGAAAAACTGCATGCTTTCTAAATACACCATAGCCTATAATCTGTTTAGCGGCACTTTGTTGTTAACTTGAGATGGTTTTAATCCTCTATTTGTCAGTTACAATGTCGTTCAAATGGCGAATGAATATTCATACCGTGGATTTTAAATGAACACCGGCATTCATTCTTGAGAGATTCTATTTCATCCGCGATGTCATGTTTTCATGTCGGTGACTTCTACCTGTGCAGTGAAGAAGCATGCCAGCGCACGTGCAATTACCTTCGTTATAGCTGAGGGATGCACAGGTATAGGCCTGGCCTATAGTGATATATTTCACGATACAACGCTATGGCATTTCCGTGATTCGTTCATTCCGCTCTCATCCAATAAATCCAGCAGCTAAACACAGAACGTGCAGCAGACATGAAATAGGCCTTTCGTGGTAGGCGGCAATCTTTGCAATAACAAGTCACCATACCACGTGTGAAGATATCAACTGGTCTCCGCATGGCAGTTATATTATCGTTTTTCGTCACTATCTGAGCTTCAGCAGCTGTTTCACCCACGTGATGCTATGCATAACTCGATATATTATGTCGAAATGTCATGTATGTATGTTCGTCCGTCCGACCGTTCTCGTATTGTGTTACAACGACAATAGGCTACACGTCGTCGAAATTCTTTTGCCAGTCGCATTATCTATTTTCCGAGAAATGGATAACACATAAAACGCAGTCGCCCTCAATGGGGTAATAAATGCAGGTTGGGTATAAAACGCTTGCAATTTTCGACAAATACAGTGTAAGTGGCCGTATCTCGGAAGCGGTGCAGAATAAGGATATAGTTACTATAGTTACTAGTTACTGTTCAAATAAGGTGCTTTTCGATGTCATTTAGCGATCCTTTGAAATCGAATTTGCTATGCCAATTATTTCAACGTGTCACAAAATCTATTCGCCAGATTTGAATACTCCGCGTCACTGTTTTTTTACAGACGAACAGAATCCATAACAATAATTCGACAGCCTTTACGTTAGCGTCTGTAGCGTATAGAGAACCCGTTTTAAAAGGCTGTAGCGGACTGATCAATATGGTCGCTTACGAGAGACGTAAATCGAATGGACTGACGAAAAAACCGGACGGAGCAGTGTTTAACCCTTTGACGCCTACTGTTGTCATATGCGCACAGCTATAAAGCATCCTGTGCCAGACCGGGTTAAACCGTGATTTGTAATTTTTGACATCCGGCACTCTGACGCTCAGCCCTGAGCGTCAGAGTGCCGGATGTCAAAAATTACAAATCACGGCTTAACCCGGTCTGGCACAGGATGCTTTACAGATAGGCTACTCATATGGCAACAGTGGGCGTCAAAGGGTTAACTCGAGTGACGAGACCGAACCGCGTTCCGGTCATTATATTAGAGCAGCACGACGACTCTGCACCGAAATTTCGCAGCTGATCAGTCGGCGTTGTCCTGAGCCCATGGAGGGATCGACGGACAAACGGACGGACCGCGCTGGCTGAAGCTTTTCAATCAGGCTCTGACACAACGGCTCGGCGATGGATCGTCGATGCTGCATTGAGGCATGCGTCAGACAGCCTTTACATAGCGCTGAGATCGATGGTGGTCGTTGGTTTGAATTATGGCGGTCGGCCGAGACGAGACGAGGGCTGTTGTCGATGCGTCGACTGGCAGCACAGTACGTGGTGGCAAGTTGTTCGTCGGACCATGAAAACGTGTCGCACGGCGCCCGCTCAGCGTCTCAATTTCATACTGCAGATGAGATGCGCTTGATGATGCAGATGGTTTCAGACGTCCGCCACATGCTGAGACGTCATCACTCGCCTTCAATTATTATCTTTCTCTCTTCAATATTTCTATTACTAACTGTACACGGAGTGTACTGTATTTCCTGGCGAGACGTAGATGCATGTCAGTCTTCGACAGTAAGGTCACTTTCAGTGACATGTCGATGTCATAAAATTATGCTAAAATATTTTATATGCATTTGTAAAATTTGGTGTGGACATTTTATTAACTAACATTGTAAGGGGTAGGGGTGGTAAGAGAACCAATGCTGTACGATAGATAGCAGCAGCAGCAGCCACTGCAGCGGCGCTGGCCAGAGTAGACCCCTAAGCCGCCGACTTAGCCGGCCGCCAGCCGCGAAAATTTTGCTAAGCCGCCGCCGCCGCGAAAATCGCGGCTAAGCCGCCGAGAAAATCACGGCTAACTCGGCTAACCGAGAACAATTTGTTACTATCGGTCTATGTGAACAGTAGAAACATAAAGCGTCGTATGTCTGCAGTAAAAATAGCATTAAATTTTTGCCAAATGAGATTCCGTTACCGGATGCGAATACTATACCGACCTATTAAGTGCCTAACTATTCTTTGTACGGTTTCGGCCACGCCACTGCTTGCTTTTAGACAATGGGTCACTTCACCTTAACTTTTGAGTTTTGACTGAGCCTTTCGATAAGCTTTTCACTGAACGAAAGTTCGGTCTAAGTACAGACATTAAGTCAAAAAGTAAAGTGATTTTGCTGCTCGTAAATCTGAGACCCAAATTTCGGTCTAAGTACATACTTAGACCGAAGTTTAGACCGAAGTTAAGCCGAACTAACTGACTTAAGTCGGTCGAATTTGCATGGAAGAGATAGCTTAAGTCACTTTACTTTTTGGCTTTTGCTCAGCGAAAGTCTAAGTCCAAAGTTAAGTTGAACTTTGGTCTAAGTCAGGACTTTAGCGTTTAGCTTAAGGTTTTGCTCAGCGATTCGTATTTCAACAATTAGTTTTCGGGGGCATTGCCTTGTTTGCAATTGCAAATTTTTTTACCTGGACATGTTCGGTCCTCCTGCCGAATATTGTAGCTGGAACATGAAGATCGTTGGTTTAAAAAAAACTAAACCCGAGAACTCCGCCGATTGAGTTAGGAGTGCACTTGACCCCTTAAAATTGTCATACTGACGTACGTGTTACTGTGTTACAACGTTACCCCGGTTCAAATTTTCGAGCGAAAATAAATTGAACCCCAGGGGAGGAGATGTCTAAAATCCACCCAGCTTCCCCGTCACTAACATTACTGTCATGCTATTTTGCTAAGGTTATGCTACAAGGTTATCCCGGTTGAATTTTCGATCGACAATTTTGATCATATGGACCGGAGAATTCCCAACGACGGGAGTACCCAAAAGTTACTCAGTACTAGCGAGTAACAACTATATCGTTACCTAAATCGAAATTCTCGCAGAAATGACTTAACACAACATATACAGTTTGAGTCAAAAAAATCCCCCCCCTGAGGGGTCCTGACATTTTTCTTTTTTTTCACAAACGGTTAAGAATTCTTAATCGATTTTTTACACACCTATTATACGTTCCTATCTACGTTAGATTACAAATTTTTATTCAATTATCCCCGATTTTGACAAAGTTATGCCATGTTAAGCGCGACTACTCAGTTCACATTAATATGCTCAAAATGCCCACCATCGGCCGAAACGCATGCGTTGACACGTTTGCGTAAGTCGTTGATAGCTTTGTTGATCGTTGTCTGTGGCAAGTAACTATAAAATAAACACTTTTATAATGTCAACAAACATGATTGTGGGATATGACATGACGTCAACAATGACGTCATTTGCTCAGTAAGCAACTTAGAAGTTAAAGTTCTAGTGAAATGTAAAAATTCGCTAGGTGATCGCGCTTAGTATGGCATAACTTTGTCAAAGTTTCAGATATTTGAATAAAAATTTGTAATCTAGTGTAGAAATGGTCATACAATAGGTGTTTAAAAATTGATTAAAAATTCCCAACCGTTTGGGAAAAATTCCAGAAAACCGTAGGGGGGATTTTTTTGAGTCACACTGTACAGACCAAAACATGTGCAACGCACCTAATTCAATCGTCACACATGGACAATTCGGCATTATTAAAGACTGAATAAAATTACATGAATTTTTGAGTGAATTATTTTTTTCATTTATATGAAGATAGATGGACAAATGTGTGGACAAACAATTACCCAGGCCATTATACGGGAATAAGGCATCAGCTGTGGTGCGTGTTGGAGAAATAGGAGCAGTTGGCTATCACTGACAGGCAGCCGGGATGGCGAATGACGTATAGTCCGATGCTACTACAGGAAGTGCAGCGTTTGCGTTTTCATCAGCGGCTATTTATTGGGAGTATTTAGCTAATCAGCGTCGTAAATGTGGTTTTAGTCGACGACGACGACAGCGCCATTACTGCGCCGCCCGTCGAGTGTCTCTTTGATTTCCAGCTGCGCGTCTGTCTGTCCGTCTGTCTGTCGAGACGGCGGAAGTGACTGCAAGCGATGAGACGTCGATTGGATCTGTCGTGTCGCAAATCAGTCTCTCGTACAGTTGAACTGTCGACATCGTTGATATACAGCGACGTAAAGCGTACAGCAGGTGTCGGTCGACGGTATGCGCTGAAACGTGTTTGCTGTTGGTGATCGGACGATAGCGTTCGCATTGAGAACAGCTGACAGAGCAGTTGCCGTAGCAGCAGCAGCATGCTGCAGTAGTCGTAATGGTTCGCAGCAGACTTAAAACACACCGACCCGGCTGTCGCCGCCGTCACACACGCTGTCATCACTGATCGTCTCCGTCACCGCGCAGCAGTAACGTCACGTGGCAGCACATGCAGGATAGACGTCCAGTGGCTGAGGAGTATACAGAAGTTCTGTGGTTTGATGAAGAGATCTGGACTGCGTGTTGGAGGTATCACTGGAGATGTCGACACCTCCTATCCGGTAGAGGCGGTGAGCTGCCACCTGGCACTGACCTTGACCTTGACCTTGGTCCGTGAGACTCGTAATTAATGGCGACGTTGGGCGACGGCAGGAAGTCGATGTCGACAGTAGTCTGCTGGCAACCGGAAGTGATGACGACGTTGCTTGTCGTCATGATCGTCGTCAGATCAACCGCGATGACGTCTGATCCAGTCGGTGAGTTGTGTTAACTGCATGGTCTGGCCTGTGATATTTGACTCGGCTGAGCATCCTCGGCTTTTTAACGCATTAACTGTCAGCGTAGACAATTTTCCGAGAGACAAATAAGCGACAATTTTACAGGCGCACATCACATGCAAAGCCTTGAGAGTTTTTACGGAACTGTCAAGATTATCCCACTCTCAAAATGCACTCGCTACAGCATTTGCAGTGGTATACCAGAGGTATATCGCCAGTGTTTCACAGCTTCTGTCAATTGTTGTAGATCGTATCGTTTGTTCTTGACGACTTGGCTTACTGCCGTTAAAATTTATTAACAATAAATTGTTTGATTTCTTTAAAGTCTGTATTGTTTCCTACTGTTCATTTGTATAGTGACATCTTATACTATAGTTGAATGTTTGTTTATTTTCTCTGTTTCCAAACTCCTCCTAAATGCCGCGTCGTACGACAGCGAAATGTGGCACGCAGCCGCGTGACGACCATGTCCAGGACTTATGTTGGTTTTTGTGTCTATACTCTATAGGGATCGTCGTTGCCAAGAATGACATTTTTAAACAAAATACCTGAATGTAAACAAACACTTCACAGCGCTGACAGCCGGTCTGCTAGGCTAGCTGGCTAGCTGCACCAAGGCGTGGCAGGCCTGTGCTATTAATAGCGTTACTATTAACAGCATAGGCTACGTACCGGGCCAATCAAGCTATAGCCGCCCAACGGGCGGCAACGGCTTGTATAAAATTAATTGTAAACAAAACAACACTTGCGCCGATTGCCATGTCTGAAATGGCATCGATACCTAATTAAGTTAAGAATTATCCAAACTCCCTGCAATAAATTTTTTTTTATAAATGTATTTTTTGTGTTTATAACATTGTGTTGAAAATAAAGATTCATATAAAACGCACGAGAATAAACGAATATTGTGCAATATCTTATACACTGTGTTCAGAAAAAAACACCCACTCACGTTTTCTTTCATATCTCCACGAATGATAGGAAGCTTTAAACAAAAATTGCAGTGAATAGACCTAAGGAATGGTAGATTCTGAAAATGTAGAAATTACATATTCATTGCGGCTGAAGACGTCATTATCACGTCACATTTTAAACGTTTGTAAATGAGGACCTCCAGACAGAACACAGTCTTATTTCACAGCATAATCCAACGACTGATAAGTAATAATAATCAGCTATTTAACATACGTCAACAAGAATATTACGTAGTCACTGATAAATTGAAATGTCATAAATTATGCTCAAAATTTCCGCTTTTCTCTTTAACACAATTGTGTATTCGCACGAGTCACCCACAACATTCAGTTGCTGTAACATTATCTCGCATCAGTGGTGATCGACAAACTGAATGTGGTTTATGAATTAAAAGTTGTTTGATGTTAAATTGTCTTAAATTCCACCAAATAATACACAGTATGACCCGTTTACATACCAGCAAGTACCCTGTACTCGCAAAAAAATGATATCCTGAGCTTATATGGCTTATCGCGTGCTGTAAACACGCTCCTACTTTAGCCCGACAAAAGTGACGTCATAATTACATCATCGGCCCCAATAAATATCTAATTTCTACATTATCAGAATCAACCGCTCCTTGGGTATATTCACTGCAATTTTTGTTTAAATCCACACATCAGTGAAGGAGATATGAAAGAAAACGTGAGTGGGTGTTTTTATTCTGAACACAGTGTATTATTAGTGTGTATTTCATTTCAATTGATTCTGCAATACTGCAACTAATTATCAGCTTTGTCGGAGTGTAATAGCTATTCTGCTGCGAGTATAACAGAAAGACGGACGACCACGATGTGTGGCCGTCTATGAAATTTCACTAACATTACACCGAATTACATCATTTCGTTGGCGTCTGTGTGTGAGCGTATTGTTCTGTTGTGTTGTATAAAATAAGATTAACATATTGACCTAATTTGCTAACTAGTGAAGCAAATTTGAGGTCTAAATGTCAAAGGTCTAGGTCACTGGGAACGAAAATGTTTCTCTGATCATATCTTTGTCAAAAGGGGATCAATTTACGTCAAACCAAGACCAAAACGATTATCGATCCATTATACACATATCGTGGAATATATTTCACCAGCGGTAATGCTTTGTTTTTGTAATTATCCGGGGGGGCTCGTGTCGCAGCGGCCAGCGGCCGTGCACCTACTCGTTTAGTTACAAGCCCGGCAAGGCGGCTAGCACATACGAGCAGTGAACAACGTCTAACAGAGTGACAGTGAAGATTCTGTTCATTCTGCTTCAATATCTTGTCCGCGCTTAGTGCATTTTTCCAGTCGACATCAGTGCCGCTAGAACATGACAGGTTTAATTTTTGTCGCTAAGGACGCGCTCACAAGTCATTTTCTCTGCTGTCTGACGCCGCGTCGCTGTTAGTTGGAGTGGTCATCAAGCCGACCGACAGAAACTGGTGCTTGGTCGGGTTGGCGACACTAATGGAGTACGTGGCGAGCGAGCGTGAGTTGTGTCCGATTGTCGTCGATGACCGACAACTGCCGACCGCGCCGTATAGAAATGGACTTCCCGACGCAGCACGGCATTGCATTATCTGACGGTCTGACCGATGTTGGCAGGGCCACACCACGCCATAGAACTAGCTGGACGGCAGCCCGCAGGCTTGTCGGAGGCAGAGGTATATTGCCAACGGATTGCTAATGTCGTCGTACAATACTTGAAACCTTTCCAGCGTTACGTAATTCATCTTTTCGAGAATCATATTAATTGGGAAGCATCTACTTTACAAAACAAATATGCATTGAACGCAAACGTATCGTAAGATGCTAACGAATTACGACAAACTGAATGAACCGTTTTCAGTAAACGTAGGATGGTGACTTGAAATTTATAAAATACTTTAAATGTTTTTATGATTAATATAGCTCGCAAACACGTTTCTTGCGTTCAACAACGATAATTTTACGAAGCACAACATCTCGCAGATGCCCTCTTGCCCCCGTAGCCCTACACACTTCTCTATCACTCTGGATCCGCGGGCTCTGCTTGCAACAAGGACGCGTGGTCTCATGTCGAGACCAGGGGTAGCGCTGCCGCACACACGCACAGCTAGAGGATCAGTGCGTGGATGACCATGCACTAGCTGTACTGGCACATTGCTGGTTCGACCAGCCTTAGTATAGCACAACATGACACATGTCCGCCTTTGGGGCATTGCATGACACATTCCTTCTTCCTCAGTGCTGGCATGTGCGGGAGGGTACGTGTTACCCCCATAACAGTGAAGTGAAGTGAACAACATCGGCGTCGTCAGCAAGCTAACAAACAGCAGTGACTGAAGGCGCTGTATATGTGTAACGCAACAATTTTCCTCGAAAATAGACGACTTTAACTGAAGCTTGTCAAAATGCGTGCGTCACCGAGTAGACGCAATGACGACGTGTCTGTGACAGCATCACGATACGAAGCCAGCGACTCTCGTGACAGACAGCTCGCTCGATATGCGTGTGAATACTACAGTCACTTTAGTCTGTTAAGTGCTCAGCGAGTTATTAGTCGGCGCCGTTAAAAGACCGAGGCGACCAGAGGCGACGATTGACGACGCGAAGCGAGCGCACTCGACACCTGAAAAGGCGCATCATCTGCTCAGCGCGACTCCTTGTCAGCGCCCTGCAGCGGCAGGAGCAGTTGACGGACGACAATGTGTCGGTCGACCGAAATAGAGTCCGCCGAGTGTCGTTTGGCGTCGCCGGAACTACGCGCTCGTGCGTCGCGTCGACTCGACAACTACACGGCGGCTTGTGTTGACTGAGGCGCGGCGCGTCGACGACAGCTTTATGAGCACACGAGACAAACATTCGACTACGAACCAGGCATTGACAATAGACAACAACCGTCAACATCTCCCGAGTACGATACATATGCACCGCGAAACTACACTGCATCGGTAACAACCTATACAATGCGTATACGGATTGTTGGGTTCTCGACATTAGGGTGATTTTACCGCGCGATGCGAATGCATGGCAACAACCAAACAGACGGGCAGACAATTAGCGTGGTAAAACGGAAATCACACTATATAGAAGATTATACCACAGTATAATACCGTGAGTTCTACACGTGACAGACTGCGAGTCACTTCTTATGATATTAGAACTGTTATGAAAAACACACTGAATGACACTGACAGTATATTTTACATTTCATTTCACTTCAGTTGCCCATCAGTTACTGACACTTCCCGCCAATCATTAGACTAAACGTTAGACTTAACCCTTTCACGCCCACTGTTGCCATATGGGTACAACAGTGGGCGTCAAAGGGTTAAACTTACAGAGATCCATTTTATACATCGTTTAGCTGTGTACTAGAAGGTAGCAGAATAGCACGACGTTTACTACAGGTGGCAGTAAGCCAATCGACGTAGAGGTAAACCATATAATACTGCCGCGTGTGCAGAGTCTGATGAATTGTTAGTAGCGTGAAAATCGATTGTGGAGTGGCTGTAGTATTTTGCACTGCATGAACACGTGTGCGTGGCACGCTATAACGCGTGGTCCATTGAACTCGTTGCACGACGGTCCAGTCCAGACAATGCTGAAGAGGCCACTGCTCTCTGTTGTTCCTCATACACTCATCAATACATAATCGACGGCCGTATCGGCGACCGTGTCTGTCTGTGTTCCACGCACGCCAATGACGCACTCTTTATAGCGCATGCACTTTGGTGAATTCTCGCAGTCATTACTAGATCGTCGTGTCGAGCTATTAGCTGGGCGCCCACATGACATGTTTTCTGTGTGTCTCTGGGATCTTTGACCAAATCTGGTGGGATTGTGTCTTCAAACCTTTTAACCGATAACTTGCGCAAAAATTGATTTGCGTCGGCAGACGTTTGCGACAGCCGGCGTTCTTGAGTTTTTGCGATATTTTGTGTGAGTATAATATACGACACACGGATCCGTGGATCACTCCTTAGTATATCTTTGAGACTGACAGCAATGTATATGCTCTACAAGTGAAAGAGTGCCGTAGCGGAACAGCAGATGTGGACGCTGCGGTTGGTCGCTCGTTGCTGTGATACTACGACGTCGTCGTCGGTCGTAGCCTAATGATTGTTCTGTACGATCCACATCATACGATCCGCCAGCACTGTGCGCTGCGGCCGGATGCAACAAATCCATCCACCGGAATGCAATTTACACGCGATATTGAATGTGCTGTTCGGTGTCTATCCGCCCAGTAGTAACCTGCCACTAAATTCAAGGTTTTCCGACAGTGTAGCACCGTGTAGTTTTTTGTTTTTCATAGTAATGCTTCTAACGATTGCGATTTTTTCCCCTCCTGTATTTGGCGATTCAAATGAGGGTGACTTCTTCGGAGTTACTTCAAAATCTTTGGTGTGAAAAAGTGAAATCATGCGGATACCAGGTAGCAAATCTTTGTATTGTATTGTATTGTATTGTATATAAATTTCTTAACTTGGCCTAAGTAAAAACCTCAAGCTCCACAGAAAAAAACAGTAAATGAAAAAGGCTAATGTCTATATAAACCGACTTACTTATACTATAACTAACTAACTAACTAACTAACTAACTAACTTACTTACTTACTTACTTACTTACTTACTTACTTACTTACCTACTTAGTTATTTAAGAAGATAAACTAAAGAAGAAATGCTTTGGTTGTCGTCGGAACATATCAACAGTCTGACACTCGACGACGTCGCCGGTATAAGCTGTTCCAGAGCCTGTTCGGTCGCCAACAGTCGCGCAAGCCGCACTCGCTGTACCTCCAGTCAATGTCTGCGCAGATCGCAGAAGGTTCTGATACAGTACATGAACATGACTGACGGACGAACAAAGGCAGAAACACAGCAAATACCGCGATTGCACGGAACATAATACGCGAAGCAGCAAGCAACAGTCTGCTAGCTGCGTTGACGGACTTAAACACGCCGAATCTGCATTATCCCGTCGCTGTAGACAGAATTAGCATCACAAAGCAGAGCAGAGCCACATCGATTCATTGGCTTCTGGCGCTGTAAAGCGGTCGTCGTAGTCCCGGAAGCAGTAGAACTGGAGAACAAGGGTCGCAGCGACTGCGCGCTACAGGCTACAGCAGCAGCAGCAGCAGTTGTGACAGGGAAACTGCACAGAACACAATGAATATTTGGTTTAGTTGCTCGGCGCCGTTTACCAGTACATCTCACGTCTGTCTCGTTACAGCTGCAGCAGCTGGTTCAATGCTCATGGATGCTAAGCTGCTAGCAGAGAACTCGAGTCACAGCTCTATACGTGTGCTGTCGGACCTGCAAGCCACCCGCATTGATTGGACTACAGTAGACTATAGATCAATTAGTTTACTTCTGACACTCATTTAGACTAAAATGTTCACTTTTAGAAGCCGCTGACTGACCGTAATTTTGATAATGATAATCTTTTATTCATCACGAAGTGATAGCAACAACATAGTAATTAAAAAGAGAAATAAAGAGTAAATAGTACAAATAATTAGATGCGGCGAACGAATGTCAGACACAACATACCAATTGGCATCGGTGCATTTCCATGTTTACCTTGATTTGTTCAAGTTCCCGCCCTCATAGAGAGGGACTTTAACTGATGACGCTATCCGTCTGTCTGTCTGTCGCCAGAACAAACGCTGTTTCTCGAAACTGAGCAATTTACAGTCACAATCACGTTGCAGCCTAGCTTGTCAGGAAACTCATTTTGAACCTTTGCGATCACCAAAAGGGTGTTTCGGGCATATTTTCTTCGTTATTTTTCTCCCCAACTTGTGTGAAACAGATATCTGAACAATTACAAATTAGATACGAGTGCTGTTCAGGACCAGTCGATGAATTTAATAATTAATTCAAACCGACCTCTGTTTGATGGGTTAGTTCTATTGATGTGAATTTGTATTTACTTTTATTTTTTTAGCTGGGAGGGGCCTCCGGTCCAAGACTCCCCATATCTTACCCATTGGAAAAACTAATAGGCTCAAAAACAACAAAAGCTCTGGCCTAGATCCACATGAAGAATAGGCCTACCGCAGCGACCTTTAAACTTGACTTTAGCTTTACTTTTTCATCATGTGGTATAATAATTAACTTCTTCTGATCAGACGTGAAAACAACACTCTTAACAGATGCAGCTGTTTCGATTCGAATGCTTTTTCGTAACGATTCAGCATTAAAAAATTTTTTGCTATAACGTCATGATAATGCTAATCCCTTCAAGCAACGGTTCGCCAACGTAACGAATAACGATCTGATTTAAATTTCAACGTTGGCACAACGTATTCTTATGCCCCTCTGCCGTCCACGATGCAAGTAGTTTGCTACTTTTCTCTGATGCATTTGTTATTAATAAATTATAATTTAAAATAAATATATCGCAACAAATGTGACGACGACTTCGACTTCAGTTAGAAGTGCTCTTGTCTTTGAAAGTCAATTTCTGTTATAGGAAAAGTGGCTTTTAGTGCCGTGTAATGTCCATGCAATGGACTGTAGAAATAATGTTCGCATCCGTCAGCGGACGATGAAAGAAGCGATCTGTAAAGAGGAGATGTAGAAACGGCAAACACATCAATTAACTCGTGAACGAGGCCCAGCGGGATTACACTGCGTCTCTCGGGACACCAACATACCAGAATATAATGTCCCATGAATGGACAGCAGCCAATAGTACCGACGAAACGTTGCGCCCATGCAGCGGCAGTGATGCATCTTTATGAACAAGAAAGCTGTGCTATCGCAAAGATGACCGCGCGATGCGCGCTATGAGCCGTTGCGGAGATATGGCAATTCGAAATTATCCAAGATGGCGGCGGCCGCCATCTTTGATTTGTTCGAACCGGAAATAGCGCCATTAGATCCGCCGTTCCCGAAAACCCCACCCTAGAACAAAACATGAAGTGGATCGGATCACCCGTTGCAGAGATATGGGCATTCGCGTATGTTGGGGGCATATGGAACCGCCATTTTTTTGGGGGGGGGGGAGATCGTAGGGGGTCAGCGATGGCACCATTAGAAAGAGCGATGGTAGTTTCCTATAGGCTC
>Ga0056114_1000280_pt1 | contig 15988 bp, 11 predicted proteins | sample WorMetHERISLAND1_FD_77005 | JGI IMG/M metagenome (GOLD analysis project Ga0056114, IMG submission 77005) | Marine gutless worms symbiont microbial communities from Max Planck institute for Marine Microbiology, Germany - Olavius loisae HERON... ...
CAACACAATGGCACTATCGGAAAACTATCGGACTGAAACAATCGGCCGGAGCGATTGTCGTCCGATAGTCCGACTATCGGCCGATACGATAGTACGATGGGACTATCGTCCTAACCCTAATAAATTTTAAAAAGTAATAAGTGAAACAAACTGGCAACAAAGTCTATACGTTTTGGATAATGTCACTTCAGCTTATCAATACTTTGTAGACTCAATTGCTCATTGTTATCACACTCGTTTTCCATTAACTAAATTGTCTCATAAGCAATCTAAAGACAAAATGTGGGCAACACGTAGACTGAAGTTCAGTAGCAAACACAAAAACAAATTGTACAAAAAAAGTGGCTCTAAAGTAAAACGAACACACTGATGAACTAAATTATAACAAGAAAGCCCGTGCTGCCGCAAGGAAACCGCGCGATGCCGCAGTTGCTCTTGTCGGTTTAAAGTTCGCCATGCATTCACTATAAATTTAACAGTAGACAAACTTCGAAAGCCCAGGCTTCAGAGATCCAAACATATTGGCGCAAAACAGAATTTAACGCAAATGTCGAAATGTCGATTAAATAGTGTTTGAAGTCAGTGGAAATGCAGTGAAGCACTTAATAGGGCCTACTATATCATAATTTTGGCGATTGTTACCGTTTCGACGCTCGCCGATTCCAAAATATTCGGCGGATCACGATCCTAAACTCCACTCCACTTCCCGCACTTCTATGCGGGTCACGTGCCGTGCCGCTGTGTAAACATACTGTACAGTAAATAAGTAAGAAGAAAATTACTGAAGGCAAGATCGCAAATCGCAATACTGTAACGTATAATGAACATTCAAGCCATTCAGAGTCAGCCAAGGTCGTTTCGGGGTCAGTGGAAAGGCGACAAGGGATTAAATAATAGTATATAATAACTCTCATCTCATTTCTTAACGTGCTGAAGACGTAGAGTCGAAAGCCGTGAAAATCCATGTTTTCGATTATCCCACTGTCGCTTGACGCCCTCTCTCCAATGAACCCCCTCGAATATCGGCACAAACCTTATATTGGCAAAAACTAGAGTCAATGGATTACATCTTTGTCGCTGACAGTTACAGACAGTATAGATCTATCTTTATTCAAATTTTCACAGTGAGCTCCGAAAAACGCACGTTTTTTGACACAGAGTGCATAATGAGTGACCCTTCAAGGTCATTGATTTTGGCGCCAATCGAAAGCCCGTGTATGACTTCCTATTCGACCTCAATAGTAACCTTGGTCCTATCTCGCCACGTTTCAGAAATATTAGAACTTTTGTACGCCGAAAGCCACTTTTTCAGCACCCCACCCCTATTCGGGCGAAAATTTCGGGGTGTTCCCCTTGGAGTAGACCCGTAATGTCTATGCTGCAAAGAGCGAACATCCCAGACTAACTGACGGTGAAATTATTTTCGAAGAATTCCAACCTATGTCATCGCAATCCACCAACGTCACAGACGGAGAGACGGACAGACAGACGACATGCGATCCCAAGACTGCGCTTTGCACTAAAGTGCATCGCGCGGTAGAAACTATAGAATTTTTTTAAACAAATAGCAGCAGAAGCTGAACAGCAGGGTTGTCAATGAGACGTATGATGCTGAGACCCAGAAGAGATGTTCAAAACAACGTCTCGAGCGAGACGTTCGGTCGAGACGTTCGAGCCATGACTACAAGTTCAACTGTATAATGTGTAGGCTTATATATAGGCACACTCTTATGAGTTTGTATTCATGTCGTCATGATGTGTTTTAATCGGCCACAGCGCCACTGATTCAAACTAAGCCTATTAAGTGTCAGACTCAGCATGTGCCATGTGTTATCAGCTATAATTCAAGTCTAATTTCAGTAAGTAAGTAGACAGAGAACGAGAGAGGGGGGGGGATTTATTCGGCAGGCTGCCAGAGAAGCATAATGCCTATCTAAGCTGGCTGGCAGTGGCTGCCTATGACAATCAATAAATAATAACTAACGATACCAAATAAGAAAAAACACAATACAGACAAACATAAAAACAAACATCGTGCGAAGTGCATGTGCAGGCATATGAAAATATGTAACTAATCTAACAAATGTATTAAGTAGTCCTTGATTTTGAATTTAAAATAAGAATACGACTTTATTTCTTTAATATCTGTTGGTAAATCATTCCACAGTTTTCTACCTTTAAATTTAGTAGACCTTTTTCCAATTTCAGACTGGACTATATTGCCGTGTGTTGTGTAGGTGAATTAGCTTATTTTCATCAAAATAAGCAGAAAATGCAGGAGGTAGGTAACCGAGATCTATGATATACATATTATGCATGAATATTAAAATAATCTGATAATAGTGTAATAGTAAGTAAGTAAGTAGCTTCTATATTACAATCAATGACATAACGCAATGATATTACAATGACTCAATAAACACACATATACAAAATGTCTGTCAATAAATATCGGTAAGCGGCAATATCAATAAACAGACAAAATATCAATAAACGTCAGTGTACAGCACGCGGATGAGGAAGTTTTTGCGCATAAGACTTGAAGTTGAACAGATTTGGGGGATAGTTAGTCCACGGGTGAGTTTACGTAGGCTAAATTGTAAACAGTTCGTTTGCGCGGCGGGAGTAGTGGATGGAGTACATGGAGAGAATTTCGACAAAGCATGATCGATAGAATCTAATAATTCATCCAGTGACTTGAAATCGTGTGGCCGTTTTTGAAATTTAAACTTTCGGTAATAATGTTCGATAATAATGTTTCCACTTCGAAACATTTTCATTTATCAGTTGTTCCCAAAGCAGAAATTAATGCAAACCAACTCTTTAGTCACATCCATCCATGACATTCATTTTTTTAACTGCTAGTGTTAAACAGTTCACAGTTCAGAAACAGACAAAAATCTCTATTCTTTACATACAGTAGACACTTGGGCCTATTTCGAAACAGTCGTCCACACATTAATGATCAAATACAACTTTGTAAATTTGGCTGCTAAGTTATAAGTTTGAACTTTGAAGTTCTATGTAAATGAGACATATGATGCAGAGACCGAGACGATAGCGAGACGTTCGACAGTCGACACCGAGACTTCAACCCTGTAAGCTTGTTGCAGACGTAACTTATATCTAACAGAACCGCCATTGTTTTACAAGTGGGCTCGCCATTCTGTCAAAGTCAAAGTACTCTAACGAATATCATCTTAATGATTTTTTGCTGTTTTCGATGTATGTAACCGACGTGCGAACACTTGAATCAGTCAGCTGAAAGAAAGGTTTGTTAGTGGAAGTCATACTCTACATCTAAAGTATCTGATAAACAAGTATTACAAGATAGAGACAGTGCAAAACATTTTCACCAACAGATTACCTAGTTTACGAGACATATACTGTACAGTGAACGGCTTCAAATCCTACATATACAATACCGTATTGTATATTTAGGATTTGAAGCCGTTCGCAATACCTAGAGTACAGTCGTATATTGCGTTTGCGTGAACTCACATTGTGCTACAATATCTTGTCTTACAATATTTTACAATATCTTGCATCTTGCGCTATTGTGGTACAACCGTTTCGAGCTCTCTTATTATTTGCTGTGAAAATTTCACGAGGGGCATTATTGCAAGCTATACAAATGCTGTTGTACAGTTGATGCTAGTAAGCATTTTTTCATCAACATGATCGTTAATATATGGAACTCACTGTTAATTAGCTTGTTACTGCTCCTAAGTCCGAACAGTTTTCGCAACCAGTTGGCTGTCTTATAGTACTTCTAGAGAAGTTTTATAGTATAGACTCATTATAATTAGTATTACTAATATTATTATTACTTTTTCATATGGGCCTTGGTTGTCTGAAATAAAGATATTTTGATGTGATTTTGACAGTGCGTCGCGAAGCGGGTGTGGACGCGCGTTTAACGAGTGGTCTGTATAGTTCGCGCCGGACGTATACGGGCGTTTTTCGCGATATACAGTCGACTCGATTTGTCGATCGCCACTGTTTACGCGGCCTTACATCTGTAATCTTTGTCATTGTACGACCACTCGTTGAGAACGGTGTGATTACGTATCAGAGACTCGACGATAAGCTCCACGTTGCCGCTTGACAGCTGCTGTCGCCGTTGAACGAACGGATAGGCGTTGGCCAGCTCACTGCACGGTATTCTGTCCCATATTGGTATTATGGCATTGGTCAGGTGATTTCTGGTGGGCGACACGCAGGTGTCGATGTCAAATTTCCCAGTGGCGAGGAACGCTGTCGTGTTGCACGGCGCCGGAAGCAAAAATTCGCCAAATGGCCGTCGACGTAGAGGGAAAACATCGCTCTTCGCGAATCGGGTCGGAAACCACGGGCACGTATAAGTGATATGATCCTCTGTATCGTTGAACCAAAATATATCGATAAATGGAGCTTTGTACGTATAACCAATCACTGTCTTTCCGTTTTTAGGAAAAAATTTCCAGTGGTACTGGTATCCGTAAGCACTCCATAAAGTATACGTCGTGGATGTATTGAAAAGCCGTGTAACGATTTCTTTATCTTCTTGGTTTATTGCCAAGTCCGCGTCGTTGTCCCACGGAATCCTACTGTGGTGTCGGTATGAGCCTAGAAGCGTTCCTGCTATCATGAAGTAAGATATGCTTGCTTTATCGAGCGTTTCTGTGAATTCCCGCAAAGCGGCGTTCAATAGCACATCATCTCTGTCCGACAATGAAACGGCGAAGCTCTGTGGAATTTTCTTCATCTCTTCGGCAGAATACCAGGATCGAACAGAGAAGTTCTTTGCAATTTTCTTTTTCTCCGTCTCTCTGAAAGAATATCGAGGTTGATCAGTGAAACGCCAGTATAAGAAGACAGCACCGAACGACAACAGAAAGACTGCAGACGTGCCAGGATACCTCATACACTCTTTCCACATCATCCGTCTCTTTCTTCCGATAAAACTCCCAATTTTGCCTGAAACAGCGATACACATAAAAGTACTAATTTGTTCTTAAAAGTATTTCGTTAAACGGGAACGACAGCCGTATGTATTTCTTATTTATTTAAGAAAAATATGTGTTATTCCTGGAGTGTGCAACATAATGACGAGCGAAAAAATTAACCCGAATAATGTATAATCATAATGGTAAGACCTAATCATTTGCTGCTTGTATAAGAGTGAGTCCAAAAAGTCAACTGTTGTCAACTAAGTTAACAAACTTGTAATGAATAACCGACATATGTCAGTTGATTTCACTGCTAAGTCTGCTGGCATCTCAGCAGTCGATTTTGACATAGAATTTGATGATAAAATAAAGTCCGAAAAAAGGTGCCATACATGTTGTGAGATGTTCAGAAGGTGGATCGCGATGAAACATCTGCCAGTCTTCTCAGTCTGTTTAGTGAAAATCAGGACAATTTATTTCAAGGTTTGTGACTGCAGTACATATGAGACCTCATTTCATCACTTGATCCTAAAAGTAAAGCGCAAAGTATAGCTTGGAAACAAGTCACTTCTCCGCCTCCCAGAAAAACGCCCGTACGTCCGGCGCGATCTATAGATTCGACCCGTAAGGCGTAAATGCTCGTATCATGCACCCGCTTCACAGAATAAATGACAAGTTTCGCGTGGTAGTGTCAGCCCGCAAAGTTATTATATGCACTGTATAATTGTACCGACTATCTTGGACATGACAGTCCTATTAAAGGGACCTACTACGCTGATCTGACTGAAAAATGTCCAGCGGTACTGAAAGAGAAGTGATGAAGAACATTGTGTCGCAGTTTCCTGTTTCAATGCACCTGCTCAGTGCTCACACATCATCACAAGCACGTCGGTAATGCCGGTTTCGAACTACAACATGCACCGTAGACTTGACAACGAAGATTAAGAGTTACTGTCCGGGCTTCGAAAAACTCATGGACAACTGCATTTCTGTTAAAAAGTGACAAACTAACATGTGTATGTTCTATTGTCTAGTCTATATCTTATTTGTATTTTCTGCCTTTTTGTTTGTTATTGTTCCTATTATTGTTGTTCTAGTCTTGATAACCATTGTTTATAATTACTATCATAGGTGGCCAGCTGTGATGCTTCAGTCCCGATTCGCCGAAACGCTAACCCTAACCCTAACCCTAAACCCTAATTTCGGCGAATCGGGAAGACACCATCTGTGATGGTTGTTACCATTCTGGCAGCCTGCCACTGTTTGAATTTGTTTATGTAATGTGTTTATTATTGACATGGCGCGAATAAATTTTTTTCTCTCTCTCTCTCTCTCTCTCTCTCTCTCTGTTCTTCATCCTACCATCAGTCTACCTGCCCCAAAACACAATCACAAACTGATGATATAATGATAATCTGGACTGTTTGATGACAATAACTTTATAGTGCTTCTTCGTTGCAGAGCCATTTACTGATGCTTTATGCATTTTTGAAACCTTTTACGCATATATTTTATTTCTGTTTACTGTGTCAGCTGTCAACGAATGATATAACAGACGAAGACGAGCCGGTAAACATCTACAGGCTCTACTGTAGACTGCAGATGTTGCTGTTAGTGATCATACAGTTCAGATGTATTGGGGTTGGCCGAATTGCCAGTTCAAAATCGACTGGGAAGTTGATCAATGTTAACTAATGTAGCCGTCGATACTGCTGTGAATGGCGACGTGCTATCGCGAGTCAAGATCTATCGATTATGCTCAGCATCAGTCAACAACAACGGCGAGACGTAATGAAGCCGCGAGAAACGAGTGGACAGGTAATGTCGTACAAGTACAGGTAAATGTTGCTGCTCAGGTGAGCTACAAACGATGTCACGCTACTGCGCATGATGATGCTGATGATGGCAGCTACGAGCGTAATGTTTGCTACGACTGGAGTCCAATAATGCGGCGATGTACGAGTGTCAATCATCTCTGCTCGTTAACAAAAAGCTTTTACCGCGCGATACTATGCACAGCGCGGAGTATGTCGAGAGATATCTGTCTGTCCGTCCGTCCATTTATCTGTCAAACAATAGTGTCAATGTGTCGTGACTCGTGTCGTACAGGACTGTGCGACGGTTGTGCGAACATCGCGCGGTTTGGCAGCGATTAGTGGGCCTTCTAATACTTCATGCATTCCGACTCATGCTTGTTGACTCCGGATTTATGCTGCTAGTCATACGTTTTAGAGAATTTTTTTCTATATCATTCTGTTACAGTGTGTATTCTGCTGTGTCTCAATGCGAGAAATAAATAATGCCATAGCACATAACCTGTCTGATTTCACGATCTACTTCAACTGATGGATTCTTGCCTGTCTAGTAGGCACGCACACACTAGAACACCCAGATCATATACGCTGGATACAAACATTCTACCATTAACAGACATAAGTAAGTAAGTAAGTCAGTGCGGTTCTGTTACGAAAGTTGACACTGCGTCGTACCTTGACCTCACAGCCCAGAGAACGAGAAGCCAAGCTGTCGCTAGGATAGCCGACCGTATACTGCCTCACAGCACCGTCGTGGGTCACGTGACGTCATCGGTCACGTTACCATTTGATAGCCCATATTCCTTTGGAACCAATCTTCTGTCTCTAACGGTTTCCGAGATATTCAACGTCGAATGCCACGCAATTGTTGACATGACCTTGATACAACGTCTAGACAAAGGTCAAGGTCATTCATTTTCGTACCAATCGATTTCCTATATGCGACTTCCTATAAGCTGTCAATAGTAACCTTTGCTCTAGGACGCACCGTTTAGCCACAATACATAACGTTACAGACGACAGACAACAGACAGACGCAAGCCTGTCGCATAAGCGCGCGACCGTGGTCGGCTGACAATACGGTCGGCTAAAAACGCTGTAGGCTACGCAAGAAGCATGAAACACTATAACTGAGCTAACGGTACAGCAGCACATTGAAGATTTGAAGGCCACTTCAGTGCCATTAAATGGTAAGAAAATATGAGACTCGAGAGTAGCCGTGAGGTGCAATCGTCACAAGCCGCCGTACAATTACAATGCGACCCCACGGCGGCGTGACGACGGACGATGTCTTCCTATGCATGTCGGTGAAACTCGACACCGGCGATGCGTATGTCATACTGCAGACCATCTGTCGACACACGTTCTCAGCATCACTCCGCTCCACTTCTAGTCTCACCTGCCGCTGCCGCTGCACACTCGGTCTCTCTCACTCCGCGGCAGTCGATCGCCACGTTCCGGACCACGCCCAACTTCCTCCGTGCAGTCAGCTTCACTCTTATCATCACGGGAATACACCCTGTAGCATTGTTACACTTCGAGGAATTCACTTCGGCTGCAGATTCTGAAACCGGACACTTTGGAGGGCGCGCAACTGAGTGACTGATTCCAACTGCTTGCACAAGGCCTGAGTCTCACCCAAGGCTGGCCACTGCAGTTTTCCTACTCAATGCCAAATGCAACATATCTTCGCGGAACAAAAGAATAACCGCATTCATTCTGTTCTTCTGGCTACGTTTACCGTTCCCCAAACTGTCAAATAATCTCATCGTGCAGTCCAGTCCGACTGACGAGCCGGATCGGATCCGCCTCTGCGTCGGACACTTCCGAATACCATTACCATCAAGTCCGCATAAATTTCTTTTATCGCCGATCGACCGCAGTCATTGACAGAGGTACAGTGATCAATTGACGCCCACCGCGCACCTGGCGCTCGACTTTACGTTACTTATCGATAGCTACATACGCGATATTCATAATAAATAAATAAATAAATAAATAAATTCATCAATATGTATTCTTGTCATTTCTATGACACAGCCAACTCTGGAAACTGATAGAAATGGAGTAAACAAAAGTAGATGGGATTGCTATAAATTTGTAAACTTACGAGTAGATTAGTGACGTTATGATCACAAGATGTTAAGCGGGGTCTCGTTGATAAACTGAGAGAGTGGAGGAGTAATACGAGTGGAACGGTTAAGCTCACCCTCTCTCCGGATGACGCTAAGAAGACGTTAGTTCAGTCGTTCGTGTCATGTCGACTGGACTACTGTAACGCGTTGCTGTACCGCATATCTGGCGGTCTGATTCAACGGCTATACAATACAGTCAGTACAGACTGCACGACTGGTGCTTCCCGACGTGATCATATCACTCCGGTGTTGAGACAGTTCCACTGGTTGCCTGTGAAACAGAGAATCGACTTCAAATTGGCGGTGTTTGTTTTAAGTCATTGCATGGTCTTGCTCTGCCGTACCTGTCGGACGACTGTCAACTCGTCACGGACGTGGGACGTGGACATCTCGGGTCTTCCGACGTCTACACGTGTGTCGTCTCGTCTCGCGGACACAGTCACAGATTGGTGACAGGAGTTTCTCTGTAGCTGGACCGCGGCTATGGAACAACCTACCGACAGAGATCCGGTGGAGAGATACTACATTTGAACATTATAGACGATTACTTAAGGCGTTTTCGTTTAGGCTGCGGCGTCGGGCATATCACTCTTACTCACTCACTCACTCCAAGTGACGCAGTGGCTAAGTAGAGTTACCTCATGTGCAGCTCGCTTCGCACATGATAAGCACGTGAAGCCACAGGCACGAGGTAAGCCACAGTAATATTCAGACTATATATAGCTATTAATAGGTAGTCATTTATCTCATCTCACCTGCTCATTTTACCACAGCTTACATACTGATATACTAACTGATCACGGGTTTCTGTAAATACCGAGCAGAGCGCGGTTTTGCAACGGTAAGTCGTCCGTCCGCCCGTTTGACTAAGACGTTGGTGTACACTAATCATATAATTTTGATTTTTTTTGAAAATAATTACACGATAATTAATGAACCTATTCGCTTCCGGGTGAAACACCGATCTGCTCCAAGGGAATCACGCCGATCCAGGTGGAATAGAGGTGCGTAGATAACATGCGGCATTGCGCGGCTTCCTTGCGATACGATACGATACGATACGATAGGAGAGTTTAACGGTTGTCTTGTATGGCGTTGACAAATTCAGACATACAGGCGAAGGCATCGCAAATCGCAATACCCAAACCTTCCATGCAGCTTGTTTCCTGGCGCATGGCTCGTCACACGGAGGTCGAGTATGTACACTGAATAGATGGGCTGCTCAGGTCAGCAATTGTTACAGTGAGCATAATTGCCAGGTATAGGCCTCACCAAGTTATAGTGTGCAGACAGACGAACCATACACAGTAGACTGCAGCTGCCCAGGTAAGTTCGTTTCCAGGCAACGCTAACTGCAAGGCACTTAGCTAGGCCAATAGATCATTCACGATAGCCTACGCTGCGCAACAGCTGCTGTTGAAGACGCAGCACCCAGAGTCACGGTTGAACTGCTGGCTAGTAAACAACATACGCCCCTCGTCGAGCGCCCTTCGTCTTCTGGGTTCAGTCCCGTTTCGCCCAAAACCCGATTCGCCGAAACGCTAACCGTAACCCTAACCCGTAACCCTAATTTCGGCGAATCGGGAAGACACCGTGTTCTGAGTTCCAATATTTAATTTCGCCAAAAAGTTTGCTGCCATTACACCGTCCGTGTAGGCCTACCATACACCTGGTAGTGTAATGCGCCCTGCTGCGACGTAATGGGACGTATTAAGATTTCGTGCTCTACCATCTTAAACCTAAACTGTAACTGTGAGTACTCCTCCAATCCCGCTTGACCTTGACCTTCCTTATTCACCCTCTGTCGTCTACGCTTCCCTTGTATACCGTTTGCCGCCGAAGGAGTGCTGTGCTTTCAAACCACTGCAGTGCAGTCAGTGCAGTATCATTCACGCCAGAGGTGTCAGTGACAAAGCAAGTGAGCGGAGCGGAAAACGGAGCGGAGCGGCAGCGCAATCAGCACTCAGCAGTGTACTACAGTTTTACATGCAGTGTCAAACTTCATTTTCCCCTGATACCGTTTGCTATCAAAGCCTAAACACAGAAATGTGTAACTGTAAGACAACATACGCCACGGATAGTGGCGGACTCGTAAAAATGTACAGCATCAACAGAAGTACATGTTATTAAATCAGCTGACTATATCGCATCTGATATACACTCAAACTCGTGTCTGAATACAACAAAACATGGCAATTGTAGCTCCGGACCTTAACAAAAGTAAGAAACAACTTCAGGCACCGTCAACATTATGTCAAACATTATACTCAACCCAGAAACAGACCGACATGCACTCTCGCTGTATTCGGTCATCCATCAAAACAGCACAAAAACCCAAGCATAGGCCTATCACCCGTTTACCGAGTTCGTATACATCGAAAACGAACAAAGCAACGTAAACTTTCGCTCCGGCCTACACCAAAGTAGACACACATACACACACTGAAGTATTGCAGGCAGCTATGAAGTTGCAGACTCTGGACCTGCATGCACGACTCAGTAAGGAAAACACTGCAAGTTATTGACATTAATACATCCGCTACACACACTAACACGAGCCGACAGTGGCTACCGACCAATCGGTGGGAGGCGGCTGACAGGTGCGACTGTGAGTGTGTCTCCAGGTCATATTTGCCAGCAGCCAGGTGTGTGACGCAGGCTGCAGTTGCTGCTCACTCAGGTCTCTGAGGTCAACGAACGCGGATTCCAATCTCGCTATTTACGCAAGGGTTCGTGGACTAGCCATAGCCATGTCGCGCCACTTACAGCAGGCAGCTCGTCTGTTTGCCCTCAGTGAACTCATTTCCATCAGGCAACAGCCAATCAGCGACGTCAACGAACACATTCAAACCGACATCACATTCACGACAGCCTCAAATTAGCGAACTGCACTCGTAGATCTGTTCGCTGGCTGGTCGCTCTCGGCGACCATATACAGATGACACACAATAATACTGCTTCGACGTAGGCCTATTGCTTTATGCTCATGACTGAGATAAGAGGGCTCTTCAAACAACAAAGGTCGTCGTGGAAAAAGAAACTAATAAGGAGCCAATCTATATGCAGGAGTGGAGACTTTAAATCACGCGATAGGCATACATACACCAAGAATGATCGATGGCTGTCTATATAAAATAATCAACTAGAAATTGCTCCGAGAGCTCATGAGTCCTCGAAGCCTGATAGAGGCTTACATAATTATTATACGATTATTACTGAATTATGAATATTACACGTAGGTAAATATTTTCAGGGACCAAGTCACCAATCAGAGCAATCGTTTGCAGTTCGCTGTCTAAAATGTGCTTTATTCACGCCGTCTGTTGCCTGACTACGTTGCGTTGTCAACGATTTAACCTGTCACGGTCACCCGAATAAGGTTCATTTCAGATTACGAATTAGGAACCAACGCACGGCTACGCGGAGTCCCTGAAAGCTCGGCACTGCTAATTAAATCTATATTGCTTATTAGTCTGTAATTAGTTTACAACCGCCGACGCTTATTGCATAATTCAGCCTATAAACACGACAGCGACTGAGCGACAGCTCAGGTGTTGCCGCGGCGTGTTGCTAATCAGCTCACCTGGCCACAGGTAAACTCGATCTCCGGTAACAGACTCTCCAGGTGATTTCAACTGATTCAGCGGCTGAACGGCAACATTATGCGGACGACTGAATCGTCACGAAACACGCAAAACTGAGACACAGACGTATGGTCGGTAAAACGAAGGTATACGACCGTGTGCGGTATAGCAGCTAGCCGCCGCCGCCGCCCGCCACGCAGTACGTGTCGATCGCTCGCCTGAGCAATGAATGACTGGGCGAACGAGGAGAAGGAGAAAATACGCCAGCGACTCGCCTGCTCGCTATAGGCACCAGGCTGGCCGCAGTAGCAGGGCGGCGGAGGTCTTTCACTGCTGTCAATAACCAGTCGCGTGTCACACGCGTCTAATTCTGTCCAAGCTAGGTCACCAGAAGTCACTCATTACAGTGAGTACTTATATAATAGACGCTAGCCTCAGCTACCTTAGCTTGAATGTATGCAGCAGCAACAATATACTTGCACTTTACACATTTTACGATCGTATAATGTTGATAAAAATAAACGTGTGCTTTAGGCCTACATAATCTTCGTCAAACGCCATAAAGGACGATAAATATTATACCGTGAACACAAAGAATACAAAGAACCGGTATTACCAGGACCTAATGCAAAGACCAGCACGGCATTAACCCCCTATTGCAAGTGTGTTTTTTATAACGTATGTTGCAAGTAGGGGGGTAAATTACCCCCCAACAGTATTTTCAGGTTCTTTGCCAGGTAGAGATGAGATTGCAGTGATTTTCGTTCGCAGATTTTTCCATCGTACCCACACCAGCCTCGTCTTACACTTTCTGCACTTGTAAATTCAAAATGGCGGTGACGGGAAGAGATGTCGGTTGATGTCAACGGCTACGACACAGTTTTCGGGCACCCCCGATCCACTTCCACTGGTACGACATCGTCCGACTTCGGAGAACAGCATCAGGTACAAACCGGATGTAGAAACTGCACCCAAAACCGGAAGTACTAATAACTTAGCAACTGAAACAGATATCGACGCGATCTTAGTGGTTATACCTATGATTTTGGTGCAAGTTTTTCACTGGTGTATAATGCAGCCCTAACCTGACGCTTACTTCACCCAGAAATTCCAAGATGGCCGACGTATACCGGAAGTAGTTATAACTTTGTGACGGAAAACAATATTAAGGTGATCTTAGCTGCTAGGGTAATGTTTTATGTTTGTGTTGCCACTGAGATTGCGTCGACATTTGTTTCCGTTGCTAACTTATTAGTGCTTTCGGTTTTACGTAATGTTTCTACTTCCGGTTTGCACCTGATAGTGTTGTCTCTAGTCGGACAATGTCGTATCATTTTCCGTCGCAAAGTTACAACTACTTACGGTATTCGTCCGCCATCTTGGAATTTTTGGGTGAAAGAACGTCGGGCTAGATCGACATATACACCGGTGAAAAACTTAATGCCCCCAAAACATTGGTATAGCCACTGAGATTGCGTCGATATCTGTTTCCGTTGCTAAGTTATTAGTACTTCCGGTTTGGGGTAGTTTCTACTTCCGGTTTGTACCTGATGATGTTCTCCATAGTCGGACGGTGCCAACGCAAGTGGAAGTGGATCGGGCGTGCCCAAAAACTGAGTCGTAGCCGCTGAAATCACGTTGAAATGTCTTCACATCGCCTAGTTATTACTATTTCCGGTTTTGGTGGATTTCTACTTCCGGCTTGCATATGCCGTCAGCACTAGAGTCGCTGGCTTGACTGCACATGAAAACATGGATATTCCCGTCAGATTTTTCCATCGGCGGCACGCCCTTTGTAGCACGAGCTGGAACTGACAGTAGACATTTGTACTTGTATTTGTATTTGCCTACTATGTAGAGTGCTATATGGTACAATACGCTGAACAAGCTGACGGGTGATCAGCTTAGTTATTATGCGCGGCCCTACCCGAGGCCACATTAAGTGTTGCACTCAGTCCATCTGTCTGTCAGTCCGTCTGTCCGCCCATCTGTCTCATGCCTTAGGTTTACTCGAAATCAGGAGTCGCAGTAACTTCGAATTGCAACTACAAAAGTGACAGTTAAAAGTCTATGCATGTACACGCCTTCTGTATGGGCTGAGAGAAAAGAACGTTGAATATGCTATGGTGCGAGTTGTATAAATACCGTCTGAACTCTGAAGTAATCACTGCATTTAACCAGATCTGACAGGTTGGGTGTGTCCGCACTCTGCAAAACAGAGTCCATGCGGATGCCATGCTAACGAGCGGCGCTTCCAGGAGCTGTCGTACGTACGAAACGCGGCAAAAAACTTAAAAAGTCACGACCTTTATGGATTTTGAAAAAAAGTTAAAAAACGTAGAAGTAATAACATATATATGCCTATAGTTCTTGAAGACCACAGTGATCACCCTCAATCAGTTTTGTTGTCTTTCGCACAATTAGCATGGCCATTATATTTTAACCAAAAATGAACAATTTTAATATAATGCTGCATGTATAACATATGTGTATAATAGTTTTACAGTGAAAGTGTCAGTGGAGAAAAGTGAAACCTTGGAAAATGCTTTCTACGTTTTTACGTTTTTTTGACATATGACATTTCAAAAAAACGTACAAAGTCGCGTGTTTTGGATTTTGAAAATAACGTAAAAACGTATTCTCGAACTATGCGGTCAGCTACTGACGTGAAACCTCACATACCGCACAGGTACCAGACAGGTATGAGGTATCCCAGTGATGAGTGATGCTGAGGACGATCTTCTTCAGTGTAGACTTTGTATCATTAAACCAGCACGCAAAATATTTCAATTTTCAACTGACGAGTGACGAAATTCTTGGAACCACGCATAGTTCCAAGCCACTTTTAAAATCGTGCCCTTCAGCACTGCAGCTGTTCACGATTTTCATGCAGTGTACAATTCTTGTCGAGGCCTCTGTGATTTTGTGTATGGGCCAGGTTGCCTAAGGCTGAAAGTAAATAAATTAATAGGCCTAGGGCCTTTCTGGTCCTGTGTTGGGCTATACTAATAAATTAAGACGCAAATCTATCGCAAATCCTAGATCGCACGTCCGCTGGTGCAGTTGACTTTGAAAGTCTGAATGTGACAAAACTGGCACCGAATGTCAACCCAACGAGAGACGATTTGCTCGACTGAGCACGGAGCACTGAACGTTACGCATAGGGATCCGGTTAAAATTGTCTAGTTATAACCTTTTTTACCGCGCGATGCACTTTAGTGCAAAGCGCGGTATTGCGATCGCATGTCGTCTGTCCGTCCGTCTATGACGTTGGTGAATTGTGATCACATAGGTTGGAAGTCTTCGAAAATAAGTTCGCCTTCATTAGCCTGGCATGTTCGCTCTTTGCAACCCAAACGTCACGGGTCTACTCCAAGGGGAACACTCTGCAATTTTCGCCAGAATAGGGGCGGGGTGCTGAAAAAGTGGCTTTCGGTGTACAAAACCTCTAATATCTCTGAAACGCGGCAAGATAGGACCAAGGTTACTATTGAAGTCGAATAGGAAGTCATACACGGGCTTTC
>Ga0056114_1000281_pt1 | contig 15973 bp, 14 predicted proteins | sample WorMetHERISLAND1_FD_77005 | JGI IMG/M metagenome (GOLD analysis project Ga0056114, IMG submission 77005) | Marine gutless worms symbiont microbial communities from Max Planck institute for Marine Microbiology, Germany - Olavius loisae HERON... ...
AGCCCTTAGAATTTGGTGATGAAATTTGGCGTCAGAAAACTAGAGTCTTGGGGCTACCAGATGGTGAAGAAATCATGCCGCTAGCTGTCTTCGTTTTGACACAATACCGGCGCGTGACGGACGCACAGACGGACGGACAGACACGTTGCGATCTCTATAACCCGCGCTAGCATAGCGTCGCGCGGGTAAAAATTGACGAATTTGTTGTCACAACAAGAATGGGAGGTTGATTATTTGGACGATGACTTGACTAAAAGTTACTGCTTAAAGAGTGGCAGCAGAAACCAAGACATAACTGCAACACCAAGCCCCGCCCGTAGCGCTCGACAGTCGACACATGCCAGCGATGGTCGTCGTCTAGTTTGTAAGGTATTTTTCTATGGTGTTTGTTGTATGAGTTTGAATAAACAACGTGTGTCAAATGGCGTATGCTCTGATTATGTATAAATTTTGTTATTAATTCTACTACACAGTAAACCTGTTATCGGCTTTCTTATCGGTGAAAGATAACATTTGCTGCAGATGTATGTTGTCGTGGGCTGTTTTTAATACTAAGAGTTATCGAGTTATTTTTTGTCAACTGGTAACACTTTAGGCTGCAATATGCTCTGAATGATAACAGCTGACTTATGCAGCATAGCCACTACTCCAGCGGTCCAGCCACTCCACTGAGAAGGCTTTTACAGGATGAAGATCCCCACTATGTATACCTTGTAGTTCTTTATTAAATATAGAGAATATACTAATCACTTGTATCATTCGTCAACATTTCTATACAGCTTCTAATCTCAAAGATCTCTTCCATAACATTCATCCTGAACGCGTAATCTCTTTTATACACGCCGTTGGCCTTACTGATAAACTTTAAAACTCTCTCAGGCATGATATAGCCGCTACTTGCGTGCTTAAAATGCCGTTAAACGCTAACCATCCATCCATCCTCGATGAGGCTTACAGTTGATGGAGGAGAAGGCTGTACTGTGTTGCTCAGAGGTCACGCTTGCAGATGCTGATTGATAGGCTCAGTAAAGTCCGAGACAAATGCAAACGACGATTGAACAGAGACATTCGGCGTCAGTGTGCCAAGTCATTTTGTCCTAACTTTGGCAGATATGAACTGATATTCAAGTTTTCACCAGCAGAGAACCATGAAAACTTACTGTAAAGACCCACGATATGTCACTTACTGAACATGTCTGTTGTGTGTACCTCCAACGAATGGCGGCATTAGATGCGTAGACACGAGAAGAGGTTACTGGCATCTGATGGAGTGGATAAACTAAAATGAGGAAATGTAAGAACGTGATTTGGAGAAAATGAATAAGATTACGTATTCAACAAAGCATAGACGAAAGTTCCCGGTAGCGAAATACATGTACGGACAATGATTGCCAACTGCATTAAAGGCGGTTAAGACGGTCTTTCGTGTTATTAGACTCGGGGGGGGGGGGGGACAAAAACTTGTATGATATGAACATGTAAATGAGTGAAACGATGAAATCGACGATAATATAGGCCGGTTGATCAGGAATTGGCGTCAGATTTCGAACAAATCTGGAGAGACTCGACAGTTGTCGTTGTTTGGGCGCGTTTGTCACGTCCAAATGCCACGTACCAGCGTGGTTAACTAGCATAACCCTTTGACGCCCACTGTTGTCATATGGGTACAGCTATAAAGCATCCTTTGCCAGACCGGGTTAAGCCGTCATTTGTAATTTTTGACATCCGGGCACTCTGACGATCACGGCTGAGCGTCAGAGTGCCCGGATGTCAAAAATTACAAATGACTGCTTAACCCGGTCTGGCACAGGATGCTTTATAGCTAGCTGTGCCCACATGGCAACAGTGGGCGTCAAAGGGTTAACAGTCGAACGTCGTCGGTCACGGTTAGCGGTTACTGACGATAAACCGGCAGTAACTGCGGCATGTCGCCACGGCGTCGTAGACTTCGTCGATGTCTGGAACGGTCAAGCGACAACGAGCTGGAAGACTGATGCTCGTGGCAGTTCGACATCGAAGAAGTCGGAGGCAGTTTAAGCACATCGGGGTCGGACCGGCTAATCCGCCGTTCGACGCTGCAACGACGGGAGAAAGCAGAGGCGACATGTTGACGAGTCGGCGCTGTCCCGGCGTCTGAACGCACAGGTGAGTTTGTCCTGTCAGTGCTGTCTTCTGTCACGACGCTAGTCCGCTCATCTGTCGCATCACAGACACACTGGCCACCACCACCACCAGCAGCAGCTGTAGCATCACATATCCACCGAACGTTCGGCATCGACACGGCTGCGCAGCGGTCAGCCAGTTGACTGTCAGTGTTAACAGACGCAACCGACCGAGTCCGGGTCCTCCGCTGTATTGATGACGATGACCGGCAACGCAACATGTCCGCAGTCTCCCGTTTCCATGGCGACGTTGTGTTCCCGTCGCTGTCAGACGGCCGACGACAGACCACCGGCTCATCTGTTTGATCTCCGAGTTGTCTTGAGGGATAATCAGCAGTCGGCGAGTCGAAAGATCCACCACGCATCTCTTCTTCGATTGTCTCCTGCATCGGACACACGCCAAGCCCAGAATGACTTGACTATTAGATGCTGCCAACAGTAGCCTAGTTGAGAGATTGATTCTCAGTGGCGTGTTTGCTGACGTACCGTTGCGGCCTACCTGCAAGATTTTTTCCCGTGGTCCTGGCATTGCTCTGTCCTTTACATGAATCGCTTCTTTTCAATGTTATAAACTCTGTTATAAACTGCGGACGTTGCTGGGTTCTGAACACGGCACTGGCGATACTCAGTCTTCATATGACAGATGTTTGCATTTGCACATATTAAATTCCTCTCTGTATCTCACGTTATAAGCATACGTTTTGTAAAAATATTCACATCACCATTAAGCTGTATTTCGAACTTCGAAATCAGAGACCGCGATCGTTTTAAATTCCAACTATATTTACGCTGCAAGAGGCCCACCATGCTGAACGTCTCAACAGTAGGTCTAATCATTAGTTAACAGTGATGCGCTGTTACCTGCAGCTGAAGCTGTATCGGCATTCTGACATCAGCAGAGCGCGGTGTCTGAAGCTGTGTCTCGTGTTCAAGTTCACGTTCGATTTCCGCCTCAATATCAAACTCGTCATCGAGATCTTTATGCGACTCCTGCAGCAGCATCAACATCAGCGTAAATTAAACGATTATCGATAATTGATCAATTTAGTCCGCCTCTGACGACCTCCATCAATTGAGTATCCCGAACAATGCTTTTATCTATAAAGAGCTAAAATGCAAAATAAAATCGTTGCATGTCACTTTTGAAAAGCAGACTAGGAATATATCTTTGTCTCTCTTGTTATACAAACATCATCAACAAGCTATCATTTCGTCTCATCTACGGTGAGCGGCAAAAAAAGTAATATTCTAAAATCAATTGCCGTTTTTGCAGCGACAGCTTGGAATTTCTAAATGAAATTTTGTAGGTGCAATATGTCAGTTATGACCACATGCGCAGTGACTAGTAACTACCAAGCTATGATGGTTATTGACATTTTAGCCTGACAGTCTCGCATTTTTATGTGCTCAAAAGTGTTTGATACAGATACAATAGAAACAATACGAATGACAATAATTTCAGGTGCTCGAAGTGTCCATCGCTAGCTTTCGCGCATATCTTTAGTGTTTTGGTAAAGCTTGAAACATCCGTATTTGATCCTGCAGCAAGCACTCCAAGCAGTCCAAGATCACCTGCACTGCAGCACTTACTATAGTAGTCACTGGCTTTGAATGAGGATAGAGCTTATGATAAGCCTCCAACGTCACTTTACAGTTTACACACATGGTAGTCCATTGGGTTTATGTACGGCGAATTTGTTGGCCACTGATCTTTTGCGATAGGCTAATTTTATCGCAAAACCAGCGGCCAACAAATTTGCCGTGCACACAATGGACTACCATGTGTGTAAAGTGACGTTGGAGGCTTATCACAAGCTCCAGTTTGTGGTGAGCCGTATGCGCTGGCACACCAGTTTGCTGGATGATAAAGCTGGTTGGCACTAGCAGTCGACTAGGCCTACAGTCGTCAGTGATTATTCCAGTTACATGACTTAAACAACATTAATAACATTGATACGTCAGAAAGGCGTTAAATCACCACCAGTGAACCACATTTTTGTTTCCAGTGACCTTTACCTTTGACCTTTTGACTTTATTTTTAGATCATCCGAGTCTTTTGACATAGCATAGCATAATGATAATATCTGGAGTGGCTCAACAGTTATCATGTTAATAAACGCACGCGCGCGCACACATTAACACACTCAGCCACAAAAAGACAACACGAAAAACAACACAACCTTCGGTATAAACTGTCACTGCGTGGGTTTTGTCCCAGTTTAGATATGATATATGAAGTGAAAGTATTGTTCTTGTGCACACAATCTCTCGCACTAACCGTAACCTAAACCAGAAGCCCTCATAGATGAAAACACATGGACAATACGTCCAAGACGATCTATATTTTCAGATCGCCGCTTCGAAAAAAAGTCGAACAGTTTAGTCGTTTCTCATTCAGTCATTTTTTCATTCATTCATTAAAACTGTTGTCAAACCACAACTGCTAACAATAAGAATATAGATACGGCCTAACGAATATCGTTAAACTACTGTCATGTACACAGTTCTCTTCTGCTCATCTGCTGTTTTCATTTTCTATTAGAATCCATACTGTCACTTTTTAGAGACACATCAGTAAAGTTGGAGCTGTTTTGATGTTGTTAGTTCACTGTCTTAGCGACACAACAGCCACGCTCGACATCAGTGCGTTAGTACGTATACTGCATTATACTACGTTAGTATACGTGTAGTAATAGCACACACCAAGTTAGTGCCACGGTCAAAAAACGCATCCTACCAGGCGCCAGTGTTAACATGTATGTATCAATACAACTGATTGAATATTTCGTAAATTCACGCTAGACATGAATTTGCCGGTTGTCATTGCTAAAACAATATTTCAACTCACCTGCTATTGACATTTGGCAGCTATAAGTCGGTATCCTTTTTCCCATAAGCAGATCCCAACTTTAAGCTTAAACCTACCTGTTCCACCTTCTTGCCTTCTTGGATTAGGACTCTGATTTACTGCTTATCGGTTTTTATTTGTATAGGGTTCTTTCCGGTACTTTTTTTGTTCTCTGGTTACGTGTATATCTATATAGATTAAGGCTATTGCGGCCTATTCGTCAGATCTTAGTGCACTGTAAACGTCTCTATTATCATATGAGAACATAACAACCCGGACATTCAAGTTCAAGCCACACTGCAGGCAGCAAACAACAGCCATTGCTACAGTGCGCTAAGTTTACTGTCAGTCACGCAGCACCTCGCATGGTCCTACCATCAACTGTTCGCCATCGTCATTCTCCGTCAAAGCGTCCAGCACTCTGACTGGATTGAAATGCACGTCTCCATTCTCCAACATGTCCTCGTAGTCAGCTTCACTCCTCGACGCCTCATCCATCTCCGCCGTCTCTTCTTCCTCGACCATGAAACGCCGACCCTCCTTCGACCAATAAGAACCAGTTCACCACGAATATCAGCCGATATGACGTTGAGCAGCCACTGTAAGAGGATTCTCCGCTTTTATAATTCATTGGCTGTGCTTGAAATGGCATCAATACAGACAGAAAAGCAGGCGGACAGAAAGACAGACAGACAGACACAGACCAAGAAGGAAATCCTCTACAACTAAGTTTTCGGATAATTTTCGTCCACTCTACATAAACTGAATCGAATAAAATGGAAAATTCGACTCAAAGCCCGAAATGACTCGCAATGAGCAGAATTGGACAACAGTGTTTTTTTGTTGTTGAAACAACATATTTTCTGCACACAGGAATTAAAGTACAATTCAGAATGCGTTAGTAATATTACTGTAAAAAAGTGATACTGCCAACAACATTATAAGTAATTGGTTAAGTAATTAAGTAAGTTTATAAAACAATGTCGTGTTGATTACAATGCAAACTATCAAAGCTAGCGAATTAACCATTTGACGCCCACTGTTGCCATATGGGTACAGATATAAAGCATCCTATAAAGCCATACCGGGTTAAGTCGTCATTTGTAATTTTTGACATCCGGGCACTTCGACGCTCACGGCTAAGCGTCAGAGTGCCCGGATCCGAATGTCAAAAATTACAAATGACGACTTAACCCGGTATGGCTTTATAGGATGCTTTACAGCTGTACCCATATGGAAACAGTGGGTGTCAGAGGGTTAAGAAGGTGATGAGCACGAAACCTCGAGATGTTTCATGAGCACAGCGACGACGACGTTGACAAGAACAAACTGCGCCATCAGAACGAAGACGACGAAGAAGACAGGAGCAATGACTGGACTGACGCAGCAGTTATATTCACAGTCGTCCGAGTCGTCGCAGTCATCACGCAACGTGTCCTGATACACAATCCACGACAAACAGCCGGTTATTTCTTCGTTTCAGACAGGTACTTAGTTTGCAGTCGTCACAGCGAGCACAGCTGGAAGAGTCGTCCAGGTCGTCCGAACAACCGATGGATCGACCAGCTCCGCATGGACAACAATGACACACCACCAGCTGACCTAGTGGAGAAGATCCACCACGCGTGGTCATACGGGAGTGACGCTACGGTCCTCGACAAGTGCGCGTTGACGACGACGACTTAGTTTGCAGTATTTTTGTTTGTCCGTTTGAAAAAAAATAGTTCACTGGCAGGTTTCTTTCTTGCAGAAGGATTTGTTAATCTGAATATAATTTGATTGCTTCGTCACTTTATTTATATACTTTAGGCACTGTGACCAAAAACTGAGCTTCATTATCAAGGTCACTATAAACCCAAACCATAAAAGGACCGTGATTCATGACACGATCACGATATGCACCAGATAATATATTCAACTTTATTCACCAAAATGGTAGCAGAAACAAACAAAATAATGAATTTTATCTCTGGCTAAAATAAACATGGCATAAAAAACTGGATAAACAATAATAGAACTGTCTTAAAAACTGCACGAACCATATAGCTAAATATCGACTCAATGTATGGTAGAAATATAAAACAAGAAAGTCTAACAATCGTTGATAAACTCGCGCTATGAGTTATTTGGCAGGTATTACCTTCATAATGCCGTTCCAGTTGTCACCAGTCGCCACACGAAACAGCGTCAAGAAAGCCATTCCGAAGTTGCGGAAGTGGGCGTGTTTGCTCAGACCAACACACGGATGAGCTTCGGAACATTCTACTCACGAGCATCATTTACGTTATATTCGTACGTAAGGCAAGCAGATGTCAGCAATAAGTAACACATTCATTACCAAATTTATTGTTGCCGTTACATAGTTTATTTTGTCTTTTATTTGTTATGGCTTAATCAATAATAGACAAATAGACATGCTGTCAGCCTCGGTAGACTGAAGACGTACAAACAACCGACTTATTAGTATTAAGCAGCATTATGCACTTGCACTACACATCGTAATGCTTTCCTTGTCAGTATGCCTACCAGTGCGAATGTACTGACTGTTCATAGGCGTTTGCGTGGGCACAAAAAGTACAAGGAAGTACTAATTTGTCAGATAAATGTCTTAAATTTTGCATATGGCCAAAAAAGAAAAAATCTCGTGCGACTGAAGCAAAATACACAATAATTACCGACGCGGCCGAATAGTTCGACACCGAGTGCAGCGAAGATGAAGAACAGAAGAAAGAAGAGAAGTCCAAGGTTGCCAACTTCTGGGAGAGCTTGAACAACTGTGTCGAGCAGCGACCGGACCGACTTCGCCATTTTAAGCAACTTGAGAACTACAGTGAATACAGAATATTGATCATTAACTGCTGAAAAAGAGTCCATCAGGACTTTTACCGCACTTCGTGTCATACACGCTGCATACTGTGAAAGTCAAATTGGGTTCTCGGTTGGTTTAGAATGTAATCTAAAGAACGTACTGTTCAACATCGACAATACGTCGATCGACTCTAAAATTCGGTTTGTATTTATTTGTCTAGTATTTTATTCATGTAACAAAACAGTCGTTGAAGTTCAATTAGGCCTAATTATAGGCAACAGAAGAGATGTCAGTCGTTCGATCGAGAGCGACCTCGACTTGCAGGACACAAGACTAGAATTACAGACGCTCAGAAATGAAAAACAGAGAAAAGCAGCACACAACATAGAGAGTGTGAACAGAAACTGTGACTGAGAGAGACGATCGGAACCTCGTGCAATGCGCAGCACTCTCATAACACGGATGATTGTCGGATTGATGGGAATGAATCCAGTGTCCATCTCCTCGAGAATAATTCCAGCCACAGACAGCAACACTATTGCTAAGTCCAGCTGGTTCCACCTGACCCAACACACACATCACATCACCGTCATGCTTGACCTATAACCAAATATGTGAAGTTGACTTTTTCGGCGGATCGTGTCGTGACAATCCGCCCGCTCTTTGGCTTTCCGACACAACAACCAGCCGAAACCTTCATCTTCTTGAAAATAATGTACACACTGCAATAAGATGAAGACTGTAGCTAACATCATTTGCCGAAGGCACCTGCCCATTAAGTGGCTGAACAGTCAGGTTTACTGGAAGTCAGTCAGTGGAAAAGGTCATGCAAGTCTGTGTTGCTCTTGTCTGGAATCAAGAATTGCATCCAGCCACATCCAGTCAGCCTCAGTAGTCAGTATATCAATAAGGAAACTTTAATTTATATACTGCGAAAGCAGCGTGGTCTCCGTCTGTGGACACTGGACACTACGTAGGGGCGGAGTGCTGTGTAAACACTTGACCAGACATGGATATGGGTCCAGTTTTCGTAACCCAACCCAACCCAGCCTCAACCCAACCCAACCCATGGGTCAACCCAACCCATGTCCATGTCTGCATTGGACGATTGGACGGTTGATGCTGTTAACATGCACTTAACAACATGCCACCATCTTGTGTCAGATTGTTTTTCAGTTTACGTGCTACACAATACTCAGGTAATAATGTGCAAAATGCACGTGTATCTAACACAAATATGTTGTACATTGTAATGAGCTATTAAAATGCTTATTCATATTTATTTAAAATTAATTGGTCTGACATTTCGTTTTTCTGCCAAAAATGCAACAACATATTTATTAATAAAGTTAAACAGAACAAAACGATTTAAAATGTAAATCTAATATGTTCCTTGTTATATATATATATAAATCACAGACGCTGCATGACTGAAAACGAAGTCAACTCAGAGGATAGATTCTTCAATTTTAAACAAAGATGAGACATGTTTACAGCTGCGTCCAGTAATGCCAGTTTGTGGCCCAAACCAACCTGTCGCTGAGATATCTCATCAGTCCGAGTGCTATTATCTTCACTGCAGCCTCGAGTATGAACACAGATGTAAAGAAGAAGTTGAAAATCTGCAGCGCAAATGCTAATTGCTGCAAACAACACACATACGTGTACAGTCAACATCACTGCATCAGCCAGGAAGACAGTAAATAAAGTTATGTACTGTGTTCAGTCCACGTTAAACTCCCCTATCGTATCGTATCGTATTCAGTAGGCCTACTACTGGTACCGTATTTTTGGCTTTTGTTCGACCGTAAATCGTCAAATGATGAAAGTGGAATTAGCACACCACAGACAGCAGCGAAGTGGGAAAAACGAAAGATTTGAACAAGACATCAAAGTTGTATGACATCGTCAGAAACTGAAGGCTACGTGGCTCCAACAGTTAGGCACACAGTTTTGACAGTCACAGCATGGAAACCTGACAGTTTCAGCAAAGTAAGCGCAAAGACCGCGTCGCAGATTGATGTAGCATACAGTGTTGTTTACTAAATGTAATATCGTCGAATTTACTGACGCATTAATAGGTTGCAAACACCGAAAAGTGAGTGGTCAATTGTGACCGAGTCAGACAAAAACCATACACTACTCAGAATGTGAAATCACGCAGAACATTACGGTTCGATCAGATCAGGACATTCAGTCTTGCATAACATGATAAGATCTCCGTTTTAGTTCTGATCGAATATGAATCCAGTTCTATACCGTCCCTCACTTGCCTGTATGATATGAAAATGGCGACTTACTGTAGGCATCATATGGAACTCAAGAGCCATAGTGATGACGTTCAGTCCAATGATGCCGGAAATGGACAAGTCAAAGTACTTGCTGCTGACGACGATGTGCAGAATGAGTCGAGGCTTGGAGTAGCTGGACCAGTACGGCAACTCACGTAGACCTAACACCAGTTCACTAATAATAAACCACGACGAAATAACGAAACAACGGGTCATTTGTGTGTACGGTATGTAGAACAAAAATGAAATGCGCCGAACAAACGAATACAGAGAAGCTGTTTGGATGGGACTTGTGTTATGGCTCACTGGCAAAAGCACAAATACTTCAAAATTATTAATATCTACATGAATACCAGTCTGGTGGTACCAGTCAGCTGTTGTTGGCTGATTACAAGTAAGTAAGTAAGTAAGTAAGTAAGTAAGTAAGTAAGTAAAACGTCGACGGTGTATCATCATAGAACCTCTAAATGTGTTTGATCCTTTAGTATATTGTAAGCAAGAGCGCCTTCAAGAAAAGCTTGAAGCTGTCTCTGCAAAAGTCAGAATTGCGCGAACTGTTAGTTAAGACGAAACTGTGACAAACAGATGGACGGACGGACGGTTGACAGCATCCACTCCATTTAATGTACTTAATGTGCCAAATGCTTACATGTGAAACAGTCTACAACAGTATACAGCAAGCATATTATGGTGACGGAACTGAAGTATATAAGCGTATAACGAACGTTTTCGTCTTCGGTCGATCTTGCGAGCGTGCATGGCGGCGCGACGAGCCTTTTCCTCTTGTTCCTGACTCTCGCGACACTTGTGAAAGTTCTCGACCACAACACCAACGAACATGTTGAGTACGAAGAAGGCGACGAGCAGCAGGAAAGAGATAAAGTACAACAAGCGCCACTCGTTGTAGTTTCTTTTTGGCTTCAAACGCAGATCATCGATCAATCTAGGATCATTCACTCACTCAATCAATCAATCAATCAATCATAAACGTTTGTTTCTACATTTGTATTTTTACCGAACTACACGGTGCCCAAAAAGTGAATACACTTAACTATCCTTAATAACTTCGACAAATTATTGCATTTCTATAATAATTTATGATACTACATATCAGCTCATTTTCCAAAAGAAACAAAATGCCACCTTAATCTAAATGTTGATTCTACTTCTAAAAGTTATTAATGCTCACACAACGCACAGAATTTTTAAGCCATCAGTAACCGGTTTTTAGTGAATGCACTAAACGCTCATTAACTATTACTAAATTTCGCTTACCCAATCCAATCCAATATGTTTCATTCAGACAGCTAGGTAATATGTTATTCCAATACCCCCAGTCTTAATTTATAACTTTTTATTTCTACAACAACTTATGCAATTACTAAGACTCAAGCGTTTTCAACTTCACAATGATGACTAAATCTGAACTGGTTCTGCACTTCCTGTTCATTGATCGTATTTTTAGTTTTGGTTTCGCTAATTCTGTTTCTGGCAACATACTATAGACTAGGCTGAAGTGAATACGCCCACGTTACACACTTCACAAAAACTGGAAAAGGGATTTGGTTTAACCAAAACGTTGGTTTTGGTTAAACCAACGTTTAACCAAAACGTTGGTTTTGGTGAAGTAAGAGAATCGGTTGACAGCTGACCTGCATGTTGACTCCGACGGCGTCGAGACCGGTGTACATGATAGTGACCCAGCCATCCTTTGACGCCAGCACGAACAGCGTCATTAACGCCTGCATCAGCAACACCAGCCGATGATTATCACGTGGAACATGAAATGCTGATAAGTCAGCCAAGCGTTAGGATACCGTACTAGCGACAGTTGCAACAACTAATGAAACCTTCGTCATCATCAGTAACTGGGTCTGATCACTTTGATGCTTAGAAACCGCCAATTTCGTAGCAGCAGCATGTTTAGCACCCGCAGTTTCCGGGGAAGGAACAGCGCAGAACCTGAAATGAGCCGCAAATTGTCGCAAACAACTTTAACACTGAGTGAAAAAAAAGAAAAAGAAGAAGAAGAAGAAGAAGAAAAAGAAGAAGGCAAGATAAAAACCGAAAGAAAAATATTGCAGGTTGGTCTCGAGGTCACTAAACATCTAACTGTCTCGTAGGCATTCTTTTCGTTTAACCTTCCTGATAAGTGAGACCTCAAAAAATTTGTTGATGATTTTCTGCATCAAACTCCCTAATTCCCTACAGCATAACGTAGTAACAAAGGTTGCAGAGAATGTTCACAGCAGCAGCTGAACGCTATGTAAAGTAACTAGACGTGCATTGACATAGTGCTAAACCACGCCACTGCAGAGACACATAGCCTATACAATATATACATACATGTGGATCATGAGACTTGCCTGTCCGAGGTTGTCAAAGTTGTACTTCTGGTTGACCCAGTGATAACCGATGCCTTTGTTGATGCAATCAATCTTCGTATCTACGTCGCTGACGTCGTCTCCGTCGCAGTAATACATCATACCTTTGAACAGCTGCCACATCAAGCATACAACGTATCCACTTTTTGTGGACATGGAGGCTTAATCTTCACTCAGTTACAGCAAAAATGGTTTGACATATAATTTAAAATGACAGTTAAAATTTAACCGGCGACTGGAAGTAATTACATGCGTCTTGGTCTTAAGACAGTATTTTTGGGTTTTTGATGTTGTTCATCCAGGTCAGTATCTAGGTTTTGGTCTTGTTGTTGTGCCCATTTAACTGATTTCTGTCTCGAGACTAAAATATTTTCAGCGGAAGGTCTGCCGCTCAATCATCCGCAATGTTCAACGGTTTAACTTTATCTCGAAAGTACAACATGTTAAGTAAACTGTGTTACTGCGGCAACCTCACCGCTTCTGTGGAGGTTAACCAGCGATTAATAACCACAGACTTGACACTTGTACATATCTGGTTATGCTATAGGCCATTAGCAATATTTTCGTGAGAAAGGCCTCGTTAGATCCATCCAACAACTGAATTATTCTTAGTCTTAGTGTTCAAGCAATTGCCTTGGCGTTGATCGTTGATCATGGCTTTAACAAACTTAAACAAAGATTGCCGTCTTGATAATGGTCTTGATGTGAAAGCCGATCTCGTGTTTTTTCTGTCGGTTATGATGATGTTAAAAGAAACTTTACTCGATGACGATATTAAACGAGAGAGAGAGAGAGAAAGAGCGCACTTGGACGCCGAGAATGCCGAATATGATGAAGAACGTGCAGCAGATGAGAACGATGTTTCCGATGGGACGCAGCGACGACAGCAGCGTCTGTACCACAAGCTTCAAACCACTCGCTCGACTGATGACTCTACAGTGCAGTCAGTCACAGACAATTTACTACACGCTGCGACAGCCGGTGACTCCGAACAGATCAAACCATTCAATCAACCAATCATAACCGAAGAAAGCGTCAGTTTTTTTTGTCAGAGCTTAAAACGATTCAAATGAAAAATAATTACATTGGTTTACCTGACTCCATTGATGAACGTGATCCTCTGGAATAAGTCTCCAAGGAATCATTTATGGACTGTTTAAACGGTAGGCTCTTTCCGGAAGTCGAATACGTTCTTTAGTTTCGACTTTCTCTAAGCGTTTTAAGCAAATTAACTATCACTGAGTTTCACGGAGGAGGAGAAGGCTGAGTTTTAGAGACAGTTTAACTTTCACAAACATAAACAGACCGAAGCGGGCGCAATGTTCGCAGCAGGCGAAAGACGCGTAGAACACCGAAGATCTTGGGACTGTGCTTGGCAGTGAGTGAGATGACGATGTCGAGCAGTGAGACGAACACGAGTATACCATCCATCACGTTCCAGCCACTTCTCAGGTACGAGTGACGACCCAACACGAAACCCTTCGCCGTCACCTGTACAGCAAACACAATCGCCGTTCAACTGTCGCCATTGAGTGAAACCACTAAATTTTGTGGGATGGCAGTTGACCAGGTGCCGTATAATCACAGGTGAAAAATTAGTAAGAAATATTAGTAGTTGCAACACATAATTTTAATTTAACCTGTGTCCTGCATCAGTATCACCATCCATCATTGAGAAAGAGAGATTTATTGCTGCAAAAATTTCTACATCAAACGAATAAACTAATACTGACCACCCGTAAGACGTCAAGATAGTTTCTCAATATCTCAAAAAATCAGTGCAATGCAATGAGACACCGGAATCCGACGCCGAGTCTTTATACAGTCTTTGAGGCCACGTGGGGGAAACCCGGGGAGAGAAGAAGGGGGCTGGAGTACATTTTGATGGCGTGCCTACATTTCAAAATCCAGGCTTCTCTCTCGTAAACTAATGAACTTCGCTTTCCTATCGCTTACTGCAGCTTTAATAGCTATTCTGAATCTATCAAATTTTGTCTACTAGAACTTCTAAGCTACTCCAAGTCTACAGTAAGCTATTTGCTGGAACTTTTCGAGGTATTATACGTCCTTAAAAGCTATGATTTCTAATTTTAATCAATTTCTATCTCTTCTTAGACTATTCTTAAGCCACTATCTAACTACAGTATCCGCACTTCTTATGACCTTTGCTTAACTACCAAACCCTTCTAACAGCTAAGAACTAAGGCCAGTGTTATTTCTATGTTAATTAATTATTTCTAAAGCATGTACGAAGATTATGTAGTAGAGATATTTTTGATTTCCACCTCGGGGCTTTTCTCCTTAACTAATCTGACTCTTTGTCAGTTTTGCAATTAGCTAAGAGCCTAAGAATTCTAGATTTCCTCAAGAAGACAACATCAACACAATAAACCACGCATAAAGAAAAAGAAGGCTACGGACTAAGCCTAGGGACTGGGAAAAGATCTAGAATGGGATCCAGATGCGGCATCGGCTTCGGTCGTTCAACTAATGCACAGTTATACATGGCTACAGAGTGCACACTAATAAAATATGGTTAGAATACTGCAGAGGCACTGCAGAGGCACTTCACATGTACGTTCACAAGGAAAAAGATTAGATTATGCAGAATTACAAACAAGAATCGTTACGCACTTTGACAAACATTTCCAGACCGAAAATGAACGTGAACACATAATTGGATATCGTCAGAAAGCGCTGTTCCTGCAAACATGTCCGCAAATTATAAAGCAGAACCGACGATAAAACAACTGTGATACTGATATTAATGTTGCTATTTGTGCAGTACAAAAAACGCCGAAAATACATTTCTATATATTGTAGCTACAAAATATGAATGCATTTATTAAGTATGTAAGTAAGCAAGAAAGTAAGTAAATAAACAAGAAAGAACACTTCTATAGCAACTGAGGTAAAAAAAAACACTAATTAAACTGTGCCAAAATTTAAGTAAACAGCAAAAATAAACATTTCAGTTGCCCGCTCACTATGCTGTGTGAAGGGATGTCTGGTCTCTCCATGGCTAACGTTATGCAGTTTAACGCAATGAAGAATAACACCAAGTAGTCAAACCATGGCCTTAATATCAACTTCTTGCAGAATTGTCGGAATCTGCACAAAAAGACACACAAGTAACAATAATTTCAGTGAACTTTTGCAATTATTCGAGAAAAATAAAACAGAGATCATGTTTTAACATTAACGTAGTACCGTTGTTAAGTCATGTACAGTTTTAATATTACAAAAATTGTCAAAATATTTCTGTTACGTTTAAAACATCTGAAAACTTCAACAGTGGCCAAAATATTTTAAATGTGACATTAAAACCTTGATTTTAATTTGTCTTCGGTGCCAGTCGACAAGTTCATGTCACGCCACTCCTCCGCAGTCTCCACTGGCTGCGGGTGCCTGAGCGGATTGCATTTAGGCTAGCGGTGCTCGTGTACCGCTGCCTCTATGGCACGGCACCAGTCTATCTA
>Ga0056114_1000282_pt1 | contig 15938 bp, 9 predicted proteins | sample WorMetHERISLAND1_FD_77005 | JGI IMG/M metagenome (GOLD analysis project Ga0056114, IMG submission 77005) | Marine gutless worms symbiont microbial communities from Max Planck institute for Marine Microbiology, Germany - Olavius loisae HERON... ...
CCATCCCTAATCATAATCAGCTCTTTAACCATGTCTGCACGGTCTATCATATCTTGATCCAGCTCAGTCCTCCAGTATCTGGAAAAAACACGGTCATTCCTTGCCCATGAAACATCATGCCCACTTTTTGCTTAGTGCTTACTAATAATACGTTGTTATGAGACAGTGACAGGATTTATTCTGGATAACAAACATTAAAATTTAAAACAGTCAACTTTTGTAGAAGATGCAGATGCTGCAAACAGTTTTAGTATGTTTTAAGTAATTAATTCATCACTCCATACCACTCACTCTAGACGCAAACTTAGTTTTTATTTTTGATGAACATCTTACCTTATCCGATCGGATATCATCACTTTTAAAGCCCTATTCTCATATCTATGCTTTTAATAATCCATCTGTATTCAAACAATTTTTATTGTCAATTGCTGTCAGTAAACACGACTGATTTTGTAGAATATTTAAACTCGAAAGAAAAATATTTAGATTACAATATTATGATCATATCATATTACGTTGCAGAAATAAACTGGCTATTTCGTTAATGAGTTGCATCGTAAATAGTGTGGTGCGATGTCGTCGAGTGAATTTTAACAGAAAACTCTGAAGACAATTTCTGTTACGATTACGACTGTAGGTTTTGTTTTTTTATCGTATCACAACTTTACGAATTAACAGCCGCTGATTACTGCTGCGGATTATCAGCACGGCGACACGTCGCGACGTGTGAGGCGACCCTTAGGTCGGTGCGCAGCGGCGGCGCCAAGACACGGACGGATATTAATGAAGTCAGTCGGCGACTACTCATGAGCGCTACGACACATCGTGTTCAGTCGCGTCTCATCGGAGTCTCGTCTTTGTCGCCAAAGACTGCGCGGAGAGGAGAAACTTGCCATCACTTTAAAACTGCTTAGCGGCGATTTTTATCGTATGCCGCTGAGCGAATCAACTCACAGAGACCGTTTTCTTTAACATTTAAAAATAGTACAATTTACTAACAGGCTTTCTTTGTATTGATCTCACTGATCGATTCTGTGCCTCACTAAATTTGTCAACTGGAGTGCAATAGAGACGAGCGGCATGGACACTGATGGTTCCAATAAAAACGTCCGTGACGTCATCAGCAAACAGTCGCCTGATAATACGGCGGAAGCTCGTCGACATGGGACCGGTGGGAAGCGAGGCGCAGACGCCGCCGAGGTCGGAAGCGGTCGGTCGACAAAGCCGTACACGTGCGCCGACTGTCGTTACGCGACGGACCGGAAGAACAACCTACGACGTCATCGCGCGACGATGCACGAACGCTGCGAGCGTGCGCTGGAATGCTGCGGTCTTACGTTCGTCAGTAAGTCGGAGCTGCGGGAACACGTCACGGAGCGGCACGCGGCCGGGGCCGGGTACTCGTGCGACGAGTGCGGTCGGCGGTTTGGTCGACGGGCGCTGATGCGACGTCACGCCGCCATGCATGACGCTACAAGTTCTGGGGCCGGTGTCCGACGGTCGGCCGACGTACAGCGTCGACGGTCGACCGGTGTCGCCGCGATCGCTCGCCGCTACGTCTGCAGCCAGTGCGACTACGCCACGGGTCACAAGAGCAACTTGGCTCGACATCTTCGTCGCCACATCGGAGATCCGGCGTCCACCGCGCACCGCCAGTCGACATCGCGTCCTAACACGCGTTATCCGACGACGAATATCGACAGCAGAGACGACCGCCAGCAAGCTAGACTGTCTACGATCGCCAACAGAGATATCGGCGTACAACGGAACATCTGCCGCTGCCGTATTTGTCTGAGTGCGTTGTTTTACCTCCATCAGATGACGTCGATGACGCCATCCTCTCACGCACCATTCATGTTCAACCTTCTTCCGCCGACGCTCGTAGAAGCGACTCGGGGTTTCTATAAGTCAATCCTGCCTGAAATCAGCGTGCGACAGCTGTCATCATTGCAGGCGGGAGCCTACGGAGCGTCGACAGAGGCGACCATGGAATCTGACAACCTCGTGGATGATCAGCAGGCACAGTACAGTGACGACGACCAACAGCTGAGGGTGTTTGACGAGTTATGTTACAAAGGACCGGGCGATCTGCCGACATCGTCAACGAGCAGCGTCGACAAAAACGCAAGTGACGCGGCGGCAGCGCCTAGTGACGTCACGGGAACCCTACCGTGTGACGTCAGGGGCACCTGTCATCAGCGACAGCGACGACGGCTGCGCCTGCTGCCGCTACTACACACGTGCCGCATGTGCTCGCTGACGTTCGTCAGTCAACTTCAGCTGAAGTTTCACTCCGATCTGTTCCACCGTCCCACAGACCTCGACGTCGCCGCCGAGCGTCCCATTTGTTGCCGCGTCAAACAGCATCGTGACTTGACTACCGACTTCCGGTATGACTAACTGCTGCAACGAACCCACAAAATACGGCTGAGCATTCGTTGTTGCTTACAAACCGCAGCGCACGCACTGCATTGATTAGTTGCACCTTTATCACATGCTCCATAGTTTGTCAAGAGCGCTGTAAGTATAAGTTGTACAGTAATTTCCAATTCTTTTTTTATGTCACATGATCAGCATGCTTGGATCGTCGGGCTAGTCGTAATGAACTTTTCTAATTATAATGCAGTAATTGTGGCAGTCAGTGCATATTAAACCAGTTGTTATCGGTGTTGATATTGTTGTTTTCGTATCACATGTTTTTTGTGGCAGTCAATTCTTTGCCGATCGGCTGTGAGACTTACGTACATATACAGAATAAATATAATAAAAATAAAAATATAATGAAAAGTAACACAATGTTGTAGGCTAAGAATGCGATGTTACGTCGTGTGTGATGCCGATTTATCTTCCTTACAGTCTGTTGTCTTTGCACTGATATTAACTGATAACAATGTTGCGGATGAATGACAATGAGGCATGTCGGATGCACAAATAGCTAATTTTCACAAAATTTATGACAAACACTAGCCTATTGTGCATGTTTCGTTGACATAACAGTAACAGAATGCAAACGAAATTTTATTATTTTTGGAATATCATTCGTTTTTTTGTGCTTATGCTACGATGTTACGTCCGGCTGTTTGTAGTCTATCTGTGACTTATGTATTGTGGCTAAACGGTGCGTCTTAGAGCAATTAGCAAAAGTTACTATTAGCAGCCTATAGAAAGTCTTATATGAGGAATCGATTGGTACCAAAGCGAATGACCTTGACCTTTGTTTAGAGGTCGTTTAAGGTCGTGTCAATCATTGCGTCACATTTGCCATTGAATATCTCAGAAACTCTGTTGCAAAGGAGCACCAATAGGAAATGGTCCATGGCGGGTCGAATGTCACGTGACCGATGGCGTCACGTGACCCTGAAAGGTCAAGCTGGTGATGACCCCTATACACTTAGAGTCCAATATCTCGAAAACAGGTGGAGATGCTATTTAGAAAGAAACCGCGCCTCAGATTCGACTTGTTCGACAGCTGCGCGCGTTACAAGTTTTCGTCATTCATTCAAACACTAATTACTAGATAGTCTGCTGTGATCACAGCTTGGCTTCTTGTCGAAAAAGGTCTCTGCAATTATGGAACTCAATTTTTACGCCCAGGGTACTCAATTTCCGAGGGCTAAAATATTAAGGCGAGAATAAAACATGTCTGGAAAGGTGACCACGCGGACTCGTAAATTGGGAACGTGTCTGCTAGGCAAGCCGCATTCAATCGTTGAACGGCGACCGACAAGCGTTGAAAGTGAAAAGCGGTTTCTCGAGGGTCAGTCGTCACGTCACCTCAATTAAACGCCTTCCGATTTGCGTCAGGAACTCCTGAGCACTGACACTCATGGCAGTCATGGGGCGAAGAGTTTCCAGAACCACTGGGAAAAAAGTTGTGGGTCCGGCAGAGCGAGCTGTATTTGTTCGTCTTCCGAACAGCTGCAGTCATGACCGCAGTGGCCCCGGTGATGGCAGTCCGTTAGAATGATATTTGTAACTACGCCTACCTCCAAGGCTCCAACTTCGTTGAAACTTGGAGGTAGGCAATCACTGTAACGTCCCATGTGGCACTGTGTCCGGAGTTCCAAGCATAGACGTAGCCAAAGAAGGGCACGTGCGTGCCCCCTAGGATTCGGATATTTCAGTTGTGAGGCTTAACGCAGCCTGAAGCATTGGCCCAGAAGTACATTATTATAATGCGCCTATATCCCAACTGATAGTTTGCCTTTATGTCCGTTAAAATAAATAAGGCTCAAAAACTCCCAAGTTTCGCCACTTTCATGCAACTAACCCTACAAAAGGAACTGCCATCTTATATTATACGTACAAAAGGCTATCACAAAATAAAAACAATTTTCATCTGTCAAAGTTTGGATGATCATCTCTTGCAGTTCTATAAGTCAGTCAATGTTTTGGACTATGCGTCAGTTGTATGGCACTATCATAACGTACTATCGTTTGCTCAATACATTACTATATGCAAATGCACTTGCATATTGTACAAAAAGCATAGCTAACGCCAGATAAGCGCGCGACAGCCGTGTGTGTATGAAGACTTGTTTTTGCCATCTCAACGTTGTTTTACGCCCGCTAGCTGAGGAACGCCTTGCGATATCAACGCAATCTATACATCGCTGAAAAGTGCATTTAGTGGGCTACAATTCCGTTGCTGACATTATGGGTCTGTCTTCATCCGTTTAGATGTTATTGCCTCCTAAAAACGCGAAATGTCTCGAAATTCCAGGAGAATTTGACCTTACAGCAGTTCAAGGTCATCCAAGGTCATCGATCTTGGTGTCAATGGAAAGCCCATATGTGACTTCCTATTAGTCAGTAATTGTAACTTAGCCGTATCTGCTACCGTTTTCGAGATATTCACGCTTAAAGATAGAAAACTGCCGATTTTACCAACCCCTCCCTTGTTTGACGCTCCCGCTCTGGATGAAACTTACCCCACAAAAACTAGAGGGATGGGGCTACTGTACAATTGCATGATTCTATCTTCAACCGTTTTTGAGATATTTGCGGCTTAAAGGCCGAAAATCGCCAATTTTGCCTACCGTGACCTTGAAACCCAGGTCAGGGGTCACTTAAGGTCATTGATTTTGGTACCAATGGAAAGCGCGTGTACACATTCCTATTAGTGATCAATAGCAATTTTAGTCTTATCTTGCACCGTTTTGGAGATATGGCGGCTTAAAGGTCTAAAATCGCCAATTTTACATACCCCACCCTTATTTAACGCCCCCCGCTATGGGGGAACGCCTCAGAATTTCGGGATGAAACTTGCTCTCGAAAAACTAGAGGGATGGCGCTACTGTGTGGTGAAAATTTCATAATCCTAACTTCAACCGTTTTTGTATGATCCACCCGTGTGACGGACGGAAGGACAGACTGACGGGCGATAGCATATACGCGCTATAGCATGCTGTCGCGCGTAAAAACTGGAATCACTCACAATGCCCTAGTAGAACTGAGGCCGATAAGAAATTCTTTACGATATTACCAAGCTTTATTATTGTCTGCATCATCTACTACTATCTCCGTGGACAAGATTGCGCCATGCTAAATAGATACCAATACCAAACACCACTCACCAGAATTAAACGGTTTTGTTCTTTTGTCAAATTTGCACTGGCCAATTATGTCGATTGATTGTGTTATTGTAGGCTAATACGTTTATCAGAGATTTGGTGTTTTACTGTAATTTATTGTATCTATGTTCTCTATTTTATTGTGTACTGTTTATTCATGCTGTGTGTGTTGTAATCTAGCATTTGTGCTACATAGTATTTTGTTTTATCGCGAGATGCTATGGAGAGCGCGGTATTCCTGCAATAAGTCGTCTGTCCTTGACATTAAAGTATCGTGATCACATAGGTTGGAATACTTCGCAAATAATTTCATACCTGTAAGCCTGAGGTGTTCGCTCTTGGCAGACCCCAACATTATGAATCTACTCCAAAGGAAACACCCGACATTTTGGCCGGAATAGGGATGTGGTATGGAAAAGTGGCTCTAATATCTCTGAAACGGGGTTGGTATACCAACATTACTATTGAGAACCAAGAGGAAGTTACATATAAACACGCTTTCGATTGGTACCAAAATCAACGACCTTGGATGACCTTGAAGGGCCATTATGCACTTTGTTTCAAAATACATGCGCCACGTTGTTAGTTAGTTAGTTATTTATTTTTGGTTTCTCATTTAGTCTGCTTTTAGGCAATATCTGACTGCAGTGGAACTACAGTCTGAGTCAAAAAATCCCCCATGCGGTTTTCTGACATTTTTCCCAAACGGTTAGGAATTTTAATCAATTTTTTTACACACCTACTAGACGTTCCTATATACACTAGATTACAAATTTTTATTCAATTATTATCTCCAACTTTGACGAAGTTATGCCGTACTAAGCGAGACCACCCATTGAATTTTTGACATTTCACTAGAACTTAACTTCTAAGTTTGCTTACTGAGCAAACGACGTCACTGTCGACGTCATGACGTCATATCCAACATGTTTGTTCAGTGTTCACATTATAAAAGCAGCAGATATGGGATGACTTGCCACAGACAACGATCAACAAAGCTACCAACGACTTTCGCACACGGGACATTTTGAGCATATTACGTGAACTAGGTAGTCGCGCTTAATAACTTCGTCAAAGTTGGAGATAATTGAATAAAAATTTGTAATCTAGCGTAGGTAGATTACACACCTATTACACTTATGAAAGTGTAATAGGTGTGTAAAAAATCGATTAAAAATTCTCAACCGTTTGTGAAAAAATGTCAGAAAACCACAGGCCGCAGGGGGGATTTTTTGACTCACGCTGTAGGCTGATGCTATAACGGCCTTGACCTTTCGGAACCTAAAGCAGAATCGCAAATAACATTCAAAGAGTCATTGTACGTAGGGATAAGCGCTGCATCGCGCTGTTTCATTGCGACAGCATGGCTCTTGTTTCAATAAATTATACAAATGGTTTCCTGACGGTTAACAACGGTATACTCTGTGAAATGGTTGTGGTCGTCCATGACAGTTCAACCTGTAAACGAATTCCTTCAAACATTTTGTCCATTCAGTTCATTCCGCTGCTGTTTTTGGGTTCATAATGACAGTTATTGTTGTTGTGGTGGTATAAGATACAACAAACTAATCGGTAATCACACTGCATATACATTACAGTTTACGCATTACTATAAAAACAAATTTTTAGCTTTCCAAGTTAACGGCAAGAAATTGAAGGCATGCTGTCGGTAATAAAAACTCGTAAATTTTATAATCAGACTAGGCTACAAAGTTATCAATGGCGTTTCTATAATGGACATTAAAAATAAAAAAATAAAAATTTAAAACCTATACAGATGTGCTTCATACTACAAGTAGTGCAACTATTGCTGAGTAAGCAGAGCGTTACGAAGAGTACGTTAAAAGCAAAAACTAGCGGTCCGCTAGTTTCGTAACATTTTAGGCGAACTGTCAATACGGAGTAACGGACATTAGCGTTTACAGACAGACAGACACATGACAGACGACAGAGATTTGTCGTGACGACGTCTCAAAGTAATGTAATGCTCGGCGTCGGCGAATAAACCAACAACATGTAAACGTGATATTGCTTTGTATTTTACTGTAATTAAATTTTAGAAATAGAAAAAAATACAATCCTCTATGACGATGGCTGCTCATAACAGATTTTGTAACGTACGTAAACGGACGTCGACATTATGTACAGTGACGGTATATATTATACGTATACAGACCGGTCAAAATCGATCGATTCAGGCACTCGGATTTTTATTGCTCTGTCAATATAATGCTGACCGTACGAAATTTTCTTCATGCACGCATTTCTTCGTTACAGTAACGTGTCTACGGTGTCTGTTCTGTCAGACTGTTCCTGCTTATCGTTCTAAATCATACGTTTTCGTCTTTGTCGTCACAGAATTTCGATACTGCGGCCATTACGTGTATTCCGTAAGTCGGTATATATTAAAGTAAAATCATAATCGATAAACATACAGATTAACAGCGGTGTAAATTCCACAGTTCGTTGAATAATACAAATACAAATAGCACCGTTCACTTTTGGCTAACTGTAGACACTGTGAATTAATAAAATATTCATCAGTGCCAAAGTTCGTAAAACCGTCAACTTACTTGCTACTGGTAATCGCTCGCATATCATACATTTTCCTGTACATAATCATTGTACATGTGACTGTTTCATCTGGACACGGTCCGTACACAATATCATAATTGTACTGAGAATAGGTCATACATTTCTAATCTATTTTACCTCTTAAAGGACGAAGATCCTCCAATATGTATATCTTGAAATTTGTACTATACACGTAGAACACATACTGATCGATTGTGTGCATTTTTTTACATCATTTGCCCAAACTTCTATACAGCTTCTATCTCAAAGATCTCTTCTATATCAATCCGAAACGAATAATTTCTATTATACATGCTATACGCCTTAATAATAAACTTCATAACTTTAAACTATTTCAGGCAGGATATAGGCTAGTTGCAATCTGCGTGTACAAAACGCCGTAAACCCTAACCATCCACTCTTGTATCCATCATACGCTAGACGTAAACTTAACAGGAGTCCGTGAAGTTAACAGGCTGCTGCAAGCGCGCGATGGAGCTGCAGAAGTTGTGGAGGCAAGTTTGAAGATCAGAGATCATTGGACGCAAAGACGGATCTGCCAACCAGCAGCTCGACATAGCCATGTATCTACGGCATCATCCACAACAGCAGCAACGATAGTCAGTCGTGATATGGACGGACATAACAATAATGATTTATATTTGCAACAAGATCGCTTTTGTATGTTCATTGTTGTAATCTGTCAATCAAATAATCATTCGTGCTAGAATGGCTTTTCACCATCAATAAACAAATAAACACAATGGTTTATTAATATTCAGCAGCTATAAAAACATACAAATTGTATGCAAACACACGTGGCCGTGATTAAAGGAAGATACAGGTCATAATAATGACTACGCTTCCCCTATACACCCGAGTAGAAACATAAACGTGACCATACATTTTACACATGTTACACGATGATAATTTTCAGTCTGTTTAATGAGCCATTTCCACAGTCACTCACGCAGGATACGTCGCGTCTTCGAAACGTCAACGTTTGAAATATGCAACGCGGGTTGGTTTTTATTCAGAGTGACAGCGAATGCCGTTCCTGTTGCCCCAGCCAAAAGCGTCAAAGCATCAAAGAGGCACTGACTAGAATAAAACTGAAACCACATTTGAATTTCACTATAAACATTAGAGTGGCAACACTCTACAGCGTGAATAGAATTGAAAGGAATGAACATGTGTGATGCGCACAATTCCTGGTGACAGCCGTAAGGCTGAGTGAGTCGGTGACCGTGTCGAAGATAAAGATACATGTCAGCGGCGTCGACGTCGTAATACGGTTCCAAGCCAAACGTCAGCAGTTCCCACACTGTGACGCCAAACGACCACTGAAAAACCACACAAATATGACATTCTCCATATGGCATACATAGCTCAGATTAGAAACATTTGCACTATACAACTTTGGCGATAGCCAATTCAACGCATGAAGACGTGCTGCGTAGTTTCAAACATCATTAAGATCAATAGCCTACTCTTACTGTCAACACGAAATCACAACGTGTTCATACAATTTACTATCCAATCCTTTCTTGGATTTATCGATTCTCGTGTTTTACTTTTTCTGTTAGCCATGTGTCACATTTCTAGCCACTCTAAGCGCCAGCACGAGTACGAGAGCCTAAGAATAACTTTTAAACAATGAAAAATTCACAGTCGTTACGTACGACGTCGCTGGCAGTGGACAGTTGTAGATCGTCGTTGGTGGTCTGTAGTGTCTCGACAGCCATCCACTTGACAGGCAGCAAGTGCTTGGTGGCGAGGTGATGGTAATCACGTGGGAAGATGTCAGACGACAGCGCACCGTCCGTCAGCCTCAGACTCATGCAGCGACCGTCGAGCCTACAGTGGTGACATCTGTCGAGTGATTTTACATCAAATAACAACGCCGCAGTGAGGATGCAGATACCGTAATAGCAACAACAACAATTTGCATACGGTACTGTGCAGCCGTTTGGTGCGCTTTTGCCCGGTGGCGGAAATCGCCTAGCAACCAGCACGACCCCAGACATCCTTCAAAACACTTCTTACTCCGAGTTGCCTGCCTATACTCTACCATTACCCCTCAACCCAATTAATTACTCTACTGTCTTCATTCCTATACACCATTCTGTGGTATGTGAGCTATGTGTGTTAATGAGTTGTGTTTATTATTCACACAACTTTTGACCCTGTGGTTGTTGCTTTATGTGTCGTTTATACAGAGAATCGCCGCCTATATATTCTCTGGTTCATATTCGTATATGGACAGCTAGTTCTCATTTTATGCTAGACTTTAGCCCTGCCTCGTCCTTTTATAGATTGCTTCTTTATACTGAATTAATTTACAGCCGTTTATGGTCCTTCCGTTGCGCTGCGCCGCTAACTGTGGGTGTTGCGGGTGCGTGACCCCCGACAGACTTCTAGAAACGACTGACTGATGTTGAGACAGTGATGATGAGGAACGAACGTGCAGTTTCTTGTAGCGATGTCGCCGTGAACGATCTGCTGCTGGTGTAAGTAGCGGATCGCGTTGGCCAACTGAATTGCCAGGCAAGTCAACTGCTGTATGCTCAACGTCTACACAACCAATTATCTGAATAACGTTATGAAGTATTGATTTATGTAAATTATCGACTTCGGATCAGCTTCAGCTTAGTGATGAAACTGTCTATCCCACACAGGCCTATAGTGATTTTAGAAGAAGCTCATTAAGCTTCGTCGACACAAAGTGTATGAAAACCAAGCATATCGTCTTAGATATCATTAAATTCGACAAATCTAAGTTCCTGTTAACCATGGCGAAAATCTCAGTCTACCAAACGGCCCAAGGGTAGTAAATATGTGTAGCTGTAAAATAACTGCGAAAAAATTATAAATTTCAAGAAAATAACATGTTCCTTCATACTGGTAAATGGTGACTAATCTATACAGGTAGTTGCACTGTGTTCATAAGCGCAATACTAGGCGGTATAAAAGAATCACACGTACAGGACTGAATGCTGGTAGATAAAACTGTTGCTATGCAATTATAATGCTACCACGTGACAAACCACCTGTCCAGGTGGTCAGTCGGAAATTGTGACGTACCTGAGAATGGCGACATTGTTGCAAGAACAGTTTGAGGTTGTCATCATCGGACGAGGCGAGATAAACAAGCTTGACAGGTCGACCAAGTTGAGCGTCGAGACACGCGGCAATGACAGGACACAAGTTCTCGTGATGGAGACCGACCATAACGCTACAGTCTTTCATCAACTCGTAGAAATCGTCTTCCGACGGACGAGCGTGCTCTACAACAAACAACTTCACATCACATCATCTCAACTTTCTTTGCTTTTATACTAGATCGACGCTTGTTTTCGAAACTTTTTGACTGTGATTGAACGGACGAGATATCTTGTCCGACTTCACCTGGTAGACAACGTGGAGTCAGTCGTGTGCTCAAAAGTTCTGCTATCAGAGGGAAAGCTTCGCTGCAGCGTACCGTTCGACTCTGTCTACAACGTTTTTGTAGGCTACATAGATTTAGTATACATCTTTCTAGGCTTGTTATGTCAATTCAGCTGATATGCACAGTTGTGTTTATGTTATTTTTACAATGCTACTATTGCTTACTTCACAACCAATCGCCGGTGACTGACGGTTCTCACAGTTCACCTATCTCAAAAACTCTCTGATTTTACTTGCACTACTAAATACTGCGTTAGAAATCGTAGCCTACGAATAAGTTTCCGTGCATGTGCATGATGCGATCGATAAAGGGACTTGACAGTACTGAAGATAACTTTAGCTCTGTGGGGCGTTTCAAGTCCTTACTGGGACGTACATATCTTTCGCCTTACCTTAAATATATTCAGTAACCATTACTTGCATTATAGAATTTCACTTATACGATATTACTGTACTGCACAGTTGGTTGGTTTTGTTTTCGGTGTTTGCACTATATCACTTTTGTATGCTTAATTTTTTCCTTGTTATTACATTTTCACGGGGCTATGTAAGTGGCCACCCTTTAGCTTCCACGTTACACATGTCAAAATACATTATCTTTTGATTACTGTTTTTCTTTTTCTTTTTTCATTGCGTGTAACAAATCCTTAAATAAATAAAGCGTCGCGTGCAGCGCTCCGTCATTTAACAAACCTTTGATGGACTTAACGAGAACCTGCTGTCCAGTAAGACCACTGTGTTCAGTGTCTGCCATCAATGTCGCACGGCTCACGAATGAACAGGTGCCTTCGATACACAAACCATCACAGCCGCTGGGCTAGTGCTAGTACAGTCACGGTATTTAGATACATCATAATTAAATGACAAAATTAAATAAGGAAATAAAATCGCAATATTTAAATAATCTGCACCTTGACAACGCTGATACAAGACTTCAGCACATTGCTCCTTTGCCAACTCGAAACGCTCGTTTTATCGTTCTGTTAATGCAATTTTTGGTAAAGTTTTGAGTACTGCCACAGTTGAAGTTATCCTTCAATTGATTAATTCGAAATGTTTGCCTGTTCTTCTGTATGGCTTGGAGGTTTGCCCGTTAACCAAAGCTGACATGCAATCTCGGGATTTCTGTGTTAATAGAATTCTAATGAAATTGTTCTGTACAAATAATATCTCAATCGCAGATGAATGTAGACATTTCTTCAGTTTCGAACTACAGAGTGAACTGTTGTGCACTGCCAAGTTTCTGCACAAATTGCACGCACACTGTGGTCAATTTGTTTTCTTATATTGTAGTTTATTCAATTTATTTTTGTTGTATATGATTTTGCTACCACTCGTGGTGAATTAAAGATTTACATTAGAGGTTTTACGATGATGTGATGTTTTACTTACTTACTTACTTACTTGTTGCTCTCTCTCTCTCTCCTTCTGTTTATTTTTATGAAATTTATATAGTTTCTAGCTTAATGTTTCCTTAAGCTTGTTTTTCGTGTTTTTAACATTCGTTGGCAAAGATACAGTACGTGTATAATAAATTATATTAGCTTTCCTGAACGTTAAACTTAAACACTTCATGAAATTACTACAGAATTTTAGGGCTATCAACACACTGTAACGTTCTACATGAACTACACCTGCGAATTTACACGCTCTGTTATTAGATGTATGAACGTTACATTTGTAGGCGCCTAGCATTATTGCTACAGGGGGTATCGCGGCGGTAGCCCCACCGCCGTTCAGGTTTCGCGACCCTGCTCTCTGTGGGAGCCATCCCCTAATCACCCCATAGTATTATTGTAGACTAGGGGATTTTCTCTCTGTGTGTGTGTGTGTGTGTGTTTATTGTTTTGCTGTATTTAGTGTTGTTTGCTTTTTCTGGGGTTTCTTTAGGGCCTACTTTTGTAGAGTTTTCCCTTTGATACTGTTGGTTGTGGCTTTTGACCTGTAAAACTGTCTCCCAGATAACCTATACTGTATTGGTGTAGACGTTAAATCTTGCTCAATCGATCAATCATTATTGCTACAGACGCTCGACAGACCTCACGAAGAGTTCACTCACCTTGCAACAGAATGTCATCTAGAGCCAGACGACACGGCTCAACACAAACAGCGGCAAGTATTGACGTAAGAGCGTTCATTTCCTCGTCAGAAGTTGACGAACTCAGTTTACAGTTGCTGTTGACACTGAAGCTACCTGCAACCGAAAACCTTGCTATATGACATTGTGTCGTGTTGACATGACAGAACTGTTCCTGGCTTCCTTTCAGTTTTGTGTTATAAGTCATTCGAGTTGTTTAGCCTGCAGTGTGGCCATTTAAAACTAACGTTGTAGTTTGATGACGTATGTTATGATTAAAATAATGATTAAAATCTATTTAAAATAAGTTACAAATCTATTCAAATTAGGAAATGTATCTTTTTAAACAGCTGGATCCTTATGGGAATAGTTAATTAGAAATAATTGAACAAAAGTAGCATTTGCCTTCATCAAAGGCTGCCGAGGCATACTTGTGGGTCATTTCGTCCATTCGCCCGTTTGCCTGGCATCTCAGTTTTGTTATTGTGAAAAGTGATTTAAATATTAATGTTAAAGAATCTTACCAATCCACTAATGAACTGAATTGCTGACTCTAAAATCAAGGTCATTTTGCTATCGAATAGCTCGTTTATATCACATTATTTCGGTTGTAGATTACTTTTAGAAGCATAACATCGTTCCGATAAAAATGACTCAAACGTGTCAGTTGAAGATTTATCTCGTATGCATTAACTACAGCAGTCAACAGCTGCATAACAAAATATTTAAAGACCAGCAATGATTATTACTAATGGGAACGCCATACAAATGACAAAAAGTTGATAGAAACTAGTTGTAAAGAGGAGACCGTTGTGGATGATATCTTTTTGGTCATCAGTCGGCATCAGAAAGCTGGATTCGCCGTGAGGTACTTTGGACGCAACCGAGTTGCTGTACATTACAAAAACACAAAAACAATGTCGAAATCGTTCACTTAGCAGAGAGTTACTTGTTAACTAAAATCTAAGTACTGTCTTCACTGCTAGAGCTATAGACAATTTTATTCGTTACAAGCGACAGAATCAGCAAAAATCAGTGTAATCACAAACAGAAGAGAGAAAAAATAGAAAAACAGTAATGATAGAAGATGTCCACACATAGATTGACATTACAAATTGATACATAAACGATAATTAGCTGCAAATTTTCTACATTTTTACCACATTCTGCTTTCAACATCTGTGAAATGTTCATCATCACTTCCGACACAGAACCACTGCGACAGTGACCTGAATACGGAGTTGTCGCGTCGGATAAGGTTGCCATGGCGACGCTTCTGGTCACGTGACGAGCAGCGACAGAAGATGAAGATGGCGACTATCATGACTAGGACTGCGCCGACAGCGCAGCCGCTGGCAGCGTAGAACACCGTCGCGTTGACAACCGTTGCCTTGGCACCTTGAGACGCAGCGTCTGAACCCGCATCGCCTGACATGTCATTCTTGTCAATGAGCACAATGTCATTGCGAGTGGAGCCCGTGTTGGACACATGGTGGTTCTCCGGTATTAAACGTCCCGTCGCTGAAACATACACGATAATTTCACTATATAACAAATGTATGTTTCCGTTTAAAAAGATTATATTCCGTTATCGCGTGCGAGTTTTGTCACAGATTTATACGTTCTAACGACAGTGGCTTTTCATGCCAAAAATTGCACACTTATATGCAAATATCAAGAAATCGTTTGCAGTTAAAATGAATTTTCAATATTGTGAAAAGCAGTAACGTAAGATATACGATTACGAGAATCAGGAACTTCATGTGTTTCAAACTTTCAACACTAGAGTTTAATTCGACGTCAAAAGTAATTACTTACTTAAGAGATGACTTACTTGGTATAATTAATGTTGACATTTGCGTTCGCTGCTGCTGCGGAAGACGAGGTCTTGGAGGGCGTGGTTGATGCACTCCTGTTTCATAAATATCACATCCTTAAAGTCATCAACTTAAATAAACTTCAGTATATTATTGTCATTATTATTATTATTATGGCTCACCAGCACAAAGCTGCACGCATTAAGCCCAATACACACCGCCGACGCCGACGAAACTTAACTGTCGAGTTGAGTTGCGTCGGCGGTGTGTATTAAATTCGCAACTAGTTGGCGACAGTCTCGACGAGTCTGAACAATTTGCCGACAACGAAGTCGAGTTGCGTCGTGTCGGCGGTGTGAACGACCCAGTTTCCAATTTTCGGCGCCAGTCACATATATAGGCTGCAGAATTGTAAACTGGGTCATGACAGCCGACGGGTATGTACTATAC
>Ga0056114_1000283_pt1 | contig 15931 bp, 6 predicted proteins | sample WorMetHERISLAND1_FD_77005 | JGI IMG/M metagenome (GOLD analysis project Ga0056114, IMG submission 77005) | Marine gutless worms symbiont microbial communities from Max Planck institute for Marine Microbiology, Germany - Olavius loisae HERON... ...
CCAGACCGGGTTAAGCCGTCATTTGTAATGTTTGACATCCGGGCACTCTGACGCTCAGGACTGAGCGTCAGAGTGCCCGGATGTCAAAAATTACAAATGACGGCTTAACCCGGTCTGGCACAGTATGCATTATAGCTGTACCCGTATGGCAACAGTAGGCTTTAAAGGGTTAACATTTGTGTTTTAACTCGACGTCGCTACTCGAACCCGCGTGAAAGGCATCCGTTGCAACGACGTGCTGGAAGCTGTGGAGATTCTGTTGACCAGCTACAGACTACGTATGTGTTGTATATCATCTGTAGCCAGCAACGTTAATTAAATATACTTTTGTACGAAAAACGCATTATGATACTGATACGCGGCTGACTGCCAAAAACGGTGTTGATAAACTTAAACCCTGCTGTGATGCACAGAAATTGTTATTAATTAATTTTTAACTAAAATTATGTTTTGTTTCGTTTGTCTCAATTTTTAAAACAAGACGTGAATAAGTGAAAGTGGACGAATGCTAGATGAACTTATCTTGTTCATTTCTCCCTCTGTACTATTCTGATGCTGATAAGATAGGCCCTACTGGGAGTTTGTTTTATATAGAACCCAGAAGTAAAACATACTGGATTATTGGTGAAATTAGTAGACCATAACAACATGGAACGTGTACATCATCTGTAGTGCCAACAACAAGCCAACAGCCAAAGCCTGTAACTTTTTTGACCTTGACTAGTCTAAAGCATTGGTTGAATGTGCTTACCGAATAATGTTATTTGTTACTGAATTTCCGTGCATTTCCTTCGCTATATAGGTAACGCTCAGGGCGGCCTTGAAAGTAATACAGGTGCGTATTCGAGTAGTCAATGGCAGATCACAGCGCTGTTGTAGATTGGACCGACTAGATGCCTGTTTTTGATGTAAATACATGTAGTGCACGTGTCGTTTGTTTGTTGCGTTGGCTACAGCTGACGTCGTTTTCCGACAGTGTCGTCGGCACTGTGAGTATTGATTCACTCTGCTCAATAGCTATAGACCTATACATCACATATTGATTGACGTCGATTAACGAGTGTAGTGTATTATTGCAAGCGCCTAGCTGCAGTGTTCAGTCTCGTTGTGCGTATGTACTTATACTATGCTTGTGCTTATGTCCGAGGTGGCGCATGTTGAACAGTAGTAGCCTCTCCGTACAATTAAATCTATTTTCGTTATTTTGATTATAAAAAGTAATCCGCTGGCGTTTCAGAGAACAGAATCTTTACAGCGATGATTTCGCGCGGAAGCCGATTTGTTATTGCTTAATAACAATAGTTATCATCAATCATATATATTCGAATTGTCGGATTAACTACCGTATCTATTTAGAGGCAAACCAACAGGGGAAACGCCAAACAATAGGTCAGCAAGGCACTGGTTAGCACTCCATGAGTACAGCTCTGTTACCACTGGATTATTCTTGTGTAAACTGCCAGCATTCACTCTATTGTTCCACTGTTTCTTCCAAGCCAGTGAACTGAACTTTTATTACCTCAGCTGTTGCCGTCTGTCGGTCCTATTATTTTGTCTGTCTGTTATATCAGCACTGTAGCATTACTCAAAACGTTACAGATGAATTTTCATTTATTTATTCATTCATCTTTAGCTGCTCAAAAATTTCGATATGACACAACGAAAAACAACAAAACTGTAGGCCCTACGCATAAATAAACAATTTCTTCCAAAAGCAGGAATTAATTTTACAGTTGGCTAAAGTTTAAAGCTACTAAGTTTATTCTAGTTTGTATGAACGTCTGTCTTATTTATTTGTAGGGTCATCATGGGCGAACACAGGTAAGCCTTGTTGGTCGTATTTTTTTGTTTGAGGACACCAAATAGTGTGCCGTAATAAAATTACTGTTAATGTTTTTTGTCTCTTGCAACAGATACAAGAAAACCCAGCTGTCGCTGACAAACCCGCGCGACGCGAAAGCATGCCAAAATTGCTCCAATTCGACGTGCTTACAACGTTGTCGCTGACAATACTGGTCTATCTTCATTCGTTTAGCTTTTGTTGCGTCCAAAATCTGTGAAATCCCGAGGAATTCTCTGAAAATTCAAACTTTATAGAGTTCAAGATCATCCAAGGTCATCAATCTTGGTGTCAATTGAAAGCGCATATGCAACTTCCTATTAGTCATAAAAAGTAACTGTGGACGTATCTCCTGCAGTTTTCGACATATTGACACATTTAGCTACAAAATAGCTTGTTTCCACCCCACCATTGTTTGATGCCGCCTAGCGGAGGAACGCCTTGCACTATCAACATAATCTATACAACGCTGAAAAGTACATTTAGTGGGCTACAAGTTTGTTGGAGACATTACGGGTCTATCTTTTGTTGCCTTCCAAAATCGCGATATCTCGCGAAATTCCGATAAAATTTGACCTTATAGCAGTCCAAGGTTATCCAAGGTCATCGATCTTGGTGTCAATCGAAAGCTCATATGTGACTTCCTATTAGTCATTAATAGTAACTTTGGCCTTATCTGATACCGTTTTCGAGATATTGATGCTAAAAGCTAGAAAATGGCGGAATTTTCCCCAGCCTTGTATGAGGCCCGTCGGGGGGAAGGGGAACCCTTATAACGTCGGGATGAAATTTGGCGTCAGAACACTAGAATAGTAGTGGAGCTACCAGATAGTGAAGAAATCATGACGTTTTGACAAAATACCGGCGTGTGACAGACGGACAGACAGACATACGGACAGACACGTTGCTCTCGCAAAGACCCGCGCTAGCATAGCGTCGCGCGGGTAAAAACTCCGTGATATCAATACTAACGTTCACCCAGCGTCGGTCTGTTTACCTATCATTCTGAGTTTCAGAGTATGGTGTGACTTTTTAACGTTTTAACTACAGTGTTGTTAACTGTTTTCGCCTGGTTACTGCAGGCGGAGGCAGTGCGATGAGAGGATCACGTGACCGTCGTCATGACGACGCTTATGGACAGTCGTCACAGCAACTTAGACGTATGGTTGCATAGCTGTATAAACCTAGATCTACATGTATGTGTGTTTGTTTGCATAGTTGATCTGTTCGTCTCCTCGTCTCCAGGCACACGGCACTTTACTAAGCTTAGTCGTTGTTCATGTTCCTAACTGACTGCTATATAACTGACATCCGAATGTCCCCTACATAGCCAATTGCAGCGTCGTAAGCTCTTTCAACGGGATCTAAGGCAAAGCCCAGAGGTGAACGAAATTGGTGTATCTCGTAGGAAGGTCGCTGCTAGCACAGCTTTTGTAAATAAAATTTAGTAGTAAACCCGTAAACCTATGAGAAATTAGCATATTACTAGCCTACACTGTGTCTCCAAAATATGTTAAATGTCTATAATTTATTCGTTAACAGCACAGACAAATCGCAGTCTTTTTAAAATAATGTTTGGTACCTGTTATTAGTAAGGTTCAAATTAGAGAGGCCAAATAGGCCTAGTGTGTTGTCGATCACCAGTATTGAGCTGTATTATGTGTGTGTCGTGTGCGACAGAGCTGTGTCTACAGATAGAGCGTCGACACATGGAGATCAGTGAGATGCTTCGCAAACTGCTCGAACTCGACGCTGCCAACAAAGCCGAAGCCGCCGCGCTGATCCGTCTCTCCGAGGACTCCGTCGCCGCGTCGCCAGGCCCGGCGGCGGGAGACGTTTCCAGGCGTCCTGGAGACGGTGTCGCCCCGCATGCCACCACGTCGCTCGGTGGGGATGGGACGGAAGCGTCGCGAGCTGGAATGAAGCGACGCAACCCGTTCAGCCGCGCCGTCAGTGCCATCCGCAAGAAATTCGCGAGACCGCAGCAGGAAACCATTCCGGCTGCCGCGTGAAATCATCGCTGTACAGATTCTGTTCTCTGAAACGCCAGCGTATTCCTTTATCCCCGCGCGTGCAAAACACTCCGTGAATTTTTCTTTGATACAATACGTTCCCTTTAGCATGTCCTCAAATTTAGGGATTTAACATGTCGATAAACACAGATAAAGCTTAAATTACAGCTTAAATTAAAACCTCTTTTCTAAAGAGCCTACCCGCTACCACTGCTGCCGTCAGACGGCTACCCATCTTGTGAACCCTACGGTTATTTGTTATTTGTAGTTATTATTGTTATAAACGAATCAATTAAAACGAAAAGTCGAACAGAATTAATTCAGAAATTGACCAAATAATATATGCAATGAGGAATCGAGGTTGATGTCACGACAGAACAATACTATCTGACGTCTTAGAAGTTAGAACGGGACCGTGCATGCTTGTAGGTAGACCTAACGTCTACCTTGAGTGTGTGGTGTACATGACTGAATCTCAATGGCCATACCTGTCTACTGAATCGAGATGTTGTTTTAATCTTCGGTTACGTCAAAACGTTCTGGTGATTTGTGCAGTACAAATTGAGAGAGTGGATCTAAACTCAGATCGTTTTTAATTTTTTTCTATCCCCAGTACATTTCATTTTGCATTTATTTGGCGAAATGTACCCATTTCCGTTTAATTATTATTATTACTGTTATTATTCCCTTGTCCCTTTATTTTTCCGGACAAGAGGCAGAAACGGAACGGAATGGGAAAATGCATTCCGTTACAGTTGCCTGTCTTATTTGCTTGGTGAATTTTGCCTGCAGTTGTTACTCATGGAATTCCAAACAAAGTGGAAATCTACGTGCTAAATGTACAGACAGGCTGCGTTGTATATAGTTGGTTACTGTAGGTGTCGGTGTATAGCGAGTGACACTGGTAGTCGGTGTTGTAATGCTGTCACTATCATCTAGACTGTGTCATTCGACCAACAGTGTACACGTAGCTCGTCTTTTGATTTTCTGATGAAAGTTGTGTTGTGTAGCGGTGATGATTGCTACTGTGAGGCTGAGGTGGGACGCACCTGCTCAGACCACACATCAATGAACTGTGTTTTCGCAGATCACATTGTTATTTCTGCGAGACTCTAACAAATACGACAGTGGGGGAGCTGGTAGTACTACGGGGATGCTGTGGCTGCTTATGAGTACGTGTGTTCGCTCACCAGTAGCTCCAGCTGTTACCTAGGCTCATGCAGTCTGTTGGTTTCTCCACACGGTCCCGCTTAACCCTTTGATGCCTACTGTTGCCATGTGGGTACAGCTATAAAGCATCCTGTGCCGGACCGGGTTAAACCGTCATTTGTAATTTTTGACATCCGGGCACTCTGACGCTCAGCCTTGAGCGTCATAGTGCCCAGTGCGAACATTAGTTAGCCGCATGCCGTGTCGCATATTGGGATGGTACTTTAGGTGTGTCGTAAAAATTAACGTTTATACCTTGTCATACATGACATTTCGCCTCACCCGAGCCATGTCGTGAACTAGTCAATGACGTTCGTTACCGCGTGCAGTGGATGTTGACTGGCGAAACGCGTAACGTTCGACAATGACTTGTGCTGCAACAGAATTGAGATGTTTAGACTGTGAATGTCGATGTACTCCAGAATCATCTGTCAGCTTACACCGCATTGTCAAAGCGTCATGCATGCAGCTTGTCGTCATTCAACCAAATTCCGATATTATGCCTAGGCTACTCAGCCCTGTATCCTTTCTGGGCTAGAATTGAGAAGATAACTGGTTTTATTCTTGTCTGATCTCAACAGCAAGTGTCGTACTTGTTCTTGTAATACATTTGTGTAAACTCAAAAAGTTGGGGGGGAGTACCGTAATGCCCTTAACCAACCCAGCCTCCTGCTGATCGTCTGAACGTTGCCAGTTTCTCTGATCTGACGTGCAAGCGTAGCGTGCTAGACGCTTTGATGATGCCGCATACGTTGGTGGAAGGTTGTTGAGTCGTTGACATTGACAGTGTGAAGAATTCGTTGCGTCATGAGCTCGGCGTTACTGTTTCACCGGTCGATGCCCGCTGCACACGTCGCTATCAACATTGCATTCCAGTGTCACTGAAGTTGCTAGGTGGCGATGCCACGTCGTTGTATATCCAGCTGTCGTTTGTTCTACGAGTAAATGACTTAAGTCTTACTGATGCCAGCATAACATAAATAATATACACTATCATAGCATTAAATTCGATTTTGCAAAATAAACTTCATGTATGAGTGACCATGTTCCCCTGATTGATTGATTGATTGAGCAGTGTTTTACGTCCCCTCCAACACAGTATAGGTTATATGGGAGACGGTTTTTACAGGTCAAAAGACCCAACCAACAGTATCAAAGTACTGAGTTCCCCTCCGTCGTTACCAGGACATGTATCATGCATGTCTTGTATTATACATGTGCAAGTGCATGTCTTGGTTTCTTGGTCTAAAATTTCTGCTTCTGCAGTATGTGTGCATATAACAACAATTATCTTTTCATTTGAGTCTGATATTGCTGGTCTACTGTACTGAGGTATAACTACATCACATTCATACAATCATGTATAGCTCGCCTGTCCGTTCAAAATGTCTCGACCTGCCATTGCGACGCAGGTACGTAGGCTGTTCTAGTTTAATAATCACGTGATGCTGGTTCGTGGACCGTGGTAAGACGTTTACTTAAGTCCAGCGAGACGTTTTCGACGACCGTTCCTCCACCCGTATTAACGGTAATATAGGCCTATCGACTGCATGGTTAGTAATCATCCTGCTGTCGACTGATTATGGCGCATTGCTCTTTAATAAACTGATAAAATATTGTTAGGTGTGATAATCTGATAATAGTACATCTGGCCAGCCCTGTATGGATGAACTGTAACTTACTGATAATCCAAGGATCTAACAACTAACTTGAGTTCACGTGGACACTGGCCATTAATGCACGTGACGTAGCGCTAATGACAGACTGTAGTTAGCAGTTAAACAAGGACAATTTCAGTAGCCATAAATGCTACATATGGTGTATTTTTACTGTAAATAGTACGCTGGAATGTTAACAAAGCTGTAATCATTTATTTGTTTGTTTAGTATAACACTTGTGTTTGTAGATATTCTCCAGACTGGTTACAGGACGTACCTGTCAACAGCTGTGCACATGTTAAATGTGTTGTTGTGTGTGTATTCTGACATAACAGATGTCAAAAACCGCAGTAGTAAAATTTGGCTGTTTTCTAACATATCATTAGTTACTGGAGAAAAATAAAAAAAGCTGTAAGGGATAACAAGTTTGTTCAATGTGTATTATAAAAACAATTCGGTTCTTAAGACACAAATGCATATTAACAAAGCACAACTAGTGAGTATATCATTTCAACACAGTTCACCAAAATACTTCGTAACTACCATCTGGCATGTCCGCACAGCAAACAACAGATATCCAGTACTGCATTCACAGCTGCCAAATTCATCCTTTAACTGTCCAACATCTAAAACATGCAACAACCTCGAAATAAGATACAGGATACGTCTAAACGTCGCCTGAAGTAGCACCCATCATCCTGACCCATTTAGCAACTGTTTAGGTGCGTTATAGACACTGCTGAAAAGCTGACAATGTGCACATTATCTTCTTTTATAGATATCTGTAGTATAACTATTAACAATATTGACATGAATCGTGTAAAAAGCCAGGTTCAGTTAATGATGAAACTAAAATCATTTGACACAATACAACTACTACAGTGTCAAGCACCTACAATATACACATATTAACACTAATGCAATCTTCAGGCTGAAAATGCAAGGCTGTATCAAAGTTATGCTGTATAGACTGAAGATTGAAAGCTAGGAAGTTAGCTTAAGTTAATTTGACATGCAAGACTGTTCAATGCTGATTATATAGTATTTTGCCACTATGACCATTACATCAGTAAAGCATCATTTCAGTTCTGAATTACTGCAGATTGTCAAAACAGTTAAAAGATACCACGACAACTGAACAGAACACGGCGTCAGATCATAGAACAACAACATAGGGCTGCTGCAAGCAGCTTGCTGTTGGTCAATGATCCAAGCAGACATTGAACTGTACATTGTGTACAAGTGACTCTCTTAAAATCACAATCATTTGTTTCAGAGAAGTCACTGACTGCAGCAGCACTCAGGCTACAGGCTACAAGTAAACTTGGTGACACCTGTACAATAAACTCAGCTTCTTTAATTAGCCTTGTCGCATGACAAATGTCTAATCAAAGCTTTCATATGAGCTACAGCCAAGTCATAAGCACGTGGATACAATGGCAAGTCAGAGAGGTGAGAGCCTTATCACATGTGCAATGTCAAACGAGAAATCTCATCTTATTCACTATGTCACAGTCTGTCCACATGCTCGTGTGTCTGAAGGCATAACGAGCTGACAAGTCAACTGTACAAACAGGCCAACCAGCAAGCTGCAGTGTGTTACAACAGTCTATCCAGCACTGGTCATCGCTACACCAGTTTTGATGGTGGAGAGCGGACCTGTGGTGGGGGTAGCTGATGGTAGGCTGGGGGTGGTGCAGCGGCAGCTTCCGGTATGACTGGTCCTTCGTCAACTGGGCGACGAGGAGATGGTTCCATTCTGCGCTGAGGTGGTGGCATCATGTGTTGTGGTGGCACTGCCGGTCCGCCACTCACGTCCGTCACATCGGAGTCCGATGGTAGTTTCTTCTCCGGTGGCATCTCTGGTGTCCTCGTCCCATCGTCCCGAGCTCCAGCAGCTGGTGGCGGGTACTGGCGTGGTGGACCCTGGGTTGGCTGACCGGGACCCATTGGTGCCGTGGTGTAGAGCTGGGGAGTGTGACGCCCTGGTCCACCGCCCGGGGTCACTGACGGCGTAGCCAGGCGAGATCGACGCTGAGCAATCAGCATCGTACGGTCATCTTTGCGCTTCTCTTCGGCAACATCACAAGTGCAGACCCTCATCATCATACCGACATTCAGAGCCAGTTGAATGACCCACACTGCCAGCGCCAGAAATGACGCCACCTACTCACGCACAAAATCAACAACAATCTAAGTACATAGTTGCTTACTCTATGTAGAGACCTTATTTAGTTTATCAGATATACAATAGTATGATTATCATCTGTTGAGTACGTTTCCGTAAAGTAACAAACATCTAAAATGAAAGTGACTAACTGAAAACATTAACGATTTGTCAAAACTCCCAAAATTCACTAATATTGCATTAATATCAACAGGTGTATTGCCATAACTGGTCGAGACTGTAAGACCCCGCATCTAGCAAGAGCTTGTTGCAACATGACTGTCAGTGCTGCTTTCTGCGGAATGCAAGTTAAGTGTCCACGATGGCAACAGACAGACAGTCAAACAGATGTACATCGTCGTTGTGGGGTGCAGCTTAAAAATCTTATACGTATCATCGTTATTAGGCCCATGTAATGACGAAAAATATGAGACAGCAAAAATTATTTCAGAGCTATATTAACTGTTTGAAATAATATGAATCGTACTATAGTTTTTTGCAGACTTAGACGTGTCATCAATAAAGGACGAACTGATAAGGCTTTCTGAACATTGATATTTGCTGTTTTTTTGTAGCAGAATTCCCAAAAATTGAATCATATGCCATACACCAGTCATTTCCACTCAGATTATAACAAAAATCATTTTTTGCTGGTTACTTTACTAATAAGGAAAATTTGAATAATTGTCTATTTATTACATGCAAAAATCAACAACCGAAGTAAAAATCCAATAATATAGCAACACAGGTGTAAGTGCTCACACAGATAAGAATAAGACATCCATAAAAGTTCTTTCCATTGAGCCCACGAGTTCTGCCACGAACGATCCGCATGCTCTGCCACCAGGCATCCCAAGACTGCAGCTCTGAACAGCTGTGTATACATGAGCAACAAGTACAGAAAATTCATCTAAGTCTATATGCACAACAATTTTAGTAACTACCAGTACTAGTACATTTTTCTTAGCCCATTTAATTTTCATTGCATTTAGCTAATCAGCTTTTTGACTACAAGAATGTTTATTCAATAAATTTTTGTTGCATACTGGGCAAAAATTTGAACTACCCTTCACTGTTCGTGTCTGTCTGGTGAAATATCTCACTCCAGTAACCCACATAAACGGCTGTATTACAAAGACAACAACAAACTCAACAACACAATATTCAAGTGACAGACTACTTTTGCTTTTTTTCAGATAGTTTTATGATACCCATCATCAGTTCTAACTCAAGTCTACGAGACATTTAATTAAATTATGAAGAAGTGCTAAGACAGATAGCAGGAAATTATTACAGCAACTCACCTGTCAATGCGTCAATGCAGTATCTACACCGTGTCTCAATAAAAAACGAGCAAAATCATTTCTGTTATAACTACGTCAAACTTCCACTAAATGTGATAATTTTTGGCAAAAAGATGGCAAACAGTCTAAAATTATATGAGGTGCACTCATTTTCCACCGCACCTAACTCATGTCAACTCATATAAATTTGTGTAACAGTTCTTTTTCAAAGAATTTTAGAATTTGTGCTCTTCTCCAGTTTTTGGTTCTGAATTCTCTAAGAAAACGGGTATAGCAGTGTAACCTTTCAGCTGTCATAAATTTTTGATCAAAATCTTATCCTCCTTTGGAAAGCCATTTTGACGAAAATGCAGACAAGAATTTATCAGATGTTCTGCTGTTGTACACTTTCAGTGGAGAATATTTACGCGGTGTAACATTTAAACCACAAAATAATTAAATCTTGTGGCGCTTTCTGTCGAATTGATGATGCAAATGTTAACAATCTGATACTAATAATTAGGCGTACAGCGTTATGTAACAATTTGGAACATCTGTGTTTTACATGGTAGTTCATTGACAAAAATTAGGTGAAATGGAAAATGAGTGCACCTCATATAATTTTAGACTGTTTGCCATCTTTGTGCCAAAAATTGTCAGATTTGGTGGAAGTTCGACGTAGTTATAACAAAATTAATTTTGCTTGTTTTTTATTGAGACACGGTGTATGATACGACTACAAGTATCTGAGGTACCAGTGCGTCTAGCACATTAGCAGTACTACAGTGTGTGTCAAAAAATCCCCCCCCCCCACGGTTTTCAGACATTTTGTCCCAAACGGTTGGGAATTTTTAATAAATATTTTACACACCTATTATGGCTTCCTACCTAAGTTAGATTACCAATTTTATTCAATTATCTCCAACTATGACGAGGTTATGCCACACCTATCGATTTTTTTACATTTCACTAGAACTTAACTTCTATGTCTGCTTACTGAGCAAATGACGTCACTGTTGACGACATATTATATCCAGCATGTTTGTTGACATTATAAAAGCAGCAGATCTGGGATGACTTGCCACAGACAACGATCAACAAAGCTATCAACGACTTACGCAAACATCTGAACGCGTGCGTTTCGGCCGATGGTGGACATTTTGAGTATACTACGTGAACTAGGTAGTCGCACTTAATATGGCATAACCTCGTTAAAATTTGAGACAACTAGCGTAGATAGGAACATATAATAGGTGCGTAAAAACTGATTTAAAATTCTCAATTTCAACCGTTTTTGAAAAAAATGTCAGAAAACCGCAGGTCGCAGGGGTTGATTTTTTTGACTCACACTGTACAGCGACATGCTCTACACATATTTACTTACTATCTTACTTACACAGCAACGTGCTGTGAGTTCTCCATGAGTATCTTATAAGACTCAACACATGTTGGTTTGTTTAGATTAGTCACAGGAGAAATGTGGTGATCTTGTGACCAATGATACACATGCAAATCAGCTGATATTGAATTATGATGGAACTGAAATAAAAGGCAGAGTCTGAATGAACCTGTATGCAACACGTCCAATGGTTGTTGTGGTCAGTGGCGTGGTTGTGCACATGTCAATGGTGTAAAACACTGTCGTGTTGGTGTCCATATCCAGCATGCTGCGTACGATGTTGCATGGCACTGGAGAAGTGGTGCTACCAGGCAACGGAGTCATTGTTGATGACCCGGGTGTCACTGGAATACTCAGAAAATCCAGAAGACTGGCACAGAAGTCGTGTGTGCCAGCTGCAGCAACTGATGCACTGCACAGCTCCAGTGATGTGATAATGATATTGACAATAAGAAAGACGGGGTTCAGCGCCCCCAGAACATAGGCAACATGCCAGTCATTCATTTTCCTACATATCACACGTACACACCAACTAGCATCAGCAGCTGTATAGCAAACCTAATGCCATGGGTAAGAACATTAACATTCAGTCAGAATATGATTCATATTCAGCAGAAGATGTCAAATCTGATTTTAATGGTATATGTTTTTTTTGCATTTGATGACGACGGTAGATGGAGACACTCTAAGAAACTATCTATAACATGAAATACACAGAATATTACAGTAATCTTTATTTGCCATAAGGCACCATGGCATATATATACAAAGACAATATAACATTCAAAGATAGCAAATATAGTGAACACAGTTAAAAGAAAGTAAAATGACAGTAATACTAGAAATACTGATGAAAAAAATAATAAAATCAAAAAGGTAGACGTATATTATGTACGAATGTACGAAGTCAATACAATAATATATTATCACACGTCAGTCTAAACTTCATTACAATGACAAATTATATCAGCCCAGAGATTGCAGCGGGTGAGATGCAAACAATGTATGTCTCTGGAGCCTAATCGCATTAACATCATCACAAAATTAATTAACAAAAGTGGAATTGTGTTTTAGATTATTGCGTTACCTGCACCATAATAAACAACTTTAAAACACACATTCATATGTGCTGGACACATACAACATGTTAATTATAAATAGAAGGGAGACAATACATGGCTGCAGCCCACAGGTGGCTCAGAGTGGCTACTTACTATTGAGAGTCTATAGGAAGTTGTATATAAGAAATCGATTGGTACCGAAATGAATGACCTTGACCTTTGTTCAGAGGTCGTATCAAGGTCACGTCAACCGTTGCATTACATTTGACGTTGAATATTTCGGAAACCGTTAGAGATAGAGGTTTGGTTCTAAAGGACTACCAATAGGAAATGGCATATGGGATATCGAATGGTCACATGACCGATGACGTCACGTGACCATGAAAGGTCAAACTCGTGACCCCATTACGCTTAGAGCGCAATATCTCGAAAACTACTTGAGCTAGAGACTTCACCGTTGGTTTGCAGCTTTGTATCGGGGAATGCCTAGCGGGCACACAAATAATTTCCTTGAAAGTGGGCGTGGCCTAGGTCACGTGACCCCACAATTTTTGGCAGTACGGTCTGCTATCCTAGCGACAGCTTGGCTTCTTGTTTAAAAGTCAAATACTGAACAGAAAAACCAGATCAGAAACAGCAGTTTATATTGTTGCACAAGCAATGCTTGAAAATGACAAAATGTGCATAAAGAATAAACAAAAATTGATAAACGATAGTAGATTTACACAAATAACTCTAATGCATCCTGTAATATTATACAAATTCTGTTTTATATACACTGTTAATAAACAACGCTATCAGTGTACCAAAATTAACAACAACATTAGTTACAGAAACAACTGCAAATTAACTATCACAAGTTAGCAAACATTCACTGGTTATCTTATGTTACAATTATACATCTATGTCATATAACAAATTATATGAAAGATTTTCAATTTACCCAATTTTGTGAGCGTATTTCTTGTCACACTTGTAGGCAATTAGCAACGTTGCAAAGCCCATGAAAGTAGCATAGAAAACATTAACAGCAATATTGAGATAAAGAACAAAATCACACGCCGTCTCGGACCATGGCCAAATAATTGCTGGTCGCCAGTCAAGCAACTGTGCAAAGAGAATACAGCTTCCCTGGAAGTTACGCTGCAATACACAACAGTTAAACGATAACTTTTTTCACTGGCAATATGCTCCAGCAAGTCACAACCAAGTAAACCAACCAAAATTAACCAAGTCATCCAATGTAAAATCATCATCATAGTTTTCTTGTGCTCTTTTTGTTACAAATTCTGGTTAAATCGAACATTCGAATAAGCCGAAATTTCTAAATAGCCGAGTTCGAAATAGCTGGAAGCACAATGGCATCATGGCATCTGGCCAGGACAAACGAGGGACTTCGATTTAACCAGAATTTCGAGTTAACCGAGTTCAATATAATGAGGTTTTACTGTAGCACTCAACACATATGGGCATGAGCAGAGGCTCATTCTATGCAGTAAATGTAAATTTTAATTTCTTTTCAGCACGTAAATGCTAGGCGCCTCATAGTTTAAGTGCCACTGTCTTACCTGACAGCAAACACTTTCCCACGCTGCTTAGGAAAGTGCTTGCTGTCTCAGCTCGTATGGGCATCGGGCATTTGCAGTTGCCGGCCCAACTGCATGGAACTCACTGAGTGATGATCTGGGCTTCTCTTCCACTACGGAACGAGTAAAATAGCTACTTTAACTGATGCAGCTCGACATATAAACGTGTTTTTCATGAAGATCTCATACTCACAAGGTGCGAGAAATTAAGATAACATAAAAAATACAATGGATGTACTGCTATAAATGTCGGTTTTTAACCGCTTAATGTGAACCAAAATATGTTATAGAACATTTAAGTGTAGCCTACTTGTGGTAAAATTACGTCACTGGGTAAGTAAGTAAGTCACGAGGCAACGACAGGTAGCCCAGACTAATTAACATTCGCAAGGTGGCACAAGTGCAGTAGAAATTTCAATGCTATCAGTAATCTTCATTTTACTTTAACGAATCAAATCAGTACAGTAATATAGAGACTGAAAACAATTTGCATAATTACTTACGCAAACATTTACATTTTACTGTAGTGTTTGCACAAAATTAGTAGACGAATATCTGCATACACATTGAATACCAGATCTTCGTTGCAAACTACATTACATCTCACGACAACGGGGCCATCATTTACAAAAAAAACTTTTCGCTTGCTGGCATTAGTCGGTGTTAAATCACTGACATTAATGCCAGCAATCTGGCTTATTCAGTCAGCTTTCCGCCTCGTCAGGTGGCATTTTCTACCTGACGAGGAACGAGGATGGAAAGATGGCTGAGACGACATGGGTGTTCCGTAGAGGAAGTCTAGCCATGATCTGCATGATCCGACACTCAGCACCGACAGTTTCAGACATCTGCTTAAAACTACGGTGTATTCAGAGTACTAGAACGGGTATTGGTAAAATGCGGAATTGCGGAATGCGGAAAGTAAAATGCGGAATCCAAAAATGCGGAAAGGTCTGCGGAATGGTGGGTAAAACGCGGAATGCGGAAAGGACAGTCTGCAAGATAGATCACAGAAGCTAGTTAATCTCTGCAAATAGTGCTGTCTTGCAGCAGTTGCACTGTTCAATAGATTAAAGACTGTAGGATTTTAAGATAATATTTCTAAAAAAAAATTTATAAAGAAATGTCTAAGAATTCTTTTTCGTTTATGGTTTTTTTAGCGTTTTAAAATAATGTTCTTTAGGTTTTAGTATAGGAGCAGCGGACACAATGTCTTAGAGACAAAACTATTATATAATGTATGTTTCTTCATTGTAATTTGTTCTATGTGATAGGCCTATATTTCACTTCACATGGATTCTGTTGTATGCCAGCGACGGCAATTCTTTGCGGTGAGATAATATGTTCGTCGGCAGCCTTGGTTTGGCATCATTCCACGGCACTTCACATGTTATTCATCGAGAAGAAAACATGCTCAATGGGCTCGTTGGCACCCGGAAGCGCTTGCTTGCGTAAACTGAAATCTACTAGAGTCGTAATATTGCGTCATATTCAAATGCAATTTGTTTAGATGTGAAAGTTCGGAGTTCCAACCACCGACGGCTATATAGTGTCAGTCCCGGTTCCGCGTATTAGAGATGGGGTGTCACGAAACACACCGCATCGGCCGCACCGTCCGCACCGGCCCCCAATACATCGATATCTTACACTGAATAAGCAGCAAGAGTAACAACATGCAAGTCAGAAATGCATGAAAACCGTAACCTGTTCCTTTTC
>Ga0056114_1000284_pt1 | contig 15929 bp, 7 predicted proteins | sample WorMetHERISLAND1_FD_77005 | JGI IMG/M metagenome (GOLD analysis project Ga0056114, IMG submission 77005) | Marine gutless worms symbiont microbial communities from Max Planck institute for Marine Microbiology, Germany - Olavius loisae HERON... ...
GCCTAGGGGTAAAGCCCTGGTAAGGAATCTGGTGGGACTTCGTCCCCAGAAGTCGAAGCCTTTTTATGTGTGAAAGCATTACATTTTCTTCTCTGTATTGTGTCAAATATTACGAAAAAAACCGTTTCCATAAAAAATGCCCATAAACTTTTCAAAATAACTATATGAATAAAAAAAGATAGCCATTATTGTCTCTGTATCCTGGAAAACCATGAATGTGTAATGTGTATGTGAAACTTCACAATTAGCCTCTCCATTGCGGAGATACACGTAATGCTTTTCATAAAAAACATGTTCGACAATTGCCGTCTCCAACATTGCCACTGTGTATATTGCGTACGTGTAAGTAAGCAATACTCCCTGCCAACATTGACGTCAGTGTTTACGTAATTTTTGCATAAACAAAAATAAAATCCTGCGGCCAAAGACCTCCAAATAGTACGGACCTCAATCCAGTCGACTATAAGATCTGCGCCCAGCTAGTCCTACATGAGCGTGTCTACCGCTCAAGAATTCGTTAACGTCAACCACTTGACGGAGCGACTGATAGAGGTCGAGTGGTGCGACTTGGATCACATCATCTGTGCGGCAGTGAATCAGTGGCGTACTCTTCTGCGACTGCGAGCCTGCTTGCGTGCTGATAGAGGGCACTTTAAACATCAGTTGTGACAGCAACAGTAACAGTAACAGATATTAACAGTTTGAGCTAATATCAACGGCGTTCATTGTCGTGGAAACCAGCGACTTCAGTGATAGATCTGAAAGATTAAAAATATCACAACACAGGAAACGCATTTTACATAGTGTGTAAACGAGTGTTAGATAATACTGTGTCACTGGATTGTTATATACTGTGCATGTTACAGCATTTTGTTTGTGGGGCCGTCTTCTGGGACAGTAGAGCAACACAATTAATACCTCAACCAACAACCCAGTCACAATTTGTGGAACTTCTCCAATTTCCACATGTAATTTTTTGGCACTATAGCAATTAGTGCTGCAAACATGCTGTACGATTGTCCATAATGTACCTGTTGTCGACCCCATTCCATCACATCCACAATAGTGGGCGTGTCCTCCAGAATCCCCAGGTTTCACATGTTTTCCATGCTGAAACCATTCTACGTGAAGGTAATAACTTGGACAAAATTACCCATCACGACAGGCGACGCTGTACTTTCACATAATGGGGAATAACTGGTGGAGGGTTGTGTCAGGAGTATGTCTTTCTCCTTGACTGTGACGGCTAATATCAGAACTGCATGTGCTTAATTGTTGTTGTGTTGACAACATTAAGCCAATTACCATATCTTGGTCATTACAAGACAGTCACTCCTCAATACACACAAGTACACATTAACATGTACTGTATCACAATGTCAACTCAAGAGCCTGATGTTACACTGTTTACAGTGTCAATGGAATAATTTGGTGAAAGGCCGACACTGTGAAATGATCTATTGTTGTAGCCTCAACTACTAGTCATGAGATGTAATTCTGCATCAAACATTAATCATCTGGACGAACGTCTACTCAACAACAAACACAATTATGCTAACATTGCATAGACCTGTCTGGCTGTCAGTGCATTGGTTTGGCAACAGAAATAACACTCAACCAGGAAACAACCAACAAGTTCACTTGCACTTGGCTGTTTAGTCATCAACACAGCATCAAATAATAAGCAGTTGAATTTGAAATTCTCGTTTGAACACACATGCTAGCCTTCAGTCACTTTGCTGTAATTTACGTGAATAAACATTTCACAGCATGTTCAGATTTAGCCAGTCACAGATTTTGACTACTATTTCAGGACAACCGACTAATGTAGACTGTCCACAGTCACAACTGTACAAAGATGGCTAACAATGTAACTCTGACTCATTTGTGAGAAGTCTGAATTGGCTTCTGTAAATAAGTAAGCAAAGTGACTGAGATGTAATGGTTACAAAATTAAAAATTCTATTCACTGAAACATAAAACCAGTAGATTTTTTGGTCATAAACTGCATTATCAATCATTACAAGAAAGCCCAGCTGTCGCTGACAAACCCACGCGACGCCAAAGCATGCCAAAAATGCTCCGATTAGATGTGAAAACAAGTTGCAGACAAATTAACGACTTGTTTTAAGTAATGGAAATTCGGTGTTCAGTAATTAAGTTTCTTATTCAAATTACAATTACGTATAGTAGTTAGTACTACTTAGTCAGCTTCATACTGAACAATATTAAATTAATTACTATAGTTATAATTGTTTTTTGTTAACGCAACACGTGAAATCATGCTGTCATCGTAGATTGGATTGGATTGTGCAGTGTTTTACGTCCCCGCCAACACAGTATAGGTTATATGGGAGACGGTTTTTACAGGTCAAAAGACCCAACCAACAGTAGCAAAGTACTGAAGGAGATGCTACAAAAGAGAAAGCAAAGAACGAAAACAACTGAATCACACATATGGACATACAGTAATAGATACAAACAAGGATATACACAAAAAAACACAGCAAATCCCCTAGTCTACAATAATATGGGGTCACTAGGGCACAGCTTCCACAGAGGGCAGGGTCGCTAAGTTGCAGAGTCAAACAATAAATGTAGTAAAAAAGACTTCACTCACTTAACACCGACCTGAAATCCAGTTAACAAACCCTAGGAAGTTAGTACTAATTATAAATTTTAGCTCAATCTGATTTCATGCATTCCATGCTTATCTGGAAGCAAGCTTGCATTTACTAGAAAGAAACGACAGTTTCGTGAGGGAAAAAACCAAAACGGCATGCTGAAAAAAATCTTATAGCTTACAGTAAACAGGGAGATTGACAGGTTATGGGCAAGTAACAGCATGAGACTAGTTTGTCCATCAATTACCATTCAGTGAACAGATTAACCCTTTGACGCCTAAGGCTGAGTGTCAGAGTGCCCGCATGTCAGAAATTACAAATGCCAGTTTCACCCAGTCTGTCAGAGTATTCTTCACAGCTATATACATACGGAAACAGTGGGCGTCAAAGGGCTATGCACTGACAACAGCAGACCACACATCACGACACAGCACCAGACGACGTGCTGTGGACGAAGAAGTAGAAACAAGGCTGTGAGAACTGTCACGTACACTGATGGCTGATTCGTTACCATCACCTGCCGACAAGTCAGCGACAGGGCCAAGACCAAACGTCAGATTGTGCACATCAAACTGGTCAATCTCATATTGCTGCCGAACTATAATTGAAGGTTGTGTTGTCTGTTCACGCACACGTATGAAGTCGTCAGTGTCTTGTTTCATCTGCAGCATGACACGGCAACTGTAAGTCATAATTTGTTTAGTTACTTCATCGGAACAACTGCGAACCGCATCAAAAGACCTGCGTTTTATAGGCACTATACTGTACATGCAGCTCAAAGCGTGACTGTAATTTACTTCACTGTAATTTTCGTGAGACCACCACAAAACAGGAAAACTGAAATAGAAATCATAACAAAAACGAACAGTCACATTGGCATTGAGAATACAGTAGCACCTATGATACTTCAGTTTAGCCAAATTGAAGCAATTTTATCATGTAGTAACAACTGTACAGGTTATAGAAAGAGGATCATGAAAATAATAATGAACTCACTGTACACCTACCTTCACCAATCCCCAGACAATGATACAAAAAAGCTCAGCTGCTGCTGACAACTGGGTGTGATGTTTATGCAAGTGTGTGGCGTTTTGTCTAACAGCCAGAGGCTTCCATGTGTAATTCATAGTTAATGCCTCACATCAATCTGAAGATGTGCTGACCAAATCATCAGCACAATGTGCAATAAAATGCTGCAACAGAGTAGTGATCCAGAAGTGGAATGAAATATTTGAAATCTGCACATCTCTCTCTAGTTGCTGTGATACAGATACTGGCTAGCTGTATATACAGCACATTACATCACCTCATGGTATGGCACACTTCACACGTTCAGTACAGTAACAGAACTACCGGTACAGCGCCATTATTTATGAAAGCTTATCCAAATGTGCCAAACAGCTCAATGGATGCTTAGATTTCTTCACATCGCGGTTATCTGATTAGCTTACAGCTTTTCATATTGTGCAATCTCATTTATGTGGCAAACAGGAGACAGCAGGCACTCAGTACACAATACAGCGTCCATCCATTTAATTTGAAGGTCCCATTGGGGTCATTTGGCCAGAATTTCAGAAGGCTACTTCACAAGAAAACTGAAATGTCAAGGCTGGCAGGCAACGATAATGAAATTTATGAAATTCTGTTTCTTTTTCGAGTACTACCATACTTAACAACATAGCTCATCACTGACAACATAATACGTAGAAATCAGTAGAATAGTCCTGTAATTGTGAATGTTTCGAAACAATTCTAGCACTTCGAAATTCTGTGCACTTTAGTGCTGGAAGCACTAAAGTGCACAGAATGCAAAGCATTACAGATATGCTCTTACCTGTTTGCATCTGCATCACGGATGTGCGATGAACAGTTCAATCGCCTCAGCTCTTGTTATTCCATCCATAAACTGCAGTGCAGTTACGACAGCCTGACAAGCAAAACAGAGTCAGTGTCAGCCTGTCAATTGTTTTGTAAATGAAGAGTTCTGCTGCCACCAGTTGGTTCAACAAGGAATAGATTTTCATCAGTCATAAGAATTACGTGCTCACCAGTACATAGTTGTGGGCAAACAACGATACATTCCATACCACAGGTCACATTCATTCATTGACTACTTCTGGTCTGTCCAGTGCAATGTACTGTGTGGGACAGAATGTCAAATCACTTGCAGTGTGTCTTTCTTTGTGTGTGTGTGTGTTTGTGTGCACGGGTTTTTGAGCGCGAATATTTCGAGAACAGTTGTAGCAAGCTCACCAGGGGACACCAATAAGGTATGGCATATGGCTATCAAATGATGTCAGACAAATTCTATCATGACCGAACCCTGTTGTCACGAAAACGAAATTTAAGATCAAATGGGCTATAACTCGGCTTATATAGGAAATATTGCCGACATCTTTGCGATCATTGAGATCCGAGTTGAATTTTCAACGTAGGTTGTGACTAAAGACTGAATTATAGGGCAGACTCACTGCTGTTATTTAGTAATGCAATACAGATTGTTTGTTTCAAATGACTGTCTGTTGCATGTTCGTAGCAGTTTGAACATCACTGCGCAGCGCAGACATATTTAACTGTAACTGCTAAACTACAGTACATTATGCTGTTTCAGAATTCTTCTGCAGACTGTTAATTCCTGTTCTTAGCGGCACAAACCATCTGCATATTATGAACGAACTAACAGTTTTAATCAACGTAAATAGTGCCCAGTTTTACGAGATCAATGAGTACTTCATGCGACTGTGTAGAAAAGCGTGACGACGAAATACAGTTAACAAAGTAGGTCTACAGTTCGTAACACACACTTCTAATACAGGTCAAATGGTCTAAGGTCAGTCCCTTGCTATGGCACTGCTTACAAGTCCACGACCTGAGCACCAGGACTTCACAGTTGTGGAAGATGCAGCCTGTTGACAAGAGCTATGGCACCGTAGACTTTGGACCCATACTTTGCAACCAGACAGATGTACCATGCCCCGAACAGCTACATTTGGCCTCACAACCCATGCACATAATAACACGGATTACCGCTCATTTACGGACTCCCAATGTATATAAGCCTTAGTGGGCCTAATGTTCATGAAATACACACAATGCAACAGCAATGCCAACAATTTCAAGAGAACGCATATATGTTAAACGCGAATGCATTTTCAAAGCAAACCTCAGGAATGAAGACATACGTCAACAGGCCGGTGTCCGCCAAGTATACGCTGTAGACACCAGTCGGCTTGTAAATCCCACTGTCCGTGTCAAACTCCTTCATGTAAGACTCGACTGTCTTCCTTACTGCGGCGTACTGCAACGAAATGATGTGTATATTTATAAGCATGCAACAAAGTACTAATTACTGGCATGCATTTGTTGACCTTTATAACAATGCCTCCCGTGAAAGGTAAGAAACTGCTCTGTCAAACTGCCAAATGGACAGTTCACAATAGGCATATACCACATTGAAAAACCATGTGTTAACAACAGTACAGTGAATTCAAACATTCAGCAACAGTTTGCGAAAAAACATTATTTTTCATCAGTGACAATGACGCATTATGTGCCTGAACAAATGATACTTGCCATTGCAGTTGTGCCAATGTTATCATAGCGGTGTCATAAAAGAAGGTGTCATAATAATTGCGAAGCAGAAACAAATACTGCAACTAATGTGTAAACAGGCACTTTCATGATGACCACCAAACACATACAGAGTGTATCTTAACGACAGGGGTTGGGCAAGTACCGTGTCATAATCGTCTTTCAGAGGCCCCAGCGCAGTGGCCGCCAGCTGCAGCATTCCTCCTCTCCGGTTCACTAATTTTACGTACCGCTGCCAGAATGGTGACTGCTTTGTCTTTGTATATATGTCATGGAGATGATTCTGCAACAGTACAACACTGGCCTCAACAGTACTATCATGTCATTCTTCATTGCTTTCAACGGTCGTTGTAATGCTAGTGTAACGATGACACCAAATAAACGTATAAAACAGCAAAAATCATCGTTTATTGAATTTTCGCATGCAAGAATTTCATGTCATCATTACTATTTCATCATCTTCTGACACAGCGTAATGATGACAATAAATTTTTGCCTCCCGCAAGTTCCGCAAATGAATATGTCCAATTTTTTAAATAAAATTTTCAGGCGTTTCAGATCTACAGGGGGTCGAAATCCCTGTTTTCCCATTGACTTTGCTGGTCATCGTTACAACAGTGCTGCGCTACCACGCAGCCTCTGTTAACTTAAATGTAGTAGTTGTTCAGCTCACTGTCACTGTAGCATTGTGCTACACCCGTCTCACCAGCAGCACTGATGCTATCATGAGGTAGTTGAGTGTGAACTTTGGATCCTTCTTTTCCAAGTTCATTTCATAAGTCACTGATAATAAATAACAACAACAACGGAGATAAAATAATATTAATAGCAACAACAGAGAAAACTTATACAGCTGTCACTCTAGCCTGGGTGAACGCAAGTCCATGCAGTTGTTGACTGACTACAGTACGGGAAATGCAATTAACTGTGACCACCACGACAACGATGCAGTCTGAATGTTACGCAATCAGTGTTGATGTTCAACTAATGTAGAATGCTTTGCTGAAAGTCCATCCGATGGCGTTCACATTTCCAAGTGTTGCAAATGATAATATGTGCAGCACCATTCGTGACTCGTTGCAACTTGTCAACTAATGTAAAGGTGGCAATTTATGTAATTCACCTCCTGGCACATAGCCAGCACTTTTATCCGTTGTGAATGCCTACCCATTAAATAGTCAATAGCACAACATAACAATAACTGAGTATTGTTCTTTGACATTAATATGTCAGTCTGCAGTAGTAACTCCATGTGTACAGCATACAACTTACTTTTATCGCAGTGGTCTGGATGACCTGTAGTATTTGATGCACACGTTGAAGCACCGTGTCTGATCTGCAATTGCCACAAGTATTCACAACAACAAAATTTCCCTGTGCAGTATGTTACTTGCAGCCTGTTATGACCGTGACATGCAAACTACTGCAGACAGTTCGGACTAGCAGTGCAGCACTTTTCAGCACTGCTGGCCATTTGTCATTATTTGGGCCTAATTTACAGCAGAACATAAGATGTCTCGTAAGACTGTCGTAAGTCAAGTTGTATGATTGTCTAAATATCATGACTGAGGATGTCGTAAGATATATCGTAAGTAATTTACGAACCTTATCACAACACATCTTAAGGTCATCGTAAAATAAGTCCTAGTTAAAAATACCAACCAATCACGACAGCCGTAATCACAGACATATTGAAGGAAACCAATGCATATTACTATTACAACGGATTTCAACGTTTCACACGCAACGCTGCAATGAAAGCACGGACGTGACGTTATAGATGACACATATACACGTCATTTGTTCATTCCACATTCTGTTTCAGGATGAGCCCGAGGCCGCTAATTTATTTATATATAGGCAGACACAGACCGATTAGTCGAATGCTACCGCAAAGTGTCGCAATGAATGGCACTATTAATGACTTTTTAGAACTCATCCCATTCGCTATCCAAAGAATCATTTCAATCAGAGCTTTGCGTTACTTACTTTCTACTTTGACTAGGTACTGCACAGAATTACGTGATTTGTGCATGTTTTTGTTGTGATTGTTTTCGTCGTCACATATCGAAATTATGACCGTAACTTTTGCCGTAAGTTTATCACAAGATTATTACGTAAATTAGCAATGTTGTAAAACCATGTTCAGATTATCTTAAGTTCAGTCATGATCGTAAGATTATCATCAGTGTCTCAAGATCTTTCGTAAATTGGGCCCCTGACCCCAGTGCAGCAAGTACAAGTATTGCTGTATTATAAGCAACCGTAATCCATCTACGTTAAGTTATTAATCACTCTGAAATAAAGCAGGTAAGATTACACATTCAGCCTACTGAGATGTAGGGGTCTGCGCGGCATGTGGCAGTTCCGCACAATAGAAAGCAATGCGAACAGTATGACTCACACTTGTTCAACGTCCGATGTGCAGTCATCAGCAGCGACGTCATCATTCACTGACATTTCCTGTCAACAACAACACCGTTGCCAGTTCCAGATGATAGGCAAAGGTTCTGTGCTTTACGGTGCCAACGCAGTTGAAGTTTACAGTTGTCGAGCGACGACATTGACAGTCTTGATTTATCTACGGCCGGATCAAAGCCACTGCATGCCTGTAATTATGAGCTGGCACGAAATTATAACTCATTAAAAATTATTTCTAGAAAAGACTAACTTTAGTGAGGCTGTCACGTAAAACTTGGCAGGGGCACTGTACAGTGTCAGTAAGTATGCAACAGATGCGCTGAATACAGTGCCAGTGATCGACCTGCCGAGATAAGTCACTGAAAACTCGACTGGAAGAGAACGGTATTGTCCTTCTGGTGTGGTATGAAGCAACCCATTATGGTTCACAAGTGGACCAAATGCATGTGTTGTCGTTAGCAACAACTACCTCTGATTATATGTGTGCTGTTGATCTGTAACGGTTACTACAAGTGCAATTTGTATCGACAGTCACTGTGCTCTGTAGAGTTTATTAAAGAAAAATGTAACAGTTCAACAATCATGCACAAACGATATGTACCTGTGGTGGAGTTACTGGCAGTTCCAGCTCCACAGTGTCATCCTCCTCAGGTGCACCGCTGAACTCTGGAGCTGCATCATCCGGCACTACAACACAACAAAGCTGCATGCATTGCTTGAGAAACCAGCTTCGTCAACGTTACAAGGTCAATGCTGCTTGCGATGTAGGCTTCCCTTGCTCAATTTCTTACACCAAGACTGGGAACATACTTACATGTGTCTCTAAGTCATCGGCCCTTTAGTGCTATGTGCACAGTGTTCACAAGTGTGAATTTGTGTGCGAAACGTGTGAAACTAACAGCATTGCCGAATTTTGCACAAAGCTGTCACTTTCAATGTATGAACTTGAAATGTGACTCATTGGACTGCTAACATGTCAATGCCGTTGCGTAAAGTATTGTCCTTCTGGTGTGGTGTGAAGCAACCCATTATGGTTCACAAGTGGACCAAATGCATGTGTACACAAATTCACATCCTCTTGCAAATGTCTCGTGTGGGCAGTGACTGAAGTAGTGTAGGATGTAGAAAACAAAAACATATCAGTGTACCCCCTCTCACACCTGCTCAGTGAAGCTTTGCAGTTAGGAAAACCTCGTTTTTGGCAATAGGATAAACATCTCTCAATGATATCGCCTTCAATAACCCTTACCAGTTGCACTTTGTTCGCCAAAACGTTGCCGTTTATGAGGAATTGGAGTGTCTGCTACCCAGTTCGATGAAAACCGTTTCTGAAACACACACACACACTGTATGTAGGTCTTTAATGCGGCACGTGAACCTGCACAGTGCAGCAGCGTTCACACTGTGCACTACACTGGACGATATTGCAGTATGTCGTCCGGTGTCGCCGATGCCACTGTAATTACACACAGTGATGCAACGGCGCTGTTCACATACCACACGATATCGTACGTTGTCACTGACGCAGAAATTGAACCAAGTTGAATTTCTCTAGACACAGAAATTGAACTTGGTTCAATTTAACTGGGTCCAACTGAACTTGGTTCAATTTCTGTGTCAATTGTCGCACCATGTCGTACAGCACGGCAAACTGCATGTAAGAAACCCAGACGACATCCGACGACACTGTACGCCATGTCCCGTGTCGTTGAGTCGTCCGACGTCATCCGACATCGTGCGTGAAGTATAGAGTTGCCAAGTGTGATGGGTGACGTGTTGCTGCAGCTGTATTGTACTGCAGTCATACAGTGTAGCACATGTGAGCCCTGGACTTACTAATAAGTACATAGTAACTCAGTGGACATACTTACACCGGGTACGTGTGATCGCAACTTAGACACAACAGGTGTTGCACTGCTGACAGTAGCTGTTGGTTCAGACTCATCGGCAGACAGATCAGCTGTTGGTTCAATGTCTGTCGACTCATCTATAATGCAGACAGATCAGTCACGGACACTGTAAACGTCTCGTACATCAACAACCAGTGACACAATTACCACTCACGCCATAGGCCAAGTGTAATGACTCGGTGGCACGACTGATGCCGTAGCTAGGGCGTGATGCTAAGATGTGACCCTGACTAAATCACAAATGGCTACAGCGATGCAACACAATGTTAATCGTCATAGTTACCCAACACACAAAGAAGTCATACCTGTTCTAGTGTACAAACACAACGCCACCGTAGCACTGCCAGTGTCCACAGGCTGAGTTGTTACAGCAGTGATCTGCATACATCGTACAACCTCAGAACAAATAACATGGAGTCACATTACAGCAACATTTAACAGCTGTTATACACTGTGTGGCTGGGCGGTCAATGGGCATTCAAGAAAGAATCATGCAGTATTTGGAAGTCATTTGTAAATCAGCCGCGTAGGATTTCAAGACTTTCCCAGGAATTCTGTACCTTGGTGAAACACTTAGAAACACTTGGTCATTTCAGCAGAGTTCATATGTCTTCACAGACAGACTGTTGTACACATGTCATTACACCACAACAACAAACCACAACTGGTCGATGTTGAAGCAGAACAGTGTTGAGTCTGTGTCATTTTGTTTATCGGACATTCTTTGTAGATATCCTTCCCCAAATTGGCCACTGTTACGTGATATACGGTGTCGTGCTGTTCTTTGTTGCTACAAGCATTTACAGCAACAAATGCAACTGTGCAGCATACCTTGTCGTCATCGCAGATGATCCACCTGCAGCCCTTCTTCACAGCGGTGACGTAGTGCCCAGATGATGATCGCACACCAATGTGAATACACATAGCTGTCAAACGATATTTCACCTATAACACATGAACATTGTTACAATGGAATGAATAGCCTATGTCATGTACATGTACTGTTGCATTTTCAAAATTTTAAGTAGTTACAAATTTTTGAAATCATGCTTGCATTTGCCCGGTATATTACATGTTGTGAGCAGTCTGCAGCTGACTGCACAATGCCCATATTCATTGCCATCTCCTCCCCATAGCCAGTCTGTGACCGACTGCAGCTCCACCTCGTCTACTGGATCACAGGCTTGTCCAGTTGAGGGGTGCGTGATGGGTGGTCGACAGCACAACAAGATTAGATACTTATTTCTTTTTCTCTGTGGTCCTTGCGATTTTCACATAGGCCATGATGATATGTTTAATCTAATGTAATGTAATGACCATTGGACCCAACTGATGAACCTAATTTGAACAAAAACAATTGACCACTGGTACCTAATCTGTCTGCATGTCTAGTGTCTGGACGGAGAACAGTAAAGGGTAACAAGAAAAGCACAACACAAGCACCCCAACTGGAGTTGGAAGGTGCATGTTCACCGATGAGTAAACCATGACATTTGCAAACGATAGTCAACACTCACTGTTGTCTGTTGATCGTCGATGATCTGTAGCTGGTCGTCAACGGTCACCGGAGTCATGTTCTTGTGCAGTGACGTCCCAGTCCATCTACAGCCCAACTGTGACATTGTTACACATAGTAGTTCCTTGCACTTTTTGCAGAGCACAGTTTGCAATGTGCATACACACAGTGTAATAACTGCTTCCTGCATGTGATAGCTCAATTAACAGAATCCAACCAGTACCACATGGAGAGCAACTACAATAGTCACAAGTTATCAGCAATGTCACAACGTCCATGAAATATGTAGAAAACAAAAGCTGTAACGTTAGCCCGAAGTCAATGTCGCAAATGGACACATTGTAAGGTTGAATACAGAGTAAGTGGAGTCAATGTCCACACTCACCGTTTCAGGTGGAGGAGCACTAGGTCTGGGCATGTTCGCCAACGTCGGACAGAATAAGCACTGTTAGCTGTGCAACTGCAACAGAAACATTGCAAACACAATAACTGTTATCAAAGCACAAATGTACTTGTTCACATTCAGCAACTATCACACATACAGTCTCCTTGTATGCAGAACACTGCACTACAAATTACGATTCAACACAGCAGACAGCCATGTCTCATGCTCTACAACAGTTCAAGCTCCCGGGAGTGCTGACAATGTCAAAGTAATAATCCGAATATGCATCATACAGCACGATCAATACTTCTAACACATACAACAATCCACCCGAGCTCAAGCAGACTGAGACACACTTGTAACAATGTTGTACATGAAAGACTAATGCTACTACAAACAGAACCTTAACAACATGACCATCATTTCTTCCGGCCAGCAGAACAAAAATGTGAATTGCTCCAACCTTGCATTACAACATTGAAGACTGATCAGTTCCGGTGCACACAAGTCTTCCATCAACTGCGCGAGACGAACGCATGATCCCTGCCAAAAAACGCAAGTGCCATACAAGCATATAGTACTTCATTACAGTTGTATGCCGATACATATTATCATTTCACTCAAATTCATTCTATTCTAATTACTACCTTATTTTTCCACTTCAGCTGTCCTCTGATCTGGGGTGACTTCTCCATTGTGCAGTTTAATATGTATAGTGACGTTGTTTCTGGTAGTAATACTAAGTTACTTATTTAACTCTGTGTTTCTGTCATGCGTGACATCCACAATTTTTTCAGTCTTAATGATGATAAATTATTACATTGTTCTAGCCAAATCCGTTTGTTTGTCCTCAGTGTTCAGTTATGCAGTAATTAAGGCACAAATGGTTGTCTGACACAACATGAAGACAGTGCTGGGTTGTAGCACACCTGAGGCACAGCAACAGATATGGCCGTGTAGTCTTCATGGCTGTCTCGTCCAGTGTCACACACACTGCAGTTAACTACAACACACAATAATCAGTGATAATGTCTGTAATTTGATCATCAGATAACAACTGGTACAGATTCTATACATACATCACACACAAATGTGGCTTGATTTAGAACCTGACAAACTGTAGTCAAATGTTTGATCGATTGATTGAGCAGGGTTTTTATGCTACCGTAAATAATAACAGTACTGAACAATGAGCACTCCTGTTTCAACAAACCACATAAGTCTGTGAACGACAGCAGTTCATCGGCATTCACATCACATATCAACAGACAGTTCACAATGCCAGACAGACAAAGACGGACAGTGGAATGGTGACAACGAACACCGCATCAAACTATAACACAACGCACCAGTGTGTTTGGACCTCTGAAGCCATGTTTCATCAAAGCTTGACTACACCTTAACTATCCCCCTCGAGCTCCATTTGACCACATTTGACCTATGGTTTGGTCAGGAGCAAGAGGGAATATTGCCATAACTGCTCTCTAGTAGTGGTATCGTGTAGCTATCTGTAGTTGCACAGTCATTTGAGCAGCTGACAGGTTCTGTCTACCAGATTTGGCTTCATCTCACTGCGCTCAATCACTGTGCTTAGATTAATTTGTGTGTTAGATTATTTTCTTGTATTATATCTGCATGCATGTTGTATTATTGTAACACGGTGAGGTGAGCCTGGTTAGACTGAGGCGTGTCTGGATGACTAACCACCCTCCTTCACTGCTTTGACACTGTTGGTTGGGTCATCAGACCTGTAAAAACCGTCGGCCGTGTAACCTACATTGTGTTGGTGCAGGCGTTAAAACAAGCTCAATCAATACACCTTAACTAATAGTGAATGTTACTGACAAACTTTGAAACGAACATATCTTCGGCATCACACGGTTCCGTTGATGCAGCACAGCTTTGTTGTTCATCAACTAATGGGGTTTCCTCATTATTTGGTATACTAGCTAAATGTCAGCCAACGACCTAGTATACTAGACCAGTTACTAATGGCAAAAACATTGATTGGAAATTGATGATGGATTGGTTCTATTTATTGCAAATGAATTGAAACAATAAGAGGCACAAAACACATCTCTACTACGGAAGCAGCGGTAGTCCAGATGACTAACATCCTTCCATCAAAGAAGGATTTTGTCACCATTTCTATATGTTTTCAGGATGCCATGTGTTCTGCCATTTCGTTGCTGCCAGTGTTTGTAACTGGTACATAATGGTATACCAGTATGCATAAATTACCTCCATGTAAGGAAATACGTGTTGGGTTCGGTATACACACCAACTTCTGTTATGCAATGAAAAATGTGCCTATAAACTATGCCAGTATTTCACGATGAAGTCGGCAACAACGTCAACAAAACAAAACCTTAACTACAGTAAATCATAATTGGCAAAAAATTCAGTGAAACCGAAACCTTAACTACAGCCAAATATTGTCATGCAACCTGACACGGTCTGTGTCCATGTAATCATCTTTTGGACACCTTGCAAGTCCGCATGTGATCTGTGGACAATGACAAGTTTGGGTACAAATTTAGGACACTCATTATTATTATTATTATTATTATTATCATTAACGAAAAGATTAACGTGGCGTTTAGTCCAAAAACTACAAGGACACGTAACATACCAAAAAAAACGAAAAAACGACGTGTTCGGTAGATAGGGAAAACAGGCAGTAGAACAGAGGTCAGAGTCTTCAGTACGACACTGCGAACAAGTACGTCTTTAAATGTCGCTTGAAAGTCGACAGTGACGACGCTGACGTGACAAACGACGATAGGCTGTTCCAAGCGCGGGCAGCAGCGACTGGAAAAGCGCGATCCCCAATCGTGCTGCGACGTGTCACTGGAACATCGACCGCCGTTAACGAGCTGGAACGCAGACGCAGACTCCGTCTCGTTTCAACGACATCCGTGCGATTTATGCTGTCGGCCAGGTACAATGGTGCTGTGCCGTTAAGACACCGGAAGACGAGGGACGCCAACTTGAAAGTGATCCGTTCTGGAACACGAATCCAGTGGAGTTCCCGGAGTAGTGGCGTCACGTGATCAAACTTCCGTGCACTGAAAATAATCCGAGCAGAGGCATGGAGAACGGACTGCAACCGACAAAGTTGGCGAGTAGGTAGCCCCGCGAGCGTCGCATTGCCATATAGTCAATACGCTGTGACGAGCGAAAGTAAAACAGCATGGGGAACAGATCGGCGGACACTACGAATTAGCCTCATCGCAGAAAAACAATTCGACACTGTCTTGGAAATGTGCGAGGTCATGCTGAGACTCGAGTCGAAGTAGATACCCAGGTCACGAACAACGGAGGACGGGGCAATAGTGGCCATCCCCACGCGGAAAGGAAGTTGTGGAATTTGGAACTGCCTACGGCTCGAAGAGAACCAAAGGATCTCTGTCTTGGCTGGATTAAGTTGGAGCCTATTGGAGCACATCCACAAGCTCACCTCAGCAACACACGCAGAAACC
>Ga0056114_1000285_pt1 | contig 15926 bp, 13 predicted proteins | sample WorMetHERISLAND1_FD_77005 | JGI IMG/M metagenome (GOLD analysis project Ga0056114, IMG submission 77005) | Marine gutless worms symbiont microbial communities from Max Planck institute for Marine Microbiology, Germany - Olavius loisae HERON... ...
GTATTATGGATATCCAGAATACTTTTACAAAATATCAGAAATTCTTTTTCAGACATCCAGGGATATCTGAAAAAATGAATAAATGTTAATTTGGCTTGCTTGGTGCTGCATTGTGCGTCACCGTGGACGTACCAGTAAGTCAGACGTTGGACTGCATTGATTCTGTGCTGGTGAGTCTAACTGTGCCGCGGGTCCAGCAAATGACTGAGACGTAGGCGTGACGTTTTGAACTGTTGGAGCCACAGACGACGACAATACAGCCGGTGATATATCCAAGCCAGCCGGTGCCGTCGTGTGCCATTGTAAACCATGCTGTGCAATACTGTCCACATAGCCACCATTGACACCAGTGCTAGGCACTGAGCTACATACTCCAGTAGCTGACTCACTGATACATGACACACGTAGACGACTTCTTGATTCTACACACAAACGTCACATCATTAGAGTGTCTGTCATCACAGTCTTATCATGAGATTCACTTTGACACGTTCTCTGTACACTATACAATACAGAAACACACATGTTCACTGTTCTTTTGTATTTTATTTTAAATTGCCAAACTTGGCAACTAATGGGCCTGACCAACTGTTGATAACTGTAGACATTATCATGGTGTGTTAGCTCGCGTTTGTGCAGCATAGTAAGAATCATCTACTTGCTTGGCTAAACATCATCACAGCTTGCCTTGTACGTAACATGTTACAATGCTACATTAACTGACATTTGCTTAATTACTGGTCCACTCGAAGCCTTCAACAAACAAACACAAACATTTCTACAGCTGTTTCTGTGCTGCAAAATCCAGACATTTTGCTGTGACGTTTAAAGTCACTGAAGACATTCAGTTCAGGGCGCTGATACACTATTGTAGTCTTTGTGACGTTTGACATCGCAGCAATGGCAGAAATAAAACAAAGATGCGCAGATAAAGTTACATCCAAAACTGCAATGTTCAATGGCAGATTTTACAGCAGCAGCAACAGCGACAGCAGCATATGAAATGAATTCATTGAGAGACATCAACAGACATGATGTCAAAGCACGTTCATTACCTGCTGATGAAGTCGGCTGAATCATCTGTGGAGCGGAATATCTGTCATCAGCAACTTGTGGCAGGAACTGATCCGAGAGAAATGACAAACTGTCGATGTTTGCATCGTCTGGTCCATGACTGACGATCGTTGGAGGGAACGGACGGACGGTTGGTGAATTACGCGCCGGTGCAGTCATATTGGGTCCAGGCCTCGGGCTCATCATGGCAGTGGCAGGTTGTGAATGCCAGTTAAACAGTCCACTAGTCTTGTCAATCACTGTCGGTGATTGGTGTACTGTTGACGGGTGTTGTAGTGGCATCATCACTTGTTGGCTTGGGTTGCGGCTTGGTCCAGACGAGTGAGGCATGCCATGATGTACTGGTGACATGCCGTGTACTGCGCCAGTGAACTGTGTCGACCTTGGATCTGGTGGTATCATTGATGCATGGTTTGCAGTGTTGTTAGACACTGAGTGAAAGACATGTTGTTGACTACTCACTGTCCTGTGCTGGCCACGCATCAAGCCATGCTGTGACGCTGACTGATTATGAAATCCAGCTATGGCTGCCGGCGAGTGTACTACCATGCCTGATGACTGGTCCTGTATCAGCTGTGCTGGATTGTGGTGTAAGTTCGGTGGCGGTAGATACTCCGCGGTCTGGAACGATCGTCCGCCGCCAGCCCCTCGAGGCAGACCTCGATGTGGTGTCTTTACATTCATCAACGTGACATCGCCAGGTGACACGTTGACATGACTGAGCTGCAGCATGTTGGTCTGGTTGTTAACCATCACCTGAAGGTTGTGAAGCTGGTTGGACATCGGCATTGAGCGCTGTGACGCTGGTCTCATATGACTCAACATGGCCGGTGGTCGATGTGTTAGGTAGCCTCCTTGCTGATGACACGGCTGCAGCACGTTGTCAAACGCCTGTCGTGGGCCGGTCTGCACCGCAGGTATGTGACCACGTGACAGGCCTACATCATGACCCTGCTGGATACTGCTAAACTGCTGGCGGTGAATCAGTCCATCTGACATCTGATGCATGTGACCACTGCCAGGCTGCATGTATCTAACCAGCTGCTGAGGAGGCTGAGGTATCTGATAACAGTCATTAACAGGCTGTGGCTTAGCGCTCATTGTTGCGTTTACATACGTCGGCAAAGGTCGATCGACGGCTTCTGTCTTCGGTTGTACAACTGTTGGTAAAATGTCGGCCGGGAAGTCCAGATCCCATGACGCTGCATCATTACTCCAGCTGCTAAGAAACTCTTCCAAAGAACCATTTGCGTCAGTCACTCCAGTCAATGACGATGTTTCTGGACCAGCAAATACTGAACTGGCATCGGTTGACATTGGGTCCACTTTGCCTTCTGTCAACTCAGTCACTGTTGACAAACACATCAACACATACACGTAGACAGAACGTTGCATTTACAGATACAGACAATCCAACGATGTGAAACTCCACTATAGACCCCGGTGGACAAGTTACATAAGCTGTGAACCATTCTTGAGGTAACATGTCAGAAGACAAAAGTCTAGGTCTAGACTAGTCTAGTCAATTCTGTCTTCAAACATATATCTACATCTGTCATGAAAACGTACAGAGTACAAATGTAAAAAATAAATGATAAAAACAATACACAGAAAAGCACTACCATTTGGCCATCATGTTCGTGAACTCTTTCAGCCATAAACTAAGACAGAGTGATATTGGCACTGAGCCAGAGAGACAATCACTGGTGTAGAAATGAAGCAGTACTAGTAGTGGATACATACGTGACTGTAGAATATCTGGTGGTAGTTCACTGCTGGTGTGTGACACGTCAACAGTCGGTGTGCTGGCTAGTGACGCTGTAGGCTGTGATGACTCTGATACCATGACATTCTGTTGTGTTGACTGAGACCTGGCGTGACACTTGGCTCGAAGGCCTTGCATCACTTCCAGTGAACACGAGCCACGGCGTGACACCGACGCACCGCACCGAGGACTACACAGCCAATCACAGCTCACTCTCACTCCGAGGACTACGTTAACATTAAGACGTCAACACATTCTCACCGTACCGAGGACTACACAGCCAATCACAGCTCACTCTCACTCCAAGGACTACACTAACATTAAGACATCAACACATTCTCACAGGTCATCCGCTGACGTCATTTAACTTTCAACCAACTCCACACTTCTCAGCATTGATCAAATGACTCATTCACTTGACAATAACAATGCGCACATCCTAGACCTTCCACAGTCTGTTAATGTACATGTCTGTTTCATAGGCTCACCGCGGCCGTAAATGTCATTCAGGACTCATCACTACCTACATGTATGTACAGTGTGAGTCAAAAAAATCTCCCCCCTGTGGTTTTCTGACATTTTTTTCCCAAACGGTTGCAAATTTTTAATCAATTTCTTACACACCTATTATACGTTCCTATCTATGCTAGATTACTAATTTTTATTCAATTATCTCCAACTTTGACGAAGTTATGCCACACTAAGCGAGACCACCCATCAAATGTTTTACATTTCACTAGAACTTAACTTCTAAGTTTGCTTACTGAGCAAATGACGTCACTGTTGACGTTGTCATATCCAACATGTTTGTTGACATTATAAAAGCAGCAGAACTGGGATGACTTGCCACAGACAATGATCAACAAAGCTATCAACGACTTTCGCAAATGTCTGAACACGTGCATTGCGACTGATGGTGGACATTTTGAGCATATTATGTGAACTAGGTTGTGTTTAATAGGTGTGTAAAAAAACTGATTTAAAATTCTGAAGTGTTTGTGAAAAAATGTCAGAAAACCGTAGGCTGAGGGGGGGGGGGGTGGATAGGTCAGAGTTCACTAACAGATGCCAGAGAAATGCAACGTTTGTCTGCAGTGGCCACAGCTTCAGAGCGTTTCATTCACAAGCCACTAGCAAGTCTACAACTCATCTATTTCTTCCCGAGCTATTAACACTAGAGATGTTAAGCAATTAATCTTTTTATTCTCGCATTAGTGCATCAATTCAACTGGTCTATTCATGTTGTATGTTGCCATCAGCAAACAAGTACATGTCTTATCTACAAGATGTGACCACTGTAAAACTTACCATCTCTAAACAATTGAAAATTATTAGAGTGGTGCTGCAACCGTAACATAATAATTAATCGAATATTATTCAACTGTCAAATAACCAGGCTTGTGAACGATACTTGCGACAAGTATTGCCAATAACGATACCAATACTTTGTGCTGAAAGTATTGTCGATACCAATACCGATACTTTTGCAAAAAGTATTGGCGATACTTTTACACCGATACTTTTACCGATACTTTTATGAGACGCCACTGCATGAAAACGTATCACTGCTAAGACACTTTTGATAGCTATAAGACGAATTTCAATTTTTAGCTGCTGCTCCTGTCTCAATCTGAACGAACAAAAACCTGCTCTTCGTCTGTTTGAAACTTGAAACCAAACCAATCCATTCACGTGCGGCGAATTCTCAGCGGGAGGCTGACGACAAGCTAGCTGGCTGCCTCGGCTGAAAGCGTTTTAAAACTGCTACAGTGAACTACTGTCACATACATCCGTGCTATAAAGTTGCTCCATTAATACGACACGTTATGAGCTTCCCTGCAGCGCGACCCTGGCCGAGGAGGGTGCAGATCAAAGACGTCCTACTTACGCTAATGCAGGCCTTGTTCAATGCTTTCGCCTTTCAATCGTCGTCGGCCTTAGAAATGTATTGGTATCGCGATATTTTATGGCCTAAAAGTATCGCCGATACCTTATTGATAACACTTTTCAGAAGTATTGGCGATAACTAAATCGATATTCAAAAAATATCGGCGATAAAATATCGACGATACTCGATACTTCGATATTAACAAGCCTGCAAATAACCATAGTTTAACTGAATATTGGTACTCCTGCATCATAGAATTTATGTATGCGCGTAAATTTTTTTAATCGTGATTAATTCTTCAATGAGTTAAACACAAGTTAACAGATTCAGCATACAAGACGTGTAAAGACGTCATGCAGTGTGCTCTCGTACAGGACTGCCGGTTGACTCCTCAGAACAGCCTAACTTTAAACGTCATATGACACTGAACGAGGATGAATATCAAAAATCTGTACAGTTAAAATTTAGATATTGTCTCTTGTAGTATCATAATTTTGATTATATACATATTGGAGATAGACTTTGAAATAAGCCATTTTCAGACCTCTTAACCTCGGATTGGGCCATATGATATACCGTCGTGCATGCACATCAAATTTTGTTCAAAACGGAAAAACTGTTTGTGGACGGTCATACTTACGTCTGGATGTACTTACGGACGGGCAGATGGACACCGACACTGGCTGAGCTAATAATGATTACAATTAGTTACTTACTTACTTAGCCTAAGACACACCAACTGCTAGCAACAGCCAGCACAGATACTGACTTTAGTCTATCAATTAAACACTGGACTAGAGACCACGTGTACTCACTCACCTCACACCGGCCGTACACAGAGTGGCAGTCTGTTTGCAGTCGTCCTTAACAGCTGAAATTGTCAGCGGCGAGTGAAGAGGTTGATTTGACGCAGCAGCGGAGCAACTAGTGGCATCAACTGATGAACATGTGTTATCAGCCACAGCCACCGACTTGACGCCTTGATACATTGATGAGCTGCTGAATGGACTGGGAAGGCCATAGCTGCCACGACTGCTTGTCACACTACGAGGTGAGCTTAGCTCTACAACAGCATTATTCATCAACACTAATCACTGCATACTGCATACAGACACAGTTGTGATACTGTGGGACGACCCTCGTACAACAAACATATCTGCCTAATGTTCATCTTCTACTGGTACAGTCTGTCTGTGTTAACATTACGAGACAAGAAACGTTCACACCAACAACGAGCTGTTGACTGTCGCCGTCAGTCATGAGCACGTAGTCTTCACTAGCGACGTTTTGACGAAGAAATGACTCTGAAAAATCCACGATTAATTGCAATTAATAATTTTACTCGTGACTAGTCGTTACAGAATGTTGAGCTGTTGACTAACCAGCAGTGAACGACGGGCTGTGTAAGTCGTATGTTGTACCACTACGTCGGGTTTGTCGAACTGTGTCAAATCCACTCAGCGGCGTTGAATCACCACCAACGCCAGCAGCCAGTGTCTTATTCTACAGTCACATACCACTTACCACCAGGTCTCGTCCAGACAAATTATTATAACAAATATCTATAAAATGAGTGAGTATTTTGTCTGTCTGTCCATCTGTCACGACCCAGCCTTGTGTTGAAATGGCTGAACTATCATAGAAATGCTACCACAACAACCTAGTTGACACAGCGTGCATAGCAGAACACTTCTACTCCACTACCATAACATTATATTTTGCTTATTATTTCAGAAAACCCAGAAAAATGATCATCCAAGTGGATCACCCAAAATGAGTGAGTGCTCCAAATCAAACCCAATCCTAAAATTTTTTATAAATTTTTCTGATCAGAATTTGTTGTATGGCTGAAATGATTGATAACATCAATCAAGCTCACGACAGACCTGTACAATATCACCGCCAGCCATAATGACAGAGTTGTATCGCGGCATCCAGCTGTCACAGGGCTGCTCATTGGCTGACAGTGATGAAGGCGGAGCCACCAAGCCACTCCCACTGAATGGTGACAGCGGCAAACTTGGAACTTTAGAAGAAGTGTTAGAAGTGTTGACAATGCGCTGAGACGAGGACGATGACGTCACTGACGTATCGTGTTGATTTCTCTGCAATCAACAATAAATCACTCACTAGTTACTAGTCACTACTATACCAACATTCACTCACAGACACTGACTGCTCTGTCATTGTCTTCTTTTCACTATCACCTCAACACATTTCTCTTCTCTCATTACTAACAACATTCAGTGTGTCAGAGATTGTAGGTCATTGTGTGTCGATAGTCCGACCTCTAACCTAACCCTAACCCTAGTGCTGGCAGCGGACTATCGAGTAGCCACCTGACAGGTGATGCCATGCTATATACATCTACACTTTACTTACTTACGTTGTTTATCATCTGCTGCACCTAAAACCATCCAAAGCTTTCGCATGCACGAAATCGTAGGTCTAACATGTGCACTAATCAAGGTGCAATGTGTATGCATGAGTGCATATCAATTCTACACAGCAGTGCTGCTAGCTGGTAGCTCATGTACCAATGTGCACTAATCAAGGTGCAATGTGTATGCATGAGTGCATATCAATTCTACACAGCAGTGCTGCTAGCTGGTAGCTCATGAACCAATGTGCTAATCAAGGTGCAATGTGTATGCATGAGTGCATATCAATTCTACACAGCAGTGCTGCTAGCTGGTAGCTCATGTACCAATGTGCACAACGCTACCCTAACCCTAAGATTATGTGCCGATTTCCTGACGGATCAGGCACTTACAGGGCACTGTTCCTTATAAAGAGAATTTTACATCTAAACTAATGGAACTGTTGACGTTGTGCCACCTGCTGTGACAAGGTGATACAGCAGAGACATCAAACCATAGAGACAGACGGACCTGGAGCGAAACATTCGGAGCAAAGTTGACATTCAACAACTCGTTCAGATTTGTCACCGAGTCAATGTCAAACTGTCGTTCCTACACACACACACAGACAACACATTAGCAATTACGTCAATTCCAACAAAATCAACACATTTGCCCAATTCAGTGTCAAGCTCCATTGCTGACCTGACACCATAGCAAACAGTGCAGTTATCTTTTAGATTCTTAGAAACACCTGCACTGAAGAACAACCAGATGATAGCTAACATTATACTCTTTGTTTTGAAAAAAAAACAGCAAAGTTTCTTTTATATTGTCCAGAATAACGTCTGGATTTACTCCCAAATGCAGCAAATTTAGCAGAAAAGTATCAGATTTTGCCAATGTAAAAACTGTCTGAACTTGCTGTTCCTTTTCTACATTTACGCATTGTTCCAGAAGACACAGATGAAAATGTAAGTGTACACAGTGTATAACAGTTAACCCTTTGACTCCCACTGTTACCATGGGTACAGCTATAAAGCATCCTGTGCCAGACTGGGTTAAGCCGTCATTTGTAATTTTTGACATCCGGGCACTCGACTGAGCGTCAGAGTGCCCAGGCGTCAAAAATTACAAATGACGGCTTAACCCATTCTGGCACAGGATGCTTTATAGCTGTACTCATATGGCAACAGTGGGAGGCAAAGGGTTAATAAACGAAGACAAACCACAGCAGTGCTGGCAGCGTAGCTTGGCGGGGCTCCGCGTGGCACAGACGCCTGTCGTTCCATGGTTGATGACAGTCGGTCAATGCTCTGTTCCAGCTGAGTACCACCTGACCTTGTCGCTGCCTCGGCCGCCGCCCGCTGTACTAACGCCTCTACATTCGCCAGGTGATTCACAGCTACACTGCCTGGAGTACTGCAACACACTGCTGCCGCGCCTACACACACAACCATTGTCTCAATCAATCAAAAATCCCTAGTCTCCACTTTATCTGGAATTCTGCATCACAACTTTAATACAAACTCACCAGGTGCCTCACAATCTACTGATCAAAGGCCAACAAACATGGATTGTGCATTTTCAGCCAAAAACAAAATTGCATATGTATTTCCGGTCAAAAATGATAACAACCGAAAATTACCATATAAACCCATTCTCAGCGATAAAAATATACATGTCAGGCTCTAAGCCTGATGTCAGGCTCTAAGCCTGATCCAAAATACATCCTGCGTGTCTACATTCTTAATCACCTCATAATTACTGCCAAGCATTTGTACAGCAAAATGTCAAGTTGACAGGACTCTTGACGGACAGTGGACACAGGTCATTAGAGATCAAACACTGCTTACAAAATCAGCAGATACCCATAACATCTCCATTATCATGCACACAATTCTCACTTTAAAGCAGTAGTCTGAAGTTTTGAAAACAACAAGTAGGAGTGTGCATTATATATGTGTAAATTGTTTAAATTAAATTTAATTTTTTTAAAAGTATATATGTGTAAAAAAATTTTCACAACTTAACTACCACTCTGCCATTATATAAACCTGTCAGACTGAAGGCTCAGTAGCAATACTGAGAAGACCCGACATAATGCTATTGCACATGCTGCCTTTGCAGTTGTTCCTAAAGATTATGTTAACTCTCTTTCATAGTCATAGAATTCGAGACGGAAAACTAACAGTTCTTTAACGATATTAGTAATGTTCCTAACTAAGCCACAAAAGTTTTAATTAGACAAAACATTATTACATGCACGGTAGCACCGGTAACATTTGGCGAAGCGTGAAGCAGCTGGCAGTCACCGGGATACACTGAAGTACAATGGTCAATTTATTATTTACAGGTGAATCATATGAACGAGATGGAACAAACGTCACCCAACTCCTTCATGACATGATATTTTCAGCTGCATTACGCGTTCAGCTGCACAGAATAATCAAAAGGTACACAGAAGTACTTGCTTACTGCAACAAACTAACCCACAGTTTAGCATTCCGCCATGAGAGAGAAACAAGACAATAACGACAGATACCTCGCTGGAAGTAGGCTGAAGACACGGCGAGTGACGATGGTCGTTGATAAAAAGCGTCTGATGTGACAGTTGAAGTGGACGAGGAGTCTGTCACACTGCCTAGCAGCTGTCCCAGCAGACCAACACCATGAGATCTAGCGGCTGAACACTGCTGCTGAGCTCTGTTCTGCTGCTGACTGGCTGAGCTCTCAACACCTGTCACTGGCAGCTGGTCAGGCTGGTCACCAGCAAACAATGACGTCAGGTCCGTGTAACCATCTCCCAGGAGTGTTTCCAGGTCAGACAGCATACCTCCTGGTGATGTGAAGAACTGCTCTAGCTGACTGAGTAGGGTTGGGTCGTCCATCAGTGACAGAGCATTGCTGGTCTCCAACATGTCCGCTGTCGGCACAATATCCTGACTCACGGCATCACTCTTGAGCGTCAGACTGGTGTCTTGGTACGGCAAGTTGGCCTCGGCTAATGTTGGGTTAGGACCGCGGCTCACAGGTTGGCTGTATGAACGACAGACATTCTGTACAGTGCTAGTGTCTCCAGCGGCTGACATGGATGCCAATGAAGACACTGATGAACTGGATGATCTGCGTAGACTGCACGACGATGCCGTTAGGTCACCGACCATACTGTTCACCTGGTCGGCTGGAGCTCTCTTCAGCAAGCTAATCTGAGGAGTTACAGTAGCAATTGATCCAATGCTCAGTGTATTCACTACTGGCTGCTCAGTACTTGCCCTTGTTGCCAGTAGACTCGCCAGTATCATATTATTCTTTGATACTCGGCTTGCTGAGCTCCGCCTCACACTCGAGCTCCGTGGACCTGTCATAAACACATCATCAGTACTGTCCGCTGGTGTTCCTAACACATCCGATGCTTTACGCTTCACGCCAGCAGTCGGTGTCACCGTGGTCGACGTGTTATCACTGTCGCTGCTTTCCCATCGCTTCGTCAACCATTCCTTCAACTCATCATGACGACCACCTTGAGACGACATTGACAGCCAGCTTTTACAGCCGACGTCGAGCCGTGACGATGACTTTGACACTGACTGATGATAACTGTGACTCGTTGACTCGTCGGGAGACTGTGAAAACTCCGGCGACTTTGTCTCCTGTATTCATCAACGTCAACATCAATCACATCATCATCACTAGCCATTCACGTCACCACTCACTGACTGCCATTTACATTAACACAAAGCAACAACACTGCCAGTCTAAACAACTCAAAAACCTACACAGACAGATAATTCAGCCAGATTACACAAGCACAAAGGCAACGAGACAATTGTACATTTCTGACGGCATTTTAGCAGCAGTTGCCATTCTGACAATGACGTGAAAGTCTTATCATCTTTATCTCATTTTTGCTGTTTCTTCATAGCGTCACTAAGCCACGACACCATACATATGTATTCTGTGTAAGCTGGTGCAGCGTTGTTGGTAGTAAAACTGCCAGTAATGAAGATGGCAACCTATTCAAAGCAGCTAAACACGTTCAAAGCAGCTAAACACGTGTTTTATAGTAACTACAAAGAATGCACAAAGTAACAAGAAATTTTTCATATTGTGTGTGTCTAATTACTCCTTGTGCGATATATTCTCAAATTTGCCTCCTTTAGTTCAAAGCTGCTCTCTTATTTCCTGCCTCTTCCTAGTCCGACGGCCACCATCTTGCATTTGCTCTAACCAGAAAGTGCCACTTGATCCGCCGAGCAGGAGAACCCTACCCTAGAACCAAACATGAAGTGGATCGGATAACCCGTTGTGGAGACAACACCCTTCAAATTTTTCCAAATGAGAGATCGGTCGTCGGTCAGTCGTCAATACTTAACTCTTACTTACATTGATCTCATATACTCTCTTCTCTCCGTAAGGAACGTAGCGCGTGAGGAGTACTAACTGATGGCAGTCAACTACGTACTGACGACGTTGACAGTGACGAGGTTGACTCAGTGGAACCCATCAATCTCTGTAACAGTTTCATCTTGAACGTGTCTGATGAACTACCACCAGTCTCCTTGTTCTCAGCATTCAACAGTTGCTATGACAACACACACCAGCAGCTGCAACCAACTCTACTTCACTGCTATCACTTCACACAGTCAAGTCAGTCCACCAGTTGAGTCTTAGTGAATTTTAACAAGTGAACTTTGCAATTGTTTTTGAAAACATCCCATTTTGGACGTAGATTTCAAAAATGTGATTATTTTTATTGTATGCGGCCATTTGTCCAGAAAACGGACTTTTCAGTGGTTGGAAAATAGTTGAAATATGAAATACCGGGAGAGACCAAGTACTCATGTCAGGCAAAGTCGAGCACATCAGCTAATAGTTTATATACCGAGACAACTATAATGAATTCCTTCACGCTCTAAAATTGGTTTAACCCCTAAAATTTAAGTCTGGCTACGTGCCTGGAACAAAAACATGAAAAAGATTAATTATTAAACTAAAACAACTACAATCAAACCTCACTCAGGCATCTGTCTACTGATGTACAGCTGCAAATGTTAGATCCAGTACAAATAAAATTAAAATTCACACCTAAAAAAATACAAGAAACAAGTTGAGTGTAATACCCGGAGCAAGTTGTTAGAGCGCGCCGGCTGTTCATCTGCCTGTGCCTGTACACCGGGCGTGTGATTGTCAAAGACACTGTCGAGCCTGTCAGCTGACTGTGGCGTGTCAGTCGTCGGTGGACTCACAGATGTCATGTTGGTAGATGTATCGTTGTTACTCGCCGTCACATCATCGTCGTCAGCGTCGTCATCATCAGGTCGACTCAGTAACCTCATCAGAAGCACCGCTTGCTTTGACTGTTTCGTAGTTGATGAGTCTGGCCTGTCAGCCCCAGTCTCTGACATGAAGATCTTACCTCTGTCAAACAGATGGTTATCACCCACTGACCCACCGCTGTCATGAGTCGTGCCACCGCTACACTCCGTCGGTGAACTCTCTGACTTGACGGTCGCTGTCATTATATCGTCATCGTCATTACTTAGCAGCAGGTCTTTGAGGCCGACATTTGTCAGCGGTGGAACGGCGGATCGTGGTGCGGCGGAGCACGTTCCATGATCCGTGGTGAAGTTGTTAGTCGTTGGCTGCTGTATACTGCCTGCACTAGCGCTCCTCAGACGTCGAATGTGTTCTAGCAGCGGCACAGACCGTGCTCCGTCACCTGACAGCGATGACTGAGGCAAGTGTCGGTGGTTTATGTTAGACGACATTGGCGACGGCAGTGAAACTGGACTGGGAGTGGCGAAACGTGACGTCGCAGGTGACATGGCATGTGTACCTGCATTAACAGCACCATTACAGCAACAGATAAGCAAGCAAGAACGATTATAGTGTCCAAAGCAACTAGAGTCACTGCGCAGGCAATGTACAATTACAGGGGTAGGAAATGTTAAACAGGTGAGTTTTAAGCCGCGACCGGAAGACTGATACGAAAGATGCGGAAGTGACAACATCTGGCAGACTGTTCCAGACACGTGCAGCGGCGACCGGGAAAGCTCGGTCACCGTCGGTAAGGAGTCGTGTGCAGCTGACAATCAATGATGAGGATGAACTGGAACGGAGTCGCTGACATCGACATCTGCCACCTGACAAAGCTTGTCAGTAAGGTATGGACCCGTGTAGATGTCACAGATGTCAGTCATTTTAGTAATTAATTGAATAAGTCCAGAAACAACTAAAGCTGCATCTCTTTCGACTTTCACATCCAGGCCTAGTTTTATATTATAACTGTTTCTCTGTGTGGTACTTGTGGTATCAGCTTGTTACTTAGGCCACCTTAAAAATTTCTCGATAGATTGACTGACTGACTGACTGAGTGATTGATTGATAGAATTGCTGTAAAAATATGACTGCTGTGATGGCAGAACAAACAGTACTGGAACAGATTGGTGTCCAGTTTCCTCGTGACAGCAGACATGGCATTCATGATCCACCGACAGAACAGACCACGGCGTAACAAAATAACACTACGTACAATAATAGCTCCAATACTACTTGTATATCTATAGCAAATCATCAACAACTCCAACTTTACATGCAATGAAATTGTTTTTAAAAGTCTAAACCTTTGCAAGACGCTGGTGGCATCTGTAAGTGTAGTACACCGGTAGAGTTTCTCGGCGCCTGGCTGGCACTGCTGGAGGGTCTACTGACGCGCTGGGTCTGACGACGATGTTGTCGGCGAACTGGCAGCAGCGACGTCAGCAGAGATGTGACATCATCGTCAGTTAGACCACGACTCAAGTACGACAGTGTACCTTCACAGAGAGAATACTGGTTCACCACATAGATTACAGCACAAAGCAGTCAAACTATTATACTTCACTCCCCTTAAATGTCACTATTTCATAATTTTATCAGTTTAATTACAGATGACATTGTCGATAACCAACACTGATAAAGAGTACTTGTGGTCGGCAGAAACCACAACATGCCAACACAGTAGCACATCCTCACGACAAAGTCATCCGTCAACAAGTTTGATCATTAATTACAAACAATTATGGCACAGCAGCATTCTACCAGGCAAACAGATGCACAACTGTTTCATCAGCAGTCAGCACGGCTGTTTGTTAATTGGTGAAATAATGTACCACACAAACATCAGCTCACTGTACTGTCCACGTCAGCTTGTGCTTGGCCAAATTCATTATTCCGATCAGTTTTTCATTTTATGATCCATAATTTTTTGCAACTGATGATAACCCCGTGACCTTGACCCTTGACCTTCTGCAGTGACTGTGGGTTTTTGTTTTATCGACCACAGACAAAGGCATCATTATCCCAACCTACAGTGAGCATGGATAAACACATCCTTCATTATCTACTGAGCCAACAAGCCTCTCAGCTGCTCACCGTTAAACGCGTCGGCCTGATTGGCTGCACTGTTGAAGTTTGACAATGCATCGTTGGTCTGTGACGCCAGTAAACCATCACCAGCTGACGAATGTCGACCTGACTCCAGACCCAGACTACTGTTGCTGCTACTGAAACTAAAGCTAAACGGGTCGACCGGGTCGAATGGTAAACAGCCGCTATCAGACAAGTCTGACAGCAGAGCGGATCCATCTTGGCTCTGAAGTGTCTCAAGAAGATCCGTGATATCTGACTGATCGGCTCCGAGAGCGTCCAGTTGAAACTCTGCGGATCCGACAGCGTCCAACGTGAAGGCAGATGAAAGGCAGCTGGAGCTACTAGAGCCGCGATGTGAACCAGATGATGACCGCGACTTGGAACGTTTTGTATCTGTTGACTTCAACATGTCTTGCCTACCAGTCCAGCACAATCAACCACATATACACTCACAGAATTCTCCCTAACCTCACTGACTCCTGCTGTCCCCACTAAGAGAGTTAGGGCAAGCAAGTAAGAGCCACTACTGTGGTAGGCTCACCAGCACTGGTACTGACTTTCAACTGCTACTAACTATGACGAAGGCTTGACGTTAATGGCATAATTCTACGTCCCAATGTTACGAACATCCAGCAAGCAAGCAAGTCAGTCCAAGTCCATTCACACGTGACAACAAAGCCACGTGCCAAACACAAAACTACTATGCATAAATTACATGTTGAGTTTTGAGCAAGACCTGACCATTATCTCTGGCAGACTCAACATTCCACAGCCACACCAAGTATTGTTCCAAAGCTCTCTATGTGCGTACATTACACAGGTCTGAGCTGGATGCAATAATACAATGATTAGACAGTTCCATCCATCACACACCCAGCATTCATGGCTCACTGCATAGCAACAGAACGCTTCATTACTTGGCTTCTCACAGCTACACACTGGACAACACCAAGCTGTCAAATTACTCTTTTATCTCATTGGTTATCAGAACTTAATAATCCATGTTGTAACTGCTACTTCAAATAAATTACAACTCAACAGCTACATATGAGTTGACAGGCAGAACGTTACCTAGTCTTACTGGCTGGCAGCGTTTTGCCAATCAGAGCCTTCATTAACGACGTCGACGCAGAGCCATTCAACTCAGACTCCTTGTCACATTTCCTACACACACAAGTGTCAGTATGTAAGTAAACCTGTCATTACTGACTGACAGTTGTTGTCAATAGGTAGCAACTGTATCAAACTAAGACGAACTAATAATCATCATCAAACAGGTTATGTAATGTAAATGATTGATTGATTGAGCAGTGTTTTACGTCCCCTCCAACACAGTATAGGTTATATGGGAGACGGTTTTTACAGGTCAAAAGACCCAACCAACAGTATCACAGTACTGAAGGAGGAAGTTGTAAAGGAAAAAAAC
>Ga0056114_1000286_pt1 | contig 15878 bp, 13 predicted proteins | sample WorMetHERISLAND1_FD_77005 | JGI IMG/M metagenome (GOLD analysis project Ga0056114, IMG submission 77005) | Marine gutless worms symbiont microbial communities from Max Planck institute for Marine Microbiology, Germany - Olavius loisae HERON... ...
GAAGCAGATTTTCGTAAAAAGTAAATAGTGCATCGCCGGGTAGGGAAGCATATGCTGAATATAAACCCGTTTCTTGTTCGTATATGACAAATGAACCTTGTGCTACACAGGAATGGTTCGTAAGACGTGTTCAGGATACACAGGTGTACTGCATCCAAATACTGCAAGTGCATCTACTTCGACAGATGCGAGTTTGGATTCTCTGTGATTTCTCATTGCAGTTCTTGCATTGACTAACGGAACTTCCTAGATTAGGTTCATTGAAAGTTGGCTAATATCCACTACTGACCGTCACCCAATGCCATTGGAATCATTTCGTTTCCTTCCGGAAAAGGCCCAGTGAAGACTCAGCTGAAAGACAATCGCAATTGTGGGAATCGTATATGAGAACTAATAGCAGCAAGATGATCTCCAAGCTTTGGATGCCCCTAAATCCGGGGTGAACCATTGGAAGTATCGATGTTTCCTATACCTCTGCGGTCTAACTGGGTGTTAGACTCCGCAACTCCCCAAGTATACTCAGAACCGACCGCTTGTAAACGACATCATTAGTATGATGACCGATAACAGAAGGTCGCTTATGTCCATCTGGGCCAGGCTACTTTTCCAGATCAGAATATTTGCTTGTAAAATTCATACGGGAAAGTGTGTGTCCACGGTTGGAGCTCCTTGGCGATGAATTTCTCAAGAATAGCGGCAAGAGAACGTGCCGTTTGGATGCGCTGGCAGCCAGTTGTCTCATCGAACAAGCGCAATGATGCTGACCGTGGCAAGGCCTCGAACTGAGTATTTCTGCACGTTCGGCGACGTGTACTTCCTGCATCACGTGTATCGAGACAAACCGTGCAAACCTGGGACAAAAGTTCTGCCCAATACCCATATCGCGCTAGCCTTACCTCTAGCGCAGCAGCTCCCGCACCGGTCGGAAGGAGCGCCGGTGCAGCGCGCAGGGCCCGAGTTTGCGCAGGACAGCTAGGTGGGCTTGAGTCGGATAGCCTTTGTGACGGGCGAAGCCATAGCCGGGGAACTTGTCGTCCAACATCAGCATCTCGCGGTCGCGGGCGACCTTGGCTAGGATGGCGGCGGCGCTGATGACGGCGACGGTGGCATCGCCCTTCATGATCGTCTCTACCGGACAGGCCAGTTGGGGACGGCGATTGCCGTCTACCAGGGCACACCGTGGGGTGATGCTTAAGTTTTCCACTGCCCGTTGCATGGCAAGTAGGGACGCCTGCAGGATGTTGATGAGGTCGATTTCTTCGACTGTGGCGAAGGCTACGGCGAAGGTCAGGGCCTTGGCTCGGATCTCGTGGTCGAGGGACATGCGCCGGTCCGGCGTCAGGAGCTTGGAGTCGGCGAGGCTAGAGATCGGCTGCCTGGGATCCAGGATCACAGCTGCAGCCGTCACCGGTCCTGCCAGGGGCCCACGTCCTGCCTCGTCCACGCCTGCGATGAGGGAGATCCCCTCCCCGCTCACGGCTTGCCCCCGCTGACCAGCGCCAGCACTGCGGCGGCGGCCTGGCAACCGGCGTTGCGACGAAGCCGACCATGAATCTCGCGGTATGCTGACTGTATCTCGCTCACCCGGTCTCCATCCTTAAGAAAGTTGAGCACAGCGGGACCCAGCAAGTTTGCTCGACAACGGTTTTGAATGAACTCCGGTGCCAGCTCACGGTCCACCAGCAGATTGGCCATGGCTGCATAGGGGACCTTCACCAGATTCAGGCCGGATAACAGGTAATAAGTTATCGGGCTCATCCGATAGCCGACGACCATCGGACGATTGATCAGCAAGGCTTCCAGGGTCGCGGTTCCCGATGCAGTGAGTACGCAGTCGGCGGCAGCGATCACGTCCCAGCCTTGGCCGTCTACTAGGGTGACCGGTAGCTCGGGGGTTTCGCGCTGCAGGATTTCCGTAAAGAGTGCGCACAGGGTCGGCGTCACCAGGGGAACCACGAAGCGGAGTTCTGGATGTCGTTCAAGACACCAGCGAGCAGCCTGCAAGAAGGGGCTCGCGAGCAGTTTCATCTCGCTCACACGGCTGCCTGGGAGCAGGGCCAGAACCTGTCCCTGCGGTGGTATCCCAAGCTGGGTACGGGCCGGTGCAGGATCGGCTTGCGGGGAGATCTCGTCCGCAAGTGGGTGCCCGATGTAACGGGCAGGTACTCCATGCTTGCGCAGGAGACCTTCTTCGAATGGGAAGATGCTCAGTAGCAGGTCCACGGAACGGCGGATGGTCTTCACGCGTCCAGCACGCCAAGCCCAGATCGTCGGGCTGACCAGGTGGACTGTGCGGATGCCAGCCTTGCGCAGGCGCCGTTCGAGTCCCAGGTTAAAGTCGGGCGCATCTACGCCGATGAAGACGTCGGGCCGCCAAGCGAGCAGGGATCTGGTCAACTCGCGGCGGATGCGTAGGAGCTCGCCGAGGTGCCGCAGGACCTCTGTCAGCCCCATGACTGACAATCGCTCCATGGGTATCAGGCTCTCACAGCCAGCAGCCTGCATCCGAGGTCCGGCCACACCGACTAGATGTGCATCCGGCACCTGGGCCCTCAGCGCGCGTAGGACGGCGGCTCCCAACCAATCACCCGAGGATTCATTGGCGACAATGCCTATCTTCATGCTGTTACCAGCTACCAATCACCCGTCGATAGTCGTCAGCGGTCATATCCCCTTAGGTCTCAGGGATGAACCGGGTGCAGATTTTTGAATCTGCAAAGGCCCACCTATTGCGGCCAGAGTAGGCGGGTGTGGAAAATATCAATAGTCGTTGCGTGCTGATCTTTGTCTATATACGCTCCTCCTGCCCGAAATGCCCATCAATGCCTGTCGCGTATCAAACTGGCGTCACCTTCCACCACCGCAATGCGTTCCACATCTTCGGGTGCAAGACCAGGCAACTCGGAAACTTCCACGACACTAAACCGACTCATACAGACGACGCACAACCCACGCCTCACCTTCTTCTTAATTTGTGCTTATAGATCCCGATTCTCCAGGAGGATCTCCAGCATGGCTATGCAATCACAGAAACCCCACTTGTTCGTATCCAGCAACCCCCGCCAAGCGGCGCCACAATAATAGGTGATGACCTCCTGAGGCCTGCGGTCACCGGGATCGTACAGCATAGCCCACCAAACGCATCGAGGATGCAATCAACCAGCCCATGACGGTAATCGAGCAACCCTGGCTCCTCAAGGCCCACCAGCATGGTCAGAGCTTTCGACGAGCCGCAACGCTGTCAGCGCGGGGAAGAGCCGCAATCAGACCGCGAACAATGAATGTCAACAGCCCTTCAATCTGCTCTACAATCTTCGATCTGCTGATTCTGAGTCTCCAGTAATTCGATAGTCTGGACATCAAGTCCCAAGAGGTAGTACGCAGAATCGGTGGTTATCCGCTTCAGCGTATCACGGTTGATGACATCCTTTGTAGTCATACAGGGAAGCTCCCATGGTAGCGCAATGTTCGATATCCGGAATAATGCTCCATAGCAAACGTCCTACTGAAGCCACTACACAGCCAAACAGTTATGCTCGAGTCTCACCGCCTCTTCACCGTACAATACTGCGGGACCGATCAGCGACGAAATCCGCGAGCTGGTCTACCCAGTCATTGCCGAGCGCGCGCATCGCCGCTACGGCGTCTTCCAGCTTGCGGTCGGACAGATAGAGGATCCGGTAGGCGTTTCTGAGCTGCTGTATAGTCGCGGCATTGATTTTCCGCCGTCGCAGCCCCTCGGTATTGATACCGCGAGGTTGGGCCGGATGGCCACCGATAATCATATAGGGCGGGACATCCTTGGTAACGACCGAACCCATAGCACAGAAGCAGTGGGGCCCGATCCGGCAGAATTGGTGGACAATGGTGAATCCCCCGAGGATGGCCCAGTCCTGTACCTTGACGTGGCCAGCCAGGGAGGCGGCGTTGGCCATGATCACGTGGTTGCCGATCCGGCAGTCGTGGGCCACATGGCTGTAGGCCATGAAAAGGTTATGGCTGCCGATACAGGTTTCCCCCGCACCCTGCACCGTGCCCCGGTTCAGGGTAACGTACTCGCGGATTACATTTCCGTCGCCGATCGCCAGGAAGGTCTCCTCACCACTGTACTTGGTGTCCTGGGGGTCTTCGCCAACCGATGCGAACTGAAAAATCCGATTGTCGGCCCCGATACGCGTCGGCCCGCGGATCACAACATGGGGGCCGATGCTGGTGCGAGCTCCCATCTGTACCCGCGGACCGATGATGGCATAGGGACCCACCGCGACGCCGGAATCCAGCTCGACGGTCGTATCAATAACCGCAGTGGGATGGATCAAGGTCAAAGGTCTCGGGCCGTACACATGATGTCGGCGGTAGCGGCCATCTCACCCTCCACATGGGCCTTGCCGCTGAAGCGCCAGATCCCCTGGCGTACTTTGTTGAGATGCACTTCAAGGGTCAGCCGATCGCCGGGCTCCACGATGCGTTTGAAGCGCGCCTTGTCGATCCCGACAAAGTAATACAGAGCCTTCTCCCCCACCTCGTCCGGACGCGATTTCATGGCGAGCAAACCGGTAGCCTGGGCTAGGGCTTCGATGATCAGGACCCCCGGCATGACCGGCCGCGCCGGGAAATGACCAGCGAAAAAGGGTTCGTTACAGGTCACGTTCTTAAACGCAATCAGATATTGGTTCACCTCATAGTCGATCATCCGGTCGATCAACAGAAAAGGATAGCGGTGCGGCAATAGGCTCAACACCTTGTGGATATCCATTGTGCTCAATGCTACCTCCGACGTTCCTGAGAACCGGCTGCTGTCCATGGATCGGCAGATGCCGATCTCGATTTTAGGGCACCTTAAAAAACACGATTCTCGTCTGTGGTACACTTGTATAATTAATAACTTGAGAACCGCTTAACTGGGGAAAACAGTTATTTTCCAACGTGCCCTTTATTCGGGCTCCTGTTGTAGTTCGAGTTCGGTGTTAGTTTGATCTCGTTTCTCTTCCAAGCCCTTCAGTCGGCGGGCAAATTCTTCGAGGTGCCGAAACCTAGCTACGCTGCGCCGCCACTGGGCATTCGGCATAGCCGGAATTCCGCTACTGTAGAGTCCTGGCTCGGTGAAGGAACGGGTAACCATGGCCATCCCAGTAAAGTGGACATCGTCTCCGATTGTCAGATGCCCCGCCATACCGACGGCACCGGCGATAGTGCAATTGCGTCCAATCTTGGTGGAACCGGAGATCCCGGAGCAGGCTGCCAGCGCAGTATTTTCGCCGATATGGCAGTTGTGTCCGATCTGGATGAGGTTATCCAGCTTTGCTCCGTCGGCGATCAGGGTATCCTCCAGGGCACCTCGGTCGACTGTGGTATTAGCCCCGATCTCCACATCATCGCCCAACCGTACCCCCCCTAGCTGGGGGATGCGCACCCAGCGTTCGCCGTCCTTCGCGAAACCAAACCCCGCGCGCCCGATGACAGCGCCGGGCTGGATCAACGCCCGCTTCCCGACGCGGGTCCCCGCGCACAGAGTGACCCGCGCGACCAACCGACTATCTTCGCCGATACGGCATCCGCAACCCACAATGCTGCCCGGTCCCACAAAGACCCGCGGTCCGATTTGCGCGCCCTCCTCCACCACCGCCATGGCGCCGATCCAAGCAGACGGATCGACCTGGGCGTGGGCCACCACCGCGCTCGGATGGCGCCCCCCGGTTACAGCGGGTTCGGGATGCAACAGCTGTGCTGCCCGGGCCTAGGTGAGATAGGGATTCGCGCGTACCAGAGCCGCGACCGGGCAGAGCGGTACGTCCGGTTCCACCAGGATTACCGCCGCGGCGGTGGTCGCCCTGAGCTCAGCCTGGTACTCGCGGTCTCCGAAGAAGCATAGACTGACATCATCAGCCCGTTCGAGGGTCTCTACCCGCTGCACGTACCGCTCGCCGTCTCCGCGTAGCTCGACACCGAGACGGTTCGCCAACTCCTGAAGTTTGATCGCCACTACCTGAAAGCCCGAAGCGTGGGTCAAAGACCTTCACTCGCCTCGAACTTCTCCTTCAAACGCGTGATGACTTGGTCGGAAATATCAATGCGTTTACTGGCGTGGAAGACTAGGTTATCGCTGACGACGAGGTCGATGTTCTCTTTCCGCGCCAACTCCGCTACTACTTCTTCGACCTGCCGGGCCAGTTTGATGCGCAGCTCGTTCTGGCGTAGAGAAAAATCTTCGCGAAGTTCGGATCGAGCGTACTTGATCTTGCGTCCCCGGTTGCGGATGTCGGTCCGCAGGTGTTGCAGCGCCTCTTCACTCAACTGCGCCGCATCGCGCTCAAGCTGTTGCTGAAGCTCGGTGAGCTGCTGTTGCTGCTCGGCAAGTTTTTGCTCCCGATCATTGACCTCCTTCTCCAGCTGCGCGCGCGCTGCCTCATATTGGGGAGACTGCTCGACGATGCGGGTGGGATCAATCACTACGATGACATAGTCTGCGGCAGCCAGCGAGCCCCCCGCGAGATAGAGGCCGAGACCGATCAGTACCCCAATGGATTTGTTCACTTGGTCATCCCCTCCCCTCCTCCCGCCGTCAGAATGTTTGCCCGACACTGAATTGGAACATCTGGGTCTTATCCTTGGCCCTGTCGTTGAATGGATGGGCGATACTGGCCGACAGGGCACCGACAGGTGACAGCCAGGTCAGGGATAGGCCGGCAGAATAGCGAATGTCGCTCAGACTGAATCCCCTGGGCACCACGAGTTCCTGGTCGGAGAAGGAGAGGGTCGGATTGCTTGCAGTCCACACATTGCCGAAATCGAAAAAGGCCCCTAAACGCAGGATCTTGGCAAACTTACCATCGACAGGCGACGGTGCGAAGATCTGTATGCTGCCGACCATCTTCATGTTACCGCCTACCGGGTCCTCGTCTAAGGTGGTTTCCCGTGGGCCCAGGGTGTTTTCCTTCCAACCTCTGACCGATCCCGGACCGCCAGCGAAGAAATGTTCGAAGAAGGGAAGGTCCTTGGTGTTGCCGAAGCCGCTACCATAACCCAGATCCGCATCCAGGGATAAAACAAAGTGCCTGATCAAGGGGATATACCGGCGGTGCGAGTAGGTCAACCGGAAAAACTGCAGATCGCTGCCTGGCACCGATACCTCCGCGCGTAAGGACTGGAAATTGCCCTTGGTAGGAAAGATCGCCTGATCGCGGGAATCGTGCGTATAGCTCGCAGTTAACAGGAAATCGCTGAATTGATCACCCTGATCGCGCGCGAAGGTCCCCGCCAACTGGGAGTTCCCTGCGGTGAACTTGGTGTATCGGTAACGGATGCCGAGACCCGCGCGGCTGGTGTCCGTAATCGGCAGACCAAAGTTCATACCGGCGATACCGACATCCGTGAGGTAGTCGATGCTGTTCAACCTCTCGTAATCCGTTTCCCGATAGGAGAGTTCAAAGCCCCGACTGATGCCATCTATCGTGTAATAGGGGTTAGTATAGGCGAGACGGTAATTACGGTTGGAGCGGCTGTTGTTAAAGGCGAAGGAAACCCGCTTGCCGGTCCCCAGAAAATTTTTCTGGGCGATACTGGTGTTGAAGATAATGCCCTGGGACTGAGAATAGCCAATACCGGCGAGTAGATTGCCCGAGTCCTTCTCGACGACCGACAGGTTCACGTCTACCTGGTCTGCCGAGCTGGGAACTGCTGGCGTCTCCACATGCACCTCCTTGAAATAGCCCAACCGTTGGAGACGCTCCCGGGATTGTCTGACCAGTTCCGACGAGAACCAGGCCGCCTCCAGCTGACTGACCTCGCGGCGCAATACCTCATCACGCGTGCGGGTGTTGCCCTTGGTGTTGACGCGCCGGACGTAGACGCGTTTGCCTGGATCCACGAAGAAAGTCACCGCGACCTGTTTGGCCTCCTCATCGATTTCGGGAATGGTATTGACGTTGGCGAAGGCGTAGCCCTCGTCATCCAACTTTTTGGAGATACGCTCCGCGCTTTCGATCATGACCTTGCGGGAGAAAATATTCCCGCGGCGCATGTGGATCAAGGGAAAGAGTTGCTTGGCCGGCACCGAGGACTCCCCAGCCAACCTCATGTCGCTGATCTTATAGACGTCGCCTTCATCAATACCGATGGTGATATAGATGTCTTGCTTGTCGGCGCTGATGGAAACCTGGGTCGACTTGATCTCGAACTTGATATACCCGCGGTCGAGATAGAAGGAGCGCAGGATCTCCAGATCCCCGCCAAGCTTCTGCTTGGAGTACTGATCGTTCTTGGAATAGAAGGAATACCATCGGGTGCGACTGAGCCTGAACAGATCGAGCAGTGCCTGTTCCTCGAAGTCCCTATTACCGATAATATGGATCTGTTTGATACGGGCCGTCAGACCCTCAGTGATGTCGATGGACACCGCGACCCGGTTGCGTTGCAGCGGCGACACTGTGGACTGAATCTTAACCCCGTATCGCCCGAGGGCATAATATTGGCGTTCGAGCTCGCGCTCAATCCGATCCAGGAGCAAATGATCAAACGTCCGGCCCTCCACTAGCCCGATATCTTTGAGCCCTGCCTTCAGCCCTTTGGTATCGATGCTCTTGTTTCCCGATATGTTGATCTCGGCAATGGCCGGCCTTTCCTGTACCCACACTACCAACACGGTCCCATCCCGCTCGACCCGCACATCCTTGAAGAACCCTGTTACATAGAGGGCACGGATAATGCTGGCAGTGATAGCGTCCGTCATCGTGTCCCCTACCTGGACGGGGAGATAATTGAAGACGGTCCCGGCGGCAATACGTTGCAGCCCCTCCACCCGGATATCGGAGATGCGGAAGCGGGCTGCGAACACGGATGTAGCCACTGCCAGCAAGGCGATAACTAGGGCCTGTTGACATTTAGACCGAAAACGCTTCTGAGGCATCAAGTTAGCCTTCCCAGTCATTCGTCGGATTATCTGTAAAATCAATATCAACAGGCCCTAGCGTTAGCCGGAGCCGTACCCTCCCCCGCTCCTGACCGGCCTGCTTTTCTCTGTGTGCTCAAATGCGACCCCCTCGGCACCTGCAACACCTGCAACACGGCACCGCAACGTGACGTTCCTCACAGCAAGTTAGTATACCCAATATTATCGCTAGTACAGCAGTATCGGGTAGTAGTTGATACCGTAAGTTGAATATTAGCTAACAGATGACAGCAATTCGGTATTATGGGGGTACAGGAAGAGTCTTAAATAAATCTCATGCATACGACTGCATTTGGGGGAAAGATTAAGGTCTTACATACGAAGCGCACTAAATGCTGGCATCAGATATTATTCCATCGCTCAACATGGAGCGTTTCTCCCGTTTCTCTACCCACAAGGTGATGTTGCTCACCTGGAATCACGGCTTGATACATTTTCCAATAGTCGCTAAAAACCATGGCTTTTTATATGCGGGCGGCCTGCTATTCAAAAGTATTCGGTACGTCTCTCCACTCCGAAGCCTGAAATGGAATGCCGTTGTCGATGTGTATAAGTTGCTGGGGATAAATGGCTTTAGGTTCATCGCGGCTAAAAAACAGGTGGGTTGTCGACCGTTTCAGCAGGCAGCCCGGCGCTCCAACAACGATCTTGGAGGGATTTTACCCATCACGCTACCCCCAGTCCGTGATCGAGCGTTAGGTCAAAAGCCTTGAAGGGGTCTGTATTACGCGGGTTGTAATAGTGACGGAATTCGTCTATATAGCGCTGCGGCCGTAGACGTTTCAACACGCTCCTGCATGAAGGGCTTGCATATGCCGCCCCTTCATCTTCTCCTTGAAGATCGCCTTGGCCGTCAAGTTGTCCTGCTTGTCGTCGTCTGGCCGGTTGCCCTTACGATGCCGGTCAGAAGGCTGCGCCGTTCAGCCTGTGCTATGGTGTCATGCCCGCCTGATCTGCATGGCGATCCGCAATACAGTGTTCTCGTTCACGTCCTGAGCGCGTGAAAGCTGGAGCGCTGACAGCTCCTGCTTAGCATTCAGCATGAGCATGATCGAAAAAACCACTGCTGAAGTGGCAGGGGCATGTGGTCAGAGATCGTGCCCACCGTGACACTGAACTACGAATTAACTACTTTACTCTATGATCTCTGAAATATACTGCTACCCATAAATGAATGCGAATCGGTCGCAATCGGTTCGCCATCATCGAAGATTCTTGGTCCACTGACGTTTATTTGCGGACAAATCTTCTGGGAAAATCCGGTTCGCCCAATGTTAATTGGTTGAGGTGAGAAACGAACCCCAGCCATCTGGACAACGCCAAATCATCTAGAATATCCATTAACCATGACAGGCACGGAAAGACACGAAATTGTTATCCCGACTCAGGAGGGATCTTTTCGTTTTTGTTCGTGTTTTTCGTGGTTCTTGATGAGCTGAACATTCAGGATTATTAACCTAGCAGACGTGAGATGTCGACGTAGAAGGCGAGGGTCATGAGTGCCGCTAGCAGGGCAAACCCGACTCTCTGTCCTTGCAATTGTGCCTGCTCGGAGAGCGGACTGCCCTTGATGGCCTCAATGGCAAAATAGAGCAGGTGTCCTCCGTCCAGCATTGGGATGGGCAAGAGGTTAAGTACGCCGAGACTAATGCTGACAACCGCTAGAAACTTGACGAAGTAACCCAATCCGTAGCTTGCAGTCTTGCCTGCGGTCTCGGCGATAGAGATGGGCCCGCCCAGGTTTTCCACTGACGCCTTGCCGATCAGCATGCGTCCGATTACACGTAGCATGAGCATACTCATATCCACGGTTTTGCCGACGGCCGCACTCAACGCCGCCACGGGCCCAAGCTGTACTTCTATCCGGTAGGCGTCGAACAGTTCTGATGAGACTTGCGCCGCGGCACCGATGCGGCCGACCTTCCGGTCATTCAGCTGCACGGCATGGGGAATCACTAAGAACTCATGCCGTTCAGAGCCGCGTTCGACGTCCAACCGCAACGGCCGACCGGGGTGTGCCTGTACCGCTTCGACCAGCTCGCTCCAGTGGGTGATCGCTTCGCCATTGACGCTGCGGACGAGGTCGCCAAGGCGCAGACCTGCACGCACGGCTGGATCGCCCGGAATCAGCTCACCGATGCGGGCTGGCAAGGATGGGCGGGCAGGCGATAATCCCAGTTTCGAGAGCAACGCTTGATCATCGGGTAACCTAGCTAGCGCATCGCCGTTCAGTACCCGCACCAGCTCCAGGCCACTTTCACTGCGCACGCGAACCGCGAGATCCTCGCCGTTCAGGACCTCCGCCATCAGAGCGAAGACTGCCGCCTCCCAGGTCGGCGTCGTGCGGTCGGCAATCGCCAGGAGCTCATCTCCAGGGGTAAAATGGGCCTTGGCTGCAATGGACTGTGGCACGACCTCCCCGATCACCGGCCGTGTGCCTACATCACCCGTTACGAAGATGGCCCAGTAGGCAAGGACGGCTAACAGGAAGTTGAAGAAGGGCCCCACGGTAACGATGACGGAGCGCTTCCAGAGTGGCTGGCGGCCGAAGGCAAGGTGCTGTTGTGCTGCAGGGACCGATCCTTCCTGCTCGTCCAGCATCTTGACATAACCGCCGAGGGGAATGGCAGCCAGCACGTATTCTGTACCATCGCGGGGGCTGACATGGCGCAGGAGGGGTCTACCGAAACCGATGGAAAAGCGCAACACCTTGACCCCGAGCTTGCGGGCAGCCCAGAAATGCCCGAACTCGTGGACCGCGATGAGGATCGCCAAGGTGACGATGAACCAACCAACCGTGTAGACCAGTTTCAGCATGGATCTATTTGGCGGCTCCGCCGAGGTTTCGTTCTGCAACTCGTCGCGCCCGCAGGTCCGCGTCCAGCAGCTGTTCGACTTCCCACCCCTCAACACCCTCACGCGGGAGTTTTTGTAAAGTCTCTTCGACCACGACCGGGATGTCCGTGAAGCTGATCCGCCGCTTCAAAAATGCGCCCACCGCCACTTCATTGGCCGCGTTGAGAGTCACCGGGCAGGTGCCGCCTTGAACCGCCGCACCATATGCCAGATTCAGACAGGGAAAACGCTTTGGATCCACAGGCCGGAAGTCCAGCTTCTGGACTTCGAGTAGGTCGAGGGTGGGAACGCCGGAATCGATCCGCTCGGGCCACGCTAGGGCGTGGGCAATGGGGGTGCGCATGTCCGGATTCCCGAGCTGCGCTAGCACCGAGCCGTCCCGGTACTGCACTAAAGAATGGATTACACTCTGGGAATGCACCAGGGTCCGGACCCGGTCGGGGTTGGTGCCAAACAGCCAGCAAGCCTCAATGAGCTCCAAGCCCTTGTTCATCATGGTTGCCGAGTCCACCGAGATCTTGCGTCCCATATCCCAGTTCGGATGGGTACAGGCTGCCTCGGGTGTGACCCCTGCCAACTCCTCCAGGGGCGTATTCCGGAAGGGCCCGCCGGAAGCAGTAAGCAGAATCCACTCCACGCCCAGGCGTTGAATATCGCATCCACGGTTGAAATCCCCGGGAAGACACTGAAACACGGCATTGTGCTCACTGTCGATGGGCAGAATCTCGGCACCATTGTCCATGATGGCCTGCATCAGAAGCGAACCCGAAACCACCAGGGCCTCCTTGTTGGCCAACAGCAGGCGCTTGCCTGCACGTGCAGCCGCCAGGGTGGGCAAGAGACCGGCGGCGCCGACAATCGCTGCCATGACAGAGTCGACCTGGGGTAAGGCCGCTACGGATTCCAAGGCTGCTGTCCCTGCGAGCACCTCCGGCGGCTTCGCCATGCCCGACAATAACAGCCGGAGCCTGCCTGCCGCCACCGGGTCCACCATAACCGCGTACTCAGGTCGGTGACGGCGACACTGTAGGGCCATACCTTCGGCATCCCGATTGGCGGTCAAGGCGACGATGCGAAATCGCTCTCGGTGGCGATCGACCACATCCAGGGTGCTAGTGCCGATGGAGCCGGTGGAGCCGAGTAGAGTGATGCCGATCATCTGTTGTTTCGACTACGAACCACATGAATAAGGCTCTTTATGGATTCCGGACTGCTGACGATCATGGAAGGGTACCGTTCCCCTATGTGCCCCCATCAGTGCCTAACGTGCGTCCGATCATTGTTGCCCACCGCCACTGCAATGCATTCCATGCCTTTCAGCGAAAGACCAAGCAGCTCGGAAATTTCTGCGACACCAAGTCAGCCTAACAGACGATACACAACCTGCGCTGCCTTTTCCCATACCCTTTGCCATGCCTTCTTCTTTCCCTTTTCTCACCTTTCTTCTCGCCACGTTCGAGGCCAAGGGTGAAAGATGGCATACGTTCGGTACCGGTTTGGGTCAGCAGAGGACCTCCAGAATGGTTATGTAGTCACGAAAGCCATGCCCATTTGCACCGCGCAACTTTTGCAGGCAGTGTATGTTATAGGTGATGACCTCACCATAAAAGGGACTTGACGGTCCCCAGAAATCACACTGCACTGCCAGTAACCAGGGCGTCGAGGTTATCCTGCTCCAGCAAGCCGGCACAGCCGACCCGATGCATGTCGACCAGGCCGCCATCGCGACGGTCGCGATGGTCGAGCAGTCCAGGCTCATCGAGAGCCGCTGGCATGGTTAGGAGGTCGGTCCCGAATTGTTGTTAGCGATTTCGACATGCAGCAAAATTCTTCACCGTCGGTTGCGCTCATACGGGCAACCAGATCCGCCTAGCGATCTCCAATCCGTTAGTTCGGAGTCTCCAGTAGCTCAACAGCCTTGGCCTTGAGGCCTAAGGGATGGTGCGCAAGATCGGATGATGTCTTTTGCGGTCATGATTAGGAAGATCCCTAACGGCAATGCAGCGTCTCCGATTAACGAAGACAGAACGGCAGGCGTTCCCATAGGTTTTACTATAATATAGTTCTCGCCCCTTTTTTCGAGAGGGGATTTAAAATTAGTATGTTACATGAATCATTTAGAATTTAACCTTCTATTCTACGGTTAACAACTACTGTTCCGCACAGATCCGCGTGATTCTATAGTTTACTTCTATCCTTCCTCTTCGTGCTTGGTCATTTATCCAGAGATCATCAGCTGAGTATCCAACCACAGGATGCCCAGCGTGAACAGGGGAGCAGCGGCAGTCAAGCTGTCGATGCGATCAAGTGCCCCGCCGTGCCCGGGGAACAGATGCCCCGAGTCCTTCAGGTCGCGGCTGCGTTTGATAAGACTCTCGAACAGGTCACCGATCATCGAGACCAATGCCACCAAGACACACAGGGCGATGAGCAGCACCATATACCCAGGTGGTAGCCCCAGCGCCCAGCCCAATAGGATCCCACACAGGCTGGCACCGACCAAGGCCCCGTAGGCGCCGGCGTGGGTCTTGCTCGGACTGAGCAAAGGTGCTAGCTTCTCGTGTCCCCAGCGGCGTCCCGTGAAATAGGCCAGGGTATCCGCAACCCAGATGAGCACCAGCAGAAAGAGCACCTGATAGGGACCTGTAGATGAGCAGGCATGCAGGTGGACGATTGCGAGCCAGGGACCGATGAGTACCACCAGTCCCGCCGTAGCCATCATAGGATCCGGTCCCGACTTACGCTTGATGGTACGCAGGCGAAACAAAAGGAACGCAACGGCACACCAAAAGACCACCACTGCTGCGATCATATGCATATACCATTGGCGCAGCGGAGGCTGCCATAGCATGAGTAGACAGAAGATCACCGTAGCCACATAGGCAGGCCGTCCGGCACGGGCTACGATGCCAGTCATGGTCGACCACTCCCATGCCGCTGGTATTAGGACCAGCCCGAGGCATAAGGCGAGATACGGGGTGGGAAGCAGCAGGACGGCTATCACCGGCAGGGGCACAACAAGCAGTGCGGTTAGAGTTCGCTGCCGCAGTTTGCTTGCAGACACGATGGTTTTAGCCGGCTCCGTTTGCAACGCCGCAGCCGGTCTGGTCACTGGTCAAGCCGAAACGGCGTTGGCGACCGGCAAAGTCGGCCAAGGCCTCCCGGTAGGCTAGGGCATTGAAATCCGGCCACATCAGATCACTGAAGTAGAGCTCACTGTAGGCCGACTGCCAGAGCAGGAAATTGCTGATTCGCTGCTCCCCACCGGTGCGAATGAACAGGTCAGGATCTGGCAGATCAGGAGAGGACAAGTGGGTGGAAAAGACCCCCTCGTCCACATCCTCCGGCACAATGCAACCGGCGCGCGCATCCGCAACCAGCCGCCGGGCTGCCTGTACAATGTCCCAGCGTCCGCCGTAATTGGCAGCGACTTGGAGCAGGATGGCTTGATTGGTGCTCGTCACTTTCTCTACTGCGGCGATGCGACGCCGCAGCTTCTCCGGAAAGGCTGCATGCTCGCCGATGATCCGTAGTCGCACGCCATTCTCGGCGAGCCGATTAACTTCTGAGCACAGAGTGCCCATGAACAGATCCATCAAGAGATCGACCTCGGACTTAGGACGGCGCCAATTCTCGCTACTGAAGGCAAAGAGCGTCAAGGCTTGGATCCCCTGGCGAACACTCTCTTCCACAACGGCTCGAGCACTTTTGATTCCTGCCCGGTGTCCGGCCGTACGCGGCAACTTGCGCCGTAATGCCCAGCGTCCGTTCCCATCCATAACGATGGCCACGTGCCGCGGTAAGTGCAACCGAGGCAGGTCGTCCGAGAACGGCAATGTATCCTTGTTCAATTCGCGTGGGTATCGACTGTTAGCGTGAGGAAGAATTACCGCATGTACTCCGTGGTCGTGGATCATCTCGATTAGGGCCCATGAATTGTAGGCTTTGTTGAGGATCTATATACCTGACTAGCCACAGCCACTGAATTCGCATCTGTTTTTCTGTCGGCCTAGGCATCGGACTCACTAGTAGGCAGTGACGCAGCTTGCACAAAATCGCAAGCTGTGTCCAAGCA
>Ga0056114_1000287_pt1 | contig 15877 bp, 5 predicted proteins | sample WorMetHERISLAND1_FD_77005 | JGI IMG/M metagenome (GOLD analysis project Ga0056114, IMG submission 77005) | Marine gutless worms symbiont microbial communities from Max Planck institute for Marine Microbiology, Germany - Olavius loisae HERON... ...
CCATAGTAACTTTTGCTCTAGGACGCACCGTTTAGCCACAATACATAACGTCACAGACGACAGACGACGACAGACGCAACAGTGTAGCAATAGCGCGACCGTTAGTACGGTCGGCTAAAAATCTGTAAACTTTTACTGCCGTCAAAAAATACTTCCAGAGAAAGTTCATATCATATGTTCAAACTGTCCACCACCAGCTGAAATGCAAGCATTGCATTCAGACACTTGCAAAACTTGTTAACAACTTTGTTGGTCGTTGTCTCTACTACAGTGTACTTGTTAGCTCCAGAATGGTCTTGGCTTTGGGTGAAGTTTGAGAAATGCCTGAAGCATTGCACCACACACACTATAGTGAAGTGGGTTCTGGGTTGAGGTCTGGTGAGTTTGGTGGCCATATAGTTCATGTTACAGACACACTATAGTGAAGTGGGTTCTGGGTTGAGGTCTGGTGAGTTTGGTTCATGTTACAGATACAAAGTTAATAAATGCAAAAATCATTGGTTGACTGAAGATAACATAGCATTATTTTGTCTAATTTCGAGATAACTGAATAAAATTTAGTCATTTGGTGCAGATATGAATATACAATAGACAATAAAATTTTTACTTAAAAATTCTCAGTCGTTAACAAAAAATAAACCCCAGAGGTGATATATATTTTTTGACTCACGCTCTGTATATCATATGCATTTACAATATCATACAAATGCTAATGAAGTTGGTTCATTTGACACGTTTATATGCAGAGTTTATTGGCCACATCTTCAAAACTGCATGGTACACTCTCAACAACAATAAGTAAAAGTTAATACAGTGAAAAACAGCGTCAAATCATTCCAGAAAGAAACAAGTGAGAACTGAAACTGTATTGATGGACTAAAAATACTAGCAGATGATCAAAATACATAGTACTAATTAATTAGACAATAAACTTTGTTTTTAGCTCTTAGATTCTTTACATGCTAGGGCATAAAATAATGCTAATAACAACAATAGACACACAAAGCATTGAAATGCTGCAAAATATGCTTCATTAACGCTAAAACACTGCAAATAATAACAACTGGTCTAAATGCACTAAAAAAATAAACACAACATTAAACGAAATATTTCAGATCAGTTTCAAGAGACAGAGTCTGCTGCTAACTAATGCTTCCGGAGACAGTCTTTAAAACAATCCAACAGGTTGTTTTGATTGGTTGGTTTTTATGGCATTTTAAGCACGCAAACACCAAACAGTGGGAAGTAGAAGACGCCAAGACGTGACATCAGAATATGGTAGTGAGTAGGAAGTGATGTTGAGGAAGTTTAGTGCCGATTTAGCGGTTTGATCAGCTTTTTCATCACCAGTGATGCCAATATGGCTGGGACAACAGTGTGGATGTTGGTTTATCAAGTCATGAAGCAATAACATCAAAGAGTTATAGACACAGCAGAAACAAGCAACAGCTGACAACTGTGGAGTAGTGAGAAGGAAACACGACAGATCAACACACATAGAAAGTACTCGTCTGTGTTACGCCGTGACATCTCTTGTAGCAGAGTTTCACCACAAACAATGAACCTTTACCAACACGTCACAGTTTATAGATTTTACATTTCCAGGCATACATCTTGTAACAGCATAGTTTGCACTATACATAGCAACGTGTGGTAAATATCGACTAGACTGATAGCAAATCACTGATACGGAATTAAGACTTTCAGCAAACTTTGGCTTAATTATAGCCTGAACAATTGCAATTCAGCTTGAACTTAACCACTTGTGACGTGAGTGGCAGACTGGGATGAGGCACAGGTATCTGAGGTACGAGCTTCTCAAAGACAACGATGAAGCTCCACTCGATTAAACTGACTAGCACAACCGCAAGACAGATATTGCAGTAAACAGTGTGGCCTTGTGTTAATGTCAACATGGCTCTACTGTGACTGTACCCTTCTCCGTCAAGTGACACAATGTGAATGTTCAGTGTCATCCTGTGCCATTTTACTAATGTCATGCACAATTGTCGATAATAAATGCTACACTAGAGGGCAGCACAACACACACAAACAAACAAACAAACTCAGTACTTATTCAGATCTGTTTGAGAATGAAGTATGTACAAGCAAACGTTCAGACAATGATGAGAAATGTCCAATGAATCTTAGAACAACCTTAATACTGCATCGCATACTCTCATGAAACATAACGTCATCAACAAATGTTTTCTCTAATAACAGACCAACCCTAGAGGCTATATCATACCTGAGTAAGTTTAGTTTATTAGTAAGGCCAATGGCATGTATAAAAGAAATTACACTTTTAGGATGAATATTATGGAAGAAAAGGTAATTAGAAAAGTGAGTGAGTGAGTAGATTCATAATATCACACCAGCACAATTAGGCTACACAGTGCCATTCACATTGGTTCACGATGGAAAATACAGGACAGAAGACAAACTGAAAAATTACAAAAGACAATATTACTGTTAAAGGCAGTAAAAAGAAAGAAAGCAAGCAATTCAGTGAGAGAATTAAGAACATGTCACAGTGACAGAGCAGAACGTTTATGAAGCACATAAAGCATAGCACACACTGAGAAAACAGTGTAACATCGCTGTCGAATAGAACACATCGCTGTATTGGACACACTGAAATGGCGACATAGAGACTCGAGTAAAATGTCTACTGAACTAGATCTATGCTTCTAATAAAGCACACAGCAAGAAGTCACAGTAATGCAAGCACTCGATAATGTGAAATCAATACTGTAGAAACTCAACGACGACAACGACGACTTGTTTAGCACTGCAAACGACTAACACGGCAATGAATCACAACACTTAAACAACAAAACAGACAAACAGTTAATAGCGTTCACCCAAAACAGAAAGGAATTCAAGGTCGTTCAAGGTCATACCATACCCAGCCTGTTTTCAGTTCATGGTAACTAGTTATATTTCAATACATTAATTACTTCTCACTGGCTGGACAACACAAAGCAAATTCTACCTGTAAAAAGTTAAAAACATGTCCCAGAAATCCCAACGACCCATAGCAACCAGCAGTTATTTTGGAAAACTAGACAAGTTAAACGGAAACAGAAAGCGGTACCACTAGTATAAGAAAATAATAATTCTAGTTGTTAAAGTGTGAATCCAAAGCCACAATAATGTGAACACTGAACAGTACTTCGTAAAGATTTTCACTCAATCACAATTAACAAGGAGATCCAATTAACAATTACACCAGAATTTCTGTCATTATGCGTTACAAATGTTAGCTGTAAAATTAAAGCCATTACTACAGTAGCATGAACTACAAATGCTGCCACACACGACTGGCAACTACTTATAGTTACTGGCTAAAAATCATCAAAACAATGACATGCAAATTTTTAATAGTAAAAGTAAGGGTATAAAAATAGTAATAGAAAAGGTTCACGACAGTAGAAATTGGGGGTAAAACATAGCATCATGTGATGCTGTGTAGCAGCGTAACATCAAACAACATTATCGGCCTCATCAGGCGATGCATGGCCACCAGTGTTTATCATCACCGCCTCCGCAGCCATTTCACTGAATCGCTTTGATTTGCTTCGTTCTTCATGCAGCGTCGAGAACGCTTCGTTGTAGCGCGCTTCCTTCGACAAGTGCAGCTCACGTTGCATCAGTAACTTGATGTAGTGTGGTACGTCGGGGATCAGATACGCCACGAGCCACGTCAGAAAGAACACGAAATGCTGTCACACATCACAAAGAACACCACGATGCAGTACACATCTTTCACAGAACAATCAGTTACAAATACAGGCAATTATGAGTTCCTAATTATTTCTACAAGTGGCAACAATACAACGAGGACAGGAGTGAAACAGTAAAAGTAAAGTAATATATCATGACATTCTGTATCCATCAAGTTAATCATCATGCAAACAGTTGATAACAACAGTCGGTGAGACTTTCATCTGCCTGTGTGACAGTGACAGTCAAGTGCTGCAAACAATGCCATGTTATTCAGTGTCGTTAGCAAAATCAGACTCTGCTAACACCTTCGTTTAGATGACAAAAAAAGCAAAGTCAAAAATATTATAGTGATGTTACAGGATATAGCAAGATTGGATGATTTAACATCCCCGCCAACACAGTATAGGTTATATGGGAGACGGGGATATAGCGAGACAATGGTTGAAAGGTTGAAATAATCATGCAGGTCAATGAGCATAATGACAGTTAAAGTATCTCACAACTCACGCTATTTCTCAGTTGCACATTATCACTTTTTAATGCAGTGAAAAATAAAAAAATTCAGCCACTTGACAGTGATGAGGAGTATGACACGTGAATCATGACATGACACATCACATCAGCATACAATGCTGCGTCGTAAACAGTGTGAAATACTGACGACACAGTTACAAACCTCAAAGACAATGACGAAGGCCAGTCGAGCACACAATACATGCCAGTACATGCTCGTGAACTCGTACTTGTCAGGTGACGTCGGTGGCTCGCGGTAGTCTGAATAACTGCAAACATCATTCAACACTTGTATGTGGTCGGTGCAACTGCTCTATTAGAATTCTATTCTATATATTCTGCCAGATTTACTAAGTATCGACACTGTTCGGAACATAAGCAAATGATAGGGAAAATAGCATACGTTAAAAATTTTAATATTTCTCAAAATAAAATGGAAATTTGTCACAAAGACGATAATTTCAACAAACAATGCAAAAACACAAAATAGCAACTGTGACAAAACCACAAACAACAGCAACACACGTCTGAGTGACTTTGGCTAAAATTTTTGGCAAAAATATTACATCCTATACTGACAGAGTATATAGTGTGCTACATAATTTCACGTCAATAGCTGCCTGCCACATAACTAGGTCAGACTGATATAAGTAGGTCAAGCTCATAACTTTCTGTTCAGTTCTCACAGTTACAATACGTCATGAATGATACATACCGACAGACTGACACATTTGCAAACTGTTCAGTCAGAATCTCGGGACTTGGAAAACTGCGTTCCTGAAAGTCACTGACATTGAAGTACGATAAGCTACTGTTGATGTAGCCATGAAGGGACTGGTCCTGGCTGACGGCAAGCTGGTAGACGAGGCGCGGCACAAAGTCCGACGTCCAACCAATTATAAATGCCTATGAAGACAAAACCATGAGATCACAAATGCATCATCATACAACTGTAATACGATCAACATTACAATATTTCCCAAGGAGTTTTGTCAAAAAGTGATGCACTTATGACTTAAAACATTCACAGCATAAGACGACAATGACGACATTACTTAATAACAATAATCACACGACATTACACGTGTTCAAACACTCACATTAGTGATAATGCCGATGAATGTAATCCCTCTCAGAATTCCAAACCAAATACCTAAAACGAACAAAACAGAATCATACAAAAATCATACAATTAAATACTAAACACAAATGACACTGACTGAACTTCATCTGTTCTTCATTTGTTCATCCAACTGAGCATCACAAACAATATACATTGAAGATCCTGCCTGCGAATGCTGACAATGACATCTTAGAGCAGGTGTGATGCAGGCAGGACCAGTGTTTACGTGACTGAATACTAAGCTAAAGTGCACATGACATGTAGACAGATAACTGAATACTGGTACACAGTTGTTGAACATACCGATGTCGATGGCACGGCTGGCCACTGGTCGTTTGAACTGGGTGACAAGCTTGTAGGCATCGAGTCGAATCTCAATGATGTTGTTCAGCAGTGCAAACAACGGTGCCAGAGGAAATGCCGCGACGAATATCGTAATAAATCCATACTGGATCACTGTAAGACAGCACAATAGTAAACAGGAGACAATATAACCTGCAGAGGGCTACAGCTAGCAGCAATAGATACACTTCATAACGTGACCAATGACAAGTTATAATTCATACAACATACTCGGCTATAACAACAAATGTGAAGTAACTTTACAGACAGGCTCTGTTGTTACCACAGCAGCATGTCTCATTGTCAATGTGGATTTATATAGCGCATTCTTGTAAAAAAACCTCTAATGCGCTAACATTCGCTGTAATGTACAGTTGAACATGGATGCAACTGCACAGTACACACCCATCTCAAGGTACTCCTCAAACATTCCCATTGATGGGAACGCCTGTAGCCTGTAGTCGGCATCCCACTGAGGCCGACAAGCTGCAGCACCATTCTCAGCAGACTCCGGCTGAGTAGTCATCCTCATACGAAACCAGTTCATTATCTTTCTACAACCACAGTCAACACACAAATCACTTACAGCCGACTCAGTTACAGTAAAACTACAGCTGTTTAGTCATAAAATAATTCAATCAATGGAAAATTATAATTCTACCGATTCTTAGACGTCTATGCTCCTAGAAAATGTTTCCGTGCAATTTTAGTCAATGATATTACACATGCAAATGAGTAATTTGCTGTTTATTTTAGTGACGTGACTTTTGAAAATATTAACAGCATGACACACACACAACACAGTGTAGCAGTAAATTATCAGCTGGAAAATTCTGTGGGGTTTAATGTAAGATATATCACGAAATTAAACGAACTTAATCCCATAATTAACAATTACAGTCTCTATGCTTAACTAAATGAAAATTTTTCATTTCTTATGAACCACAATACTACTATTCTACAAACTTATAGAAGCTAAAACAAACACTGGCCAAAACGACACGAAATACATTATGTGCAAGTAAAGCATGCATGTTAAAACTAAAATTAATTGAAGGTAAGCTGTTTATTAATGATGTAAGGCAAAACAAACTAAAACATTAGCCTAAATAACAGGAAAATGCAAGTAGCATTTGACCATCTAGTTGTCAGCAATCACTCTGCCTCTAGCCACGATACAGATCTCGACTTGTTCAGCAAATCAACGCGTCATCTCAGCAGACACTCACGGTAACATGAGTTCTTTGAAGTTATTGAGCGCCTGTTTGCCCACCATGACGACTGCAAGCTGTATGCACAGCTCTATCAGACAGCCGGCTGGGTCACACTACAACATACACATATATGATGGTCTGGTCCGCTGTATGCCAGTGTAAACTTACATTTCAACAGTCAGCAACATTCTTTGGAGGCAGATAAAAAGTGAAAAACACCCAATATTGACACCGTTCAAGTTGACCTCAGCACCATCGTTAACATCATAATTCAATTCAGTCTGTCATGGACACTCAAGCTGATGAAGGACATTCTGAACGTGCAAGTCCTGGCAATAACCGATGCAGACCTGACAAGTCGTTATCAGGCATTAGCATTTATCACACATAATATGTATACTTAAAAGATGTGCAGTTCTTTCACATCTTTGTTCCAAACACTCAAGGACTAAGTGGTGGGGTTGCCAGCAGTGCCTATCAGCCCTGTGTAGTGTAGGCTCATAAGCTGGTCAGTGTAAAGTTGGTCAATACTGCTACGTTGCACTATTTACACTTGATGATCGTTCGACCTTGACCAGTGCAGTGTGCCATTGTTATTGTTCAATAAGAACAACAACCAATGAGGCACCAGTAATGACTACTACACTGTGTTTTAAAAAATGGCACCCTTTTTCTTTTAACATTAACTAAGTCAAATGTTGACCGATTTTAACGATATTTGGTGGAAATGTACCTGACTCTATTTACAACAAAACCGTATGCAACATGTGAGGTTAATGCTCATTAAGCATCGCTACTTAAAGTTTTAAAATAAGGTTAAATATTTTTCCATTTAAACAATGCAACAACTGAAACATCGCAAATCACGCAGCCTTTGTGATGGCAATTAAGTTACTTCTATCAAATTTTGCATCATATTACTTCCATGACATGTCTTTGCTAATGTCACAGCAAAGTGGTGTTCTCTTATTTAATTCGAGGGGCACTTGCGCACGTTGCCTGGGTAGCAGACGACACTTTAACGTAAACATGGGTTTCACTGACGATGAACGAATTCTGATAGAAAATTTGCACATTTTTAAAGCTTACCTGCAAAAAACTTATTAAAGAGTTTCCAGATAAAGGTTTGACTTTAAGCTCACTGAACAAATTATTGAATTATTTGAATATTCTGCCCACTTGTTTTGCATCATTCTTCCTTGCATCGCGTGATGTAATTGCTTAAAAAACTTTACCATTTCAGATATCATGATATCTATGCATATGTTATACCATATAATGAAAGGAATGTACTAGTTTGTTGCAAATAGAGTCAGGTACATTCTCACCAAATATCATTAAAATCGATCGACATTTGACTTAGTTATTGTTAAAATAAAAAGGTGCCATTTTTGAAACACAGTGTATTATTATTACACTTGTTCTTACTTACTTAATTACTAATACTCTACCAAGTCTGAAGACAGTTTGATGAGTCTTTTGTTTAGTCACACTCACAGACATACAAACATACAACCACAGAGACGGCGTCTATCACTTTAGATGTGTCAGTATCAAATAACAGCACTTTACTATAATTTAAACTTTTTAAAGTGTGCCAGAAAGGTAAAAAGGGGCCGACGCTGACCTAGTATTATGGAACCAGTGAAACAGGCTTGGAAAAATGCTGACATGGACACAACACACTTGATGAACCAGCATATCACAGACAGACAACCAGGTATATGTCATCATTCAAATTCAAAATTTTGCAGTGAAACACTACCTGCCGGGGTCATTTTGTAATTCATTATTTGACAATGTTGAACAAATATACATGTAATACAACAACGTCCTCTACGCTTAACTAGTGACAACTAATTAATACAGCATGCATGTACATTCAATAAACCTTTTATTGCACATATACTAAAAATATAAACAAACAAAATCATACAAGTTAGAACAAAATAAAACTAGAAAAAATATCAAGCAAAACAACTACGAACGAAGCAGTGACGAAGTCAATGCAATGACAGAGTTCTGTATGATACAGATGTGTGTCAAGTCAAGCTCATGGATGCACAGATTACAGTGTTCCCAACAACAAATGATTAATGACCCTTCATGAAGGAAAAATCTAAATCAATCTATCCAATCATTCCGAGCACAGTCTATGTCTAGCATTTGATACCAAGCAGGATCTTGTGGATACAATTGAAAGAGATGAATAACTCAAGAGAAAGCTAAGCCCTAAACTTCCTTGTATTAACTAATTCTGCATTTGATGATGTCCTTAGCCCACTGAGTTCCCATTGTATTAGAATTGGTCTCTATCTTAACAGTTTTTACTACTAGAATATGGCGATAAGGTTTTCTGCTTCAAGCAGCTAAAAACTATCGCCGCAAACGTTCATCATTTGAAATCAATCTACAGCCGCAATGACCAGCAACCAAACTGAAGAGACGAAGATGCAATAACTCTATGACTAAGATTTAGTACTGCACATCGATATGACGTCACTGGAGATAATAATGTCAGCAAATTCATGCACATTAAAACGACTCTTAGTAGCACGGCAGCTCTGTCTATATCACTATCATTCACCATGCATACATCAAGACAGACGGATGGACGGTTAGGATCTTCTTTGTCCTCTTCCTGCCTTCTACAGTACTTCTCCCTTCTCTTGTTCCATTCCTGCCTCTTCTTACTTCCGTCCATTCCATCAGATCCAACCTCATACCGATCCGACGTCCACGTTCCGCAAGCAACGTGATTGGCTGACACTACACTAGAAGCGTCGTCGCTAGTCCAACAGCAAAACAGAATGTTAATTGCTAACAAAAGCAGAACTAACAGCCATGCAGACGACAATAACACACGCAGCAGCGAGATATCAACACCATAACACAGCACACCTCCTCGGCACGGAATCCCAGACGATAGTCATAATTACCAGGACGTCCGCCGAGTCTGCATGACTCAGTCGTAATAATACACAGCCACAGAACTAAGCCATAGTTACTACGACATGACATAGTTCAATCTGGCACAGCATTTATTTAACTGCCCTATGTTCCTGAAGATGAAGACCTCCACTACCATTTTTCAGTTTTGCTAATCACAATTGCAGAAACTATCATGCAACAGTGAATTTTAACACAAAGACAAGCTTACAAGAAAAACCTATTTTTTAAAATGCAATATACACTCTGTCTCAAAACGAACCAGACATTTTTTGCAGATGCAATATATTCAAAACAAACAGCATTCAATTTTGGTATAGTGAAAACATGGTATTCAACCAATAGCTTCAACTGACATCAGAGAATTTACTGTGAACACTGGGAATCAGCTTATCAGTTGCCATAACTTGGCAAAGTTCCGATAAAAAACGACAACACGTTCATGTTTTTACTGTAAACGTGTCATAGAGATTTACATTAACTTTACAATAAACGAATGCTTGAAATGATGTTCCTTTGCAGTTCACATGGATGCAGACTCTAAGTCACTTATGCAACTGATCGATGGTCTCGTCAATGATTACTTGACCAAAGTCTGACCAGACCTTAACAAGACACTGTTTCAACTCATCAACATATAACGTATTTGCTTATCAGTCTTGAAGACAGCCCCAAACTTTGTAGTCGACTGGGTTTAGACCAGGACTGTTAGCTGGCAAGAGATCAGGTGAGATGACTTCCAGCATGACCTGGTGTAAACATTCGACAGTGGCACATGCATGACGGCCAGGTGCACTGTCCTGTCGTCGCTGGCAAATCAAAGGCAGCAGCTGTTGCTGCAGCTGGTACTCGGCTCTATTAATATTTTTAAAATAATTTTTATGGTGAATTATAAAGTAATGATGAATGATTAACTTTGTCATAATGCTTGATTTTTGTCAAGTAATTAGCGATAATAATTGAGCACAGTTTTTGTGAGACACAGTGTAGTTTGTTCATTTTCAGTAATGTATATCTTGACAAGATCTCAAACAGGTTTACAGTTACAGAACACATCAAAACAAAAATACAAAAAATACAATCAAACTATAGAATTTTGATTATTGTGTACAAGAAGTATAGAGCAAGTACAGAACGAGTGAACCTTCTTGTGAACTACCAAGAAGAGAATATGAGATGACAAGATGACAATATCACAAATGCTTGTTAGATGTGACTTACTTGCCCTTGAAGAAGGCAATGTAGAAGATGGCAGTGTAGAAGTTCAGAAACTGGAAGACGAACATTTTGAGAATGAAACTGTTTTCAAACTCTGACATAGTACGAGGAAACTCTGCACATCATGCACAACGCTCAAACTTCAAATTCACAACATATCATTACTGCAGTGACTCAAACATACTCAGAAATAACAAACTCCACCTATCACAAACGAAACATAACATCCATCATGGCAGCTGATTCCTGGGAATGGAGAAAGGGGAACATTCTGGTGCTAAAAATCAAAATGCATATTACCGTATATACTCGAGTATAAGTAGCAAAATTTACGACAATTTCTGAACAGTTGGGGGCGACTTATAACTGGGTGATAAAATAAAAAAATTTTTCCAGCCGCCAAAATACACACTTCCAACATACCACGTCCACAACACTGCACAGATGACGAATAAGACAACGTCTGTAATGACGACGGTGGGGACTATGTTCACTTGCTGCATCCAACACAAGTCCTCAAAAAGCACCTACGACTTATACACGGGTCAATGATTTCAGACCACATGCGAACTTGATTTTAAGGGGGTGACTTATACGCAGAGCGACTTATATGCGAGTATATACGGTATATGCCACTGCAAAGATGCATCGACTTGTCCAGATAAAGAAGCCAGCTGCATGTTTGCAACATGAGACAGCCAATGTTGTTTTATGGTTAAAGTGTCCACAATCATTGTGAATTATAAGGTGACCACTGTCTCCTGGCCATGTTGCCAATTGTGCCATGAACTTAGATGAACCATCGCCAATCACACACAAGACTCAGTCATTAATGTTTATAATGTCACTGTCAATCAAGTGTGGAGAGAATTCGGACAAGCTCCGTAATTTTTCAAACAGATGTGATTCTCATTGGAATTTTGGAGCACTGTCTTGTTCTGAGCAAACCAGGACACGAGGCAATAAGCAGTGAAATAATTTCAAAGACGCTTAGAACAATATGTGTATTCTATATAGCTTCTTGCAACAAAAAACACGTTTTAAAATTATAATTTATTTTCAAATGTTGCTAAACATATGAAAAAGAACAAAAGACAACAAATATATTGTTCTAATATATATCACGCAATTTGCATATGCATAGTAAGTAAACTGCAAATAAGGGACGCTCTAGACTTACCAAGCTTTGTGAGCCAAACTGCAAGGCGCTCATATAACTACAAAAAATAACAAAGTTTTACAGGTACATTATAACAACAATAATTCAAACTGATTATAACAATAATCAAATTTATATAGCACCAACAAGAAGTTCCAATCTGAAACGAGAATGCTGCAAAAATGACACACCTCATACATGCTCAGTGTTAAACAATCAGTCAAGGTAACAGGTACATAAAGTAAACAATAACAAGAAAGGTGTGCTGATTACCTATATCTGCACAATTAACTAGAATAATGAGTATCATAACATAATACTACTATTAATAATATTATTAAGATACTGACACGGTTGAGTATCAGGATAGCAACAAGGCTGATGAGAGCAGCCGTTACGCTGGTGACGATTCTGGCAAACTTGTTAACAATTTCGTCTTGTACGACGAACAGAATGGACAGAAGAATGACACGGTACATTATGACACCAAACACAACAGCCAGTACACAAAACACCTACAAATATACACATGACATAAACTGTGACTACAATACGCTTGACTATCAACGTACAGCAGTTGTTGTTGCAAAAATTATTGTTATACGAATGCCAAAACATATCTAATGTCTTCCTTTCTCAGACACATCAGCAAAACAACAAACATGATAGATGGTTTGTCGTATGGCAGCCACTGGCTGGACTAGTTTACATATAACATATGTAAAGTAATACACTGACAAAACTTACAGATACAGCTAATAAAAACAGATAATGCACAAATCTAAGCCTACAGTCTCAACAAACTGGGGTAAGGGTAGAGTAATATACTGAGTACAAATAAAAACAAAAAGCATAAAGTGGTACGAACTAACAAAATATATGGATATTAAATGAAGGGCAGGTCACAAAAATGACTATTACACATCTCCAGATACCCAGGCAAATACCAATCAAATACTTGGAAACGTCCATTCTCTCGATATGTCTCTTGAAATCATGTTGCTAACAACTGACATTAAACAACATATTCAGGTGATGAAGTCCAAGCACTGACATATCTACATAAGAAAGAGTTTGTCTAGAACTGATTCTACACTTGTCTATATGCCGTCCTTGTCTATATGCCATCTCATACCATGAAGAGTACAAGAGAGAAAGAAGTGAAGAGACGAGGTGCCTTGTTCCACCATGGTAAATACGGCTCTTCCACCTGTCACCAACATATACACACATTACACATGTGAAATGACTAGTGCAAGAGGTCACTCGGTGAAGATATTACTAAAGCCGAGCCATGACTGCACTGGGCTGAATCTGCACTGGGAAATCACTTATGCACTAAGAATAGCAACACATCCAACCAGTTCAGCTGTAAACCTGCATTATGTATGTAGATATCAGCATTCACATTTACACACAATGTGGCAACTGAATTTTCAGATCCATAATGGAAACACTCTACTGACGACAGCTGCTAGCAGTAGCAGAACGGCACCTTGGAGAATGGAACACCAGCCACTCATTGTCAAACTGGTCATGTGACTCTGTACTCAGTTGCATTTTATGTGACAATCTGTACAATGTAAATATGTTACAAGCGAATCAGAGGCCGGCGCATGTCAGAAATCCCATGACGTTCATTACACAAGTTACAGTTTAATGACCAAAAGTCAAGCTTGGCTCCTTTTTAGAAGAACTGTAGCTAGCAACTGAGGTTCAGTGAAACATGAGCACACCAGCCAATGACAACATCGAACCAACTATGTTAAGACGTCGTCACCTGAGTAACTGGATTGATCTTGCGGTATTTGATCTCAAACTCAAACTGTGGACGAACGCGTTCCACCTCGTCACCTGGTGAAATGTCCCAGTCGTACTGATGAACCACCTCGCGACGCTTCCAGAACTCCAGAAATGCAGTTGCTGCACGACACATGGACACAAATACCATGATACAAGTGAGTCATGATCCGACATGTTTCAGCGTACAGTCAATAATGCCAAGATGACGCTGAGAAAGCCAAGCAGTATGAGAACAAGTGGAAGCTTGCGGCTGGCTAATTTTGCAACAACTGAGCTTCTTGATGGCTGTTAACCCATTACTAGTCAGTTGGTGAGTTGGAATACAGAAGCACTGAAGAAACGGATGGACGCATGGAGAACAGAGGGACAGATAGACGGACAACTGTGATGAAACAGCCAAGTTTACTGCGTAAAGCTTAATTTAAAATGCTATGGTAAGTACGTGTTTAAACTATAAACCAGTAAAGTCAATCAAAACCAGACAAGCTTACATGATGATGCTGATAAGATCATAACAATGACAATACACCAGCTTACACCACGACAACAACAATACAGAGCTGACATATTGTATATCTCTGTATATCTGAGATTTTGCCAACTGTTGTCTGCGGTAGTTACTGACGGGGAAAATAACAAGACTTAATTGACGCGGCTGGCTGGTAGTTTACCTGCACAAATTTCATTACCGATCAGTTCTAATCAGGCTCAATATGCAGCGACTTATTGACTGAGACCAACACACTGTCAGTCAATGTATCAGAGATAACAAAGGGTAGTGCTGCACTGTATTAATCTGCACTATGTTCACAAACTTTACATACTCAAACGGCCCAACTCTAATTATAAACTGGAAAAATATGAAATGATAAACTGTGACAACAATTGTTACTGACACCAGACGGCCATGAATGCAGCAAAGAGTGCAGTTGCAGAATTCTCAAAGACGTAGGAGAGACGAGCGTAGAGACAGTTGCTCAACAGATGCCAATAGGAGCAGTATTTGTCGCACAGTGGACACATGATAAACCCGCCAGCTCCGTCTTTGTCACATATCTCTTTGCTGTAGCAACAACGTTAACATAACCGCCAAAGAAATCACTCACTCAGAACCGTGTGAAATGTAATGCTTTGACTAATAACAGCATGGCAACAGAAAAAATACAAAACAAAACAATGCACAAACTGCACCATGGGGCAAACAGATGCTTACATTTTACCAGCTAGTGCAAGGACAATTTTAAGGTGAGGTGGACAATTTCATCATCGTCTGATAACAAATTTCCTCAGAGTCATTACATTCAGTGGATTGAGTTATCCAAAAAATACAAAGGGTAGTTTTTTTGACTCACAGTGTAGTAACTAAATTTTCTGTCATAAAACAGGATGAATTTCTACATTAGCACAAGGCTACATCACACATCAATCATGAATCATCAATCAATTTTTATAGTGGCTAAGCAAATAAATTACTGCTAGAACTATCAATCACCTATCAGACTTCACTAAGGAAACCAACTGTAGGCCGAATAGACAAAAAGTACAGTAAGAATGGCATGTAACATACCTCGGAACATCAGTAAACAGAGTGATGAGACCATACAGGAAGACTATAAAGCCAACAACAGCAGCTGGGAACAGCATGTACGTGTAATATCCAAGCCACGAGAAATAGATCGCAATCTTATCGCCGTAGTACTTTCTGCCAACAATCAGAGCACAACAGGTAAAGTTTATACACAGACACTCAGTGACGGTGCACTCCGAGAGAGAGTTCAGTTTAATGAGTTTCTTAAAGAGTTCTCAGAGCTTGAACAGTAAACAGTC
>Ga0056114_1000288_pt1 | contig 15870 bp, 15 predicted proteins | sample WorMetHERISLAND1_FD_77005 | JGI IMG/M metagenome (GOLD analysis project Ga0056114, IMG submission 77005) | Marine gutless worms symbiont microbial communities from Max Planck institute for Marine Microbiology, Germany - Olavius loisae HERON... ...
TAAACTTTGAAATTCGGGGAAATGGAATTCGGTGAAATGAAACGAAACACGTCGAATTGGAGCAATTTTTGCATGCTTTTACGTCGCGCGGGTTTGACAGCGTTAGCTGGGCTTTCTTGTTATTCTGTATTTGCATTTGATTTGTGTTCTGCCTGAGTGGCGAATAAACATCTTAATTATGATTCAAATTACTTTAGCAAACACTATTTTGCGTGACCGTGACGGGAATTTTTCAGGAAAAATCGCATGATTTGGAAATGCTTGTTATTATTAACCTTTGAGGGTGATGAAAGGTGTGCAGTAATCTATGCAAATGAGAATTATAAATTTCAGTTTACAGGCTAAGGCTGTTAACTGAACCCACTTCCCCATGTTATGCTCCTCACATCTGATGACGATTATAGGCAGACTGGCAGGTATATCATAAGTACTAGCACTAGTAAACATATAGGACACTATGCCAAATAGGCATGGCCTCTATCATGTGACGCTGTGTTTAATTGCGTCCTCATTCACTCATGAAAGCAGAACATGATGTTGATATAGTAATTTTGTCTGGCTGCCTGTCTGTCACACTGGCATTGTATTAAAATGGCTAACATGTCGTGGAGTTGTTAAAATTCTTTGAGTGCCTGGAAGTGTCGTTTTCTCGGAACTAAATGTTGTTAGCAGAGTTGCCCGTAGCGGGGCTGTTAATGCAGATGGGGATGTAAAAATTTGACTAATTACTTATCTTATTCATCGATATCTTCACACACTTGATTCACTCTCATGTTTTATGCATGATTTATGATGGTCGCTCAAGTTTACAGTATAGCTGGAGTGCTGAACTGACACGATTGTGGCTTTCCACAGACATTGGTTTTGGAACACTATTTAATAAGCTGTAGACTCATACTCTTGTTAGTTCTCGACCGTAGACAGTCAGTTGAAGTACAGTACATAGAAGAAATATCGTGAACCCGGTCTAAGTTTGTCGATTTTAACAGATACTTAGACAGACTAGGAACTCCATACTTAGACTACCAGGTCCGGCATTATACTGGTGATATGGCCAGACTACAGTGATCGTTTTATTTACAATAACCACCACTGCTAGGTGTGATGAACTGAATTTTGTTGTCTTGTGTTTTAATATCTGGCTGAGTTACTTAACTAAAACAATGATGGATGCATCCAGATTCCTTATTATGTATACCATTAGCTTGCCACAATGCAAAGCAGATCTGTGATCTGTTTGTGACTGCTGGTGCTTTCGTTTAAGTTTATGCATATGCCAGAGTGTTTGTGAGTTTTATAGTGGACTACGTAAAACTTTGTTTTTTTTCTTAAAAATATAAAAACAAATATTGTGTACAAAGACTGCTTACAGTGTAGCTGCTGAAAATGTGCAATTCCTTAGGTTTCATGCAGCAAATATTACAATGTTCGTAAACTGTAAGTATGAAAATTGTGCACATGTGCAGCAGTGGTGGGATTGCAGTTAACAAATCATAGGTCAGTATCACGAGAATGTAGACTACACATGCGGTATGCAGATAATTGGATTAACAACGGGCTGCATTGGTGGAAGATGGTATTGTGAGTTCCACTGGTGAGCTTGTGTGAAGCATATGATTGTGCGTCTGTGTACAGCGAATGTTCTTCCTGCAAGTGAAGGAGTCAATTTTGAACGATGAGATATATTGTCCACCGGAGACTGCCGTGCTGCTGGCCTCGTACGCGGTGCAGGCGAAATACGGCGATCACAGTGCTCTAGAGGTGAAGGAAGGATACCTGGCCAATGATCGCCTGCTACCAGCAAGGTATCGGTGTATCACTTGCATTTATTAAGAGACTGAGTACTGTCAGTTTCACTATTCATTGCATTATTTCTGCCTAATGGAACAAAACATGGATGATTGCGTATGAAGCTAGATGAAAATCAGTTAGAATTTGAGTCTTTTTTGGTTTACTATTATTGAAATCATGAAGTAGTTTCCTTTTTGTTGTTCTTTAAACCTGTCATTGTTGCAGTCAAATAGCTGTATTGTCTGTTAAATTATGAAGTTTCTGTCAGTACTGCTACTGCTGCTAAATTTTATTTTGACAACAAAGTTGATTAGCAAAGTTTGCTGATCGTTTTATAGTCTTTCTGTATTATTTGCTGGACCTGTGCATTCTGTGCATCTGAATTGAACTGTTTAAGATGCGTTATATTAGCTGTTATAGTGGTTGTGTATGTTATGTGCTTGTGAAACAGGTTGTTATATGTGATTCTTATCTTTCTTGTCTTTAATCTGGATACCATTTAATGGCAATGAAATAGCCTTGTTTTTGCTGTTGTATCATTAAGAAACTACTCACTCACTTTGCACTACTAGATTCATTGCTGTGTCACTGCTCGTTGCTTGTTGTTGGACAGTAGCTTGCAGTGCTGTCTGACTGACATTTGGTGACACACTCACTTACGTACCTAGTTAATTTCATGGCTGTCATGGGTTGATGTGTATAGAGTGTTTGATCAGCACTCACTTACCAAGGAGGAATGGCAGGAGAAAGTGGTCAACTGGCACATGGAACACAAGTTTCTGATGAGGTACAAGCAATCATTTAACACTTATGAGTTCACTGTAGTTGATCATATGACAGCCACAACACAGCAGCGTCTTAATGCCTTGTGCCCTGCTGCAGTGTATTTTCCAGCTGTGGTGCATACTGATGGATGGCAGTAGATCCTGACTGAGCTAATAATAATTGTTATTATTATTATTATTATTATTAAGTATGGTGCACTGTGGCTGATTGGTACGGTGCCGGACTTGCGACCACGAGGTTGTGGGTTCGAATTCCACCATCGGCTACTGTGCACCAACGCCAACTCAGCGTGCCATCCCTTCGGGATCGGTTAATGAGTACCAGCGAAAGCTGGGGAGTAAACGGGCATACCACGCGATGCACTAGCCCCCATATTTCTGGTCTTGCGGCTTCGGCTGGTGTCCGGCTGAGGGCTAGTAAACGGAAATCAGCACCGCCCCATGGGCCCTTGAGACTCGGCAAAGGACTTTAGTCTTTTTTAATTTTATTATAATGTATAGCAGCGTAGGTCATAGCTTCAGAGGTGGTGAAAAAAACTAATTAGACTTCGTCTACATTGAAGCCTCCAGCTCAGTACACGGTTTGGTAACGAGATGAGCTGTATAAACCTATGTTTTATTTACTTGGTAACTTACTATTACAGCCTTCAAATTCAGTTTAATAAACTACCTCAATAAATTTAGTAACAGTTGTACAAAATATTTAAAAGATGTACTAAATTGAATGCTTAAATGTCTGTATGTGACATTTTAGTTAACAGCAGTTTGATTGATAACTTTGGCTCATTTTAGATAAAGTTTTTATGCACAGTTGTGTGCCATGAAGACAGACGTTGCTGGTGCATATAGGGACGACGCAATGATGGAGTACTTGAAGATAGCGCAGGACTTGGAAATGTATGGCGTCAACTACTTCGATATCAAAAACAAGAAAGGCAGTGAACTTTGGCTCGGCGTCGATGCTCTTGGACTGAACATCTATGAGAAGGAAGACAAGTATGTAGGCGTAGAGTGTTTGACTGCTTCGTGTCTGTACCATGGAGATGTTTCGTAGGAATGCACATAGATGCATGTGTCTCGCGGTATTACTTTAGGAATTTGTTATGGACCGGATAATTGAACATAATGTTTACTGTTTGCTGTAGCAGGTCATGTATTCAGTGAATTGATATTTAGAGGTTATCACATGGCTTTTAATATTAGCCCGTATGTCAAGCTTGATCGTCGATATCAGCCTGAAGCAGAGCTGAGGGCCGATATAACAGCTATGTTATAAAGCCTTTATCATATGATTGAACTTGTTTTGAGGTGAATTATTTGGAATATGCTGAAAGTAACTTGCAGAATGGCAGAAGTTCTAAAGAATTTGCTAACTTTATCTGCCACAGTGAACTACAAATAACTGAAAACAGATGAAAAAATAATTTGTTAATTGTATGCTGCGGCATATGTACTATTTAGCCTACAGCCGACACTATAGTTGCTACAACCAATCACAGATGCTCATGACACATGGAAATTCCAAGCTATACTGCATCTCAATGATCTTCCGCATAGCTATAACACATCTGGGCATTTCCAGTTATATCCGACTGTCATTATGCTATATCAAGCCCATTGCTGTGGTATGTCGGCCTTAGTGACATATCAGGACTCATGTATGTATGATAAACTGTTTTTAAGCAGTGGGCAGTAAGTAATTAAGTAATTGTTGCTGTAAGTGGTCATTACAGCATTAGATGTGCATAGCAGCACGGCACTGCAATGAGAGGATCTTGAGCTTGTGTTTGACTTAGCTCAACAGGAGAGAGTAAATAAGCTTCTGAGAAAACGTTCTGCAATGTTCCCTTTGTAGGTGTAACATAACCCAAGCAGATGATGCACGCCTCGCCTTCAGCTATGTTGAGTCTATCGTCATGTGTGATGCTTGTTCAGGTTGACACCGAAGATTGGCTTCCCTTGGAGCGAAATTCGCAACATCTCCTTCAGCGACAAGAAATTCATCATTAAACCTATCGACAGGAGAGCTCCGGTACAGTGTTCATTTGCACCTAGTTAATAATCTTGTTGTTGCTGCAAGTGGTTTTGGTTTTGTACGTCTGCTTCAGTTATTATCAAATGATGTTTTTGTCACACTTAGCATCACTATTTGTATCCCACATCTGTGGATTTTGAATCTCTCTTCTGAGATTAAATTTTTGACTTGACTCCTCCGAGTCGACCTAATTAATAAAGCTGGTCTCAACATCCGTCCATACATCCGTTTATCCACAAAAAGTTTTTCCGACTTCAGCGGGAAATTTGGTCTGTAGACAGAGGTTGATGATTGATATGTGACCGTATGCCATATGACCCGATCCAAAATCAAGGCTATGGAGGTCAGAAAGTTGCGAGAATGGCTGATTTCAAAGTCTGTCTCCTCCGCAGGTATGCAAACTGATGGTGAATAATGATAATCCAAGACAATATCTAAATTTTAACTACACAGGTTTCTGACATTCATCCTCGTTCAGCATCACGTGACCTTCATCTTAAGGCGTTCCACCTTTAGCAAACGAATTTTGCCTGCTACGAAGAGTCGATCAGCCGTCCCGTATGACGCTTATTTATAGTTGCTGTAATTGACTGAGATCGAGACTGCTGTCTATAATCAATTCTACTGTTGGATGTTATTGCTGCAGGATTTCGTATTTTTCGCGGAGCGACTGCGGATCAACAAGCGCATCCTAGCGCTGTGCATGGGCAACCATGAACTGTACATGCGCAGACGCAAGGCCGACACGATCGAGGTGCAGCAGATGAAGGCGCAGGCCCGCGAAGACAAACTCAACAAACAGACTGAACGGTAGTGTTGTGTACACTGACAGTGAGATGAGTTGTCATTTGACGTTGAGTGCTTTTTCAGTTGATTCCAGTGAGACGACTTGCATTTGAGTTGAAGGTTGTTGGCGTGGCTGGGCGAAGTTCGGATTGAGTGATATATTGAAGGCTGGTACCCAACGAAAGGTCAAGACTTGGGCTGATTGCAAGCACTCAACTGAGCGGAGATTTGAGTGGCTGATTTTGCCACTCAACATTTGAGTGGGCTCATCTTGACTTGAGAGTGGGTTTTGTGTTCTTGAAACGATTTTCACGGTGAGTGTACTTAAACCAGGTAGTTAAGCAGACTCAACCGTTGAGTTCTTGCAATCTGCCCTAAGAGGATTGGAGCAACACAGTTATTTGACGTGTCTACTTACCCAAGTTTTCATGGTTTGAGCCTTGCCTCGGTCTTAACAGCATTCTTGGGAGATTTACAAGAAGCTGAATTTTTCACCATATGATGCTTTGAATAGCATTGCAGTATTGTGTCAAAACCACTAAACATATTGTCACAATTCTTGTATCTTTTTTTAGCTCTATCACTCTGGTTTTCTTAGCACAAGTCCACATTCCAGAATTCTGATGGAGGGCACTCTCAGTGATGGCCTTAAATACACGTTGAGCTATAGAAATCCGTAGATTTACTACATATGCTGTTTCTCGTTGCACACGTTGGACTCATACTATCAGCAGTCGTTATTTATCAACGAGTTTTAACAAACTTCATGATATGAAAAATGTCAGAAGGTTCTTTTGTAAATTGCGAATTGTTCGGGTTAAGTGTACGTTTTTCTCATAATTCTGTGTGTTATTGAGATGTCACAAGACTGTCTGGTAATCACTGACGTGTGCTTGCAGTGTACAGCTGGAAAAGGAACGACAGCAGCGCGAGGATGCCGAGAAGCAGAAGCGTGAACTTGAGGATCGTCTGAGAAATTACGAGGACGAATTTGAGAAGGCCAAACAGGGTCTGTGTGTCTGTTGTTATCCTGTGGTCTTGCCTTAACATGTTTTGAATGTACAACTATGTATTACTGCTTCAGACGTACTATGGTGTGTGCGCTGTCGTTTTTTTTTTGCTTTATTTTATCCATAATTTTGCCTTCAGCATTTAGACATTTTTGACTGAATGTGGGCTGGGTTACTTGGCCTGTAGAATATGTTGTGCTGTTGGTCTCACACGCAATGTGTCTAAACGCGGAGAAACGCTTGTAGCGAGACAAAAGTCTGTTGTGTTAGCTACTAATGAATTATGACCCAGTGACACTAGCTCAGCTATCATTCACTAGCACACTATCATTTATTACAGCTATTAATAGCTTTGCTGCTGTGTCATGATAACGACACAACCTGTGATGTCACTCCAGTTGTGAGTGTTCTTGATCGGCTCTCGGGCCTGTTGCATTGTACAGAGCTGGAGAAGTCAAACATGATAGCGGTGTCACTGGAGGAGAAGATGCGTCAGGCGGAGCAGGAACGTCAAGAGCTAGAAGAAGCTCGACTTAGAGCCGAGGAGGCTCAGCGCATCGCGGAGGAGGCTGCTCACATGGAGAAGGAGGAGCGAGATCGCAAGGTTTGATTTGTGTCTACAAGCTTTAGACGCGAGTTACAATACTTCGTTTTAGTTATATTGTGTTTTGTGTTTTTTTGCGTGTTTAGTTAAGTATGGCTTCTGGTGTATATTTGTCTTTAATTTGTATTTTTCAATTAGAATTAATTTATTATCAAGTTCAGTTATTATGGGTGGCCAGCATTGTTGACCTTGGGGTTTACCTGGCAACCCGGCTCTGGTATTATTATTAATGTTTTGTATATTCATGTATTTGAGTCGAATAAATATCTTCTTCTTTTTCTTCAGTAATGTCATTCTGTGTATTGCTGTTAAGCTGAGGTCAGGCATATAAACAGGAGTAAGCTGGACAGTCTTGTGAGTTTTATACTGTTATATCTCGGCACAGACCGGTCATTGTGAACTTGCCACATGCCTGTATTGCTGTTATATCACACATTTCACTATTAATCAGTTCTTATTCGTTGTTAGTGGTCGTTTAATTGACAACCTTCAACTCACAACGTAGCTGCGACACGAAAATGGAAAATGCTTGAAAATACCTAAAACCCAACTAGTTTGTTGAATTGTTGTTAAGCTGTAGTAAAACCTGATTTTAAAAGTTCTGTTTCATTGAGTGAATAGTTTATGAGCTGGAAGAAAAAAAAAACAAAAATAACAGCTGCATAAAGCTGTATTGTTAAGTCACTGAAAACCGCCAGCAGTGTAATGTGCATTAACAGAAACGGAAATTGTATTTAACAGAAAAATTTTGATTCCGTTAATGAAAAGGGAAACAGGAAAAAAATAAGAAATACAGAAACAAAATGGAAACAGACAAAATTTGAAACGGAAACTAATAAATTTGGCTATGTATGTTTCATTTCCATTGTATTTGTGACTGCAGCACTACATTGCTATACTTATATGATACTGATCAACATGTACGACAGTTTTGGTGAGCAATTTGAGCAGTAACTGACTGTGTTCGCCTTGTGCATTATTAATATTATTGTTATTGGGATCAAATGTTAGTGGTTTAACTGAAATGGAAACTGAAACTGAAAAAATTTCATAACTTAAATCACACTGACTGTCAGTGAATTTATTGTAATGTTTATGTTTCTCACCTTGCAGTTCCGTGTGCCATCAATTTCTTTCAGTTGATGTAGTTTATGAATCGTTACAAACGTGTCTGTAGAAAGACTATCACAGATTGTTCAGTCGCCGCTTTTAACCCTTTGACGCCCACTGTTGCCATATGGGTACAGCTGTAAAGCATCCTGTGCCAGACCGGGTTAAGTCGTCAATCGTCATTTGCAATTTTTGACATCAGGGCACTCTGACGATCGGCCCTGAACGTCAGAGTGCCCGGATGTCAAAAAATTACAAATGACGGCTTAACCCGCTCTGGCACAGGATGCTTTATAGCTGAACCCTTACGGCAATAGTGGGTATCAATGGGTTAGATAAAGACGTTGGTAGCTGGTCGGCATGCAATAGTCTGATGCGTGTAGGAGCGCGAGGCCGCTGAGGCTCAGGCCGAGCTTGAGCGCAGATATGCGGAGACAGCCGCGAAGGAAGAGGAAGCACTACGCCTGAAGGAGGAGCTGAGACGCACTCAGACAGAGATGGAGGAGAAACAACAGGCTCTGGAGCGTGCTCTGACAACTCCGCAACAGCTGCACGTCCATGATCATGAGGAAGAAGACGACGACAAGCACTCACACAGTAAACACCACACGTTACTGTCTGTCTGTCTGGCGTTCATTGCGATCACTCACACAGTAAACACCACATATTTCTGTCTGTCTGTCAGGCGTTCATTACAATCACTTGTGAATGGAATTTTATTACTTTGTATTGTTTACGTAACATTTCTGTCTGGTGTTCATTTTTCTACAATTTGTCATTAAAGATTTGAGTATAATTTTGTCTGCAGATTTATGTTATTTCAGAATTTTTTTGCATAATTTCCTGTAATAATTTGGCTACAGAAGAAGTTCGGCAAGGTATGGGCACGGCCCAGGTTCTTTGGTTTTGTAAACAACTAGCCGCTGTTATAGGTTTGTTTAAAAGTCATTTAACAGACGATGGCACACAGGAGAATCGTGTCTCCACCATGATGCACAGCTGTTGTATTTATCATGCAAATGTAGCCACATCACCCCGCGTGAGCTCCGGGAGCTGTAAAATAGCCTGGATCCACTCCCTAATTGAATGGCTTAGACCAGACGAGACTTTAGTTTCATTTGCTTTGGTTTGTTCAGGTGTTGGCAGTTTTATTTCACAGTTGTTGGTTGTAGTTATATTTGTGGTTTTGTTAATGTCAGTCAAGTGATTGGCTGAGAGGCTGCGTGTTTTGCACCTGTCAAGAGATTGGCTGAAAAGAATATCTTCATAATGACCTATAATGTGTCGAGTGTCAAGTTAAACTTTTCTCAACTCAACACTGATGCCTGATCATCTGATGACACACCAGTCAGTTGGGTCTGTCCCAAGCACACCAGCGTTGAATTGGCTGCTTGCAGTGAAGAGAGAGACTAGTGTGAATAGTTGTGATTGTCGCTGACTGCTGTGTGGACGTGATTAGCTCACGAGTTTGAAGTGAACGATGATGTCGCTCGTCCGGAGGAAGACAGACTCACAGCTGCTGAGAAGAGTGAACGCATCAACAAACAGCTTCAGGTGACTACGCGGACAATGGCACATCTTCAGAAAGACTGAAATGAACTAAAACAGTTTTCGTTCCTTTTATTTGTCCTGTAATTTACTTCAGCGAGATTGACCGAAGTAAATTTTGACCAGTCTTTGTACCAAGTGCAGATTGCAGTCAGAGACCTGAATCAAATACTCTGCTTTTTGAAGACTTGTCACTGAAGTGACATTTTTGTGCTGGAGCTCATACTGTTGATGGTGCAGTGTTGACTGGCTTGTTTGATAGTGAATTCAAACTAAACTAAACTGTTTCGTGAAATAAAAATAACTCATGGTGAACTGTGTAAGAGCTAAAATAAAAATGATCGTAAAAACTAAAACTAAATAAAAACTAAAATGATTAGCTTAAAACTCTAAGATTTCTTGACTAAAATACTACTACGTTGTTGACTATATCACCAAAAATAACCAGCACTCCTCACCACGCAGGTGGTGTGTGTGTTGAGCTGAAGTCATAGCAGTTGTCATGACCTCCAGTCACATCAACTCTCCTGATATTGTTAAAGATCTCGTGCACTGACAAAGAATGGTTGATTACAGCTTTATCAACTACTCGGATTCACTCGACGACAACTGTGATGCTGTGATATAAGCAATACACAGCTTGCCATAAGGCAAGCTATGATACACCTCTGCAATGACAAAGTACAGGACGGGGCAGGAGGAGTTTCAGACCCGCTACAAATGCGACACGCACTCGGCCACTCATCGCACCTTTACTGGAGACACCAACCCGCAGGCACACTTGAGATTTGGCTGGACCAGAAGTCAGTGCATCACTGTTGCCCAGTTGAGGACGGGCCACAGTCCGCCGCTTCTGGCTAGCTACCTTCACCGCATCGGACTACAAACACTCTCCAGTGTGTCCGTACTGCGGAGGCGACGACGAGGCGGCACAGTATCTTCTTCTTTGCTGTCCGTCACACGCATCGGCACGTACCTCAACCAACTACATCAACTCAACTGATCCTCGACGCATGTGGTCCTTCCTGGAGTCTATCAGGGCTGTGACATGCCCCCCCGCCCCCTGACTAGGAACGACAGAGAGAGAGAGATTATCATAACACCAGAATGCACAGCACGGCAGATTGAAAGTTGGGTGTCAGGCCACTAGGCAAGCTGTTATTCAACTGGTGAACGTCCCTAATCCACGGGTGAAGCACGTAATTGTATGAAATTGCTGGTATGTATTATCATCAGTGAAACACTAGTGAAGGAAGTGTGGTTGATTGGTGTTGAACTGTTTCAGTCTCTGAGCAGTGATCTCAAGAACGCGAAAATCGAGACGATGGCAACGCGCAATGACATCCTTCACCAGGAGAACATCACGCAAGGTCGCGACAAGTACAAGACGCTGAAGCAGATCCGCATGGGCAACACGAAGCTCCGCATTGACATGTTTGAGTCGATGTAGTCACTCGCCCGCTAGCCAGCCAGCAGTGCCATCCAGCAGATGATACTAGCACGCGACAACGTTTTTCTACTGACTGACTGCTTGCATAGATCTAGCTAACTGTCTATCGGTGTATCATAACGTCGTCTGTTAATTGCAGATCAGCTGTGCCTTGGACTATGTGATCGTTACATGGTGCATGTTCTATAGTGAGAGGCGGGCGGTGACGGTTGTACAATTGAATGCATGCGTTATCGGTTACACATAGTTTAAGTTTGCGTGTAAATTTGAAGTTTTTGGTTACTGTACGTTAAGAACGCTGACATTCGGAACGGACCTTAGTACAGCTTTAAGGCGTTCGTGGAACATTTGTTGACACAGTTTGTGTATGTGCTTTTTCCTGTTAGCCGTGTCGGTGATGGCTAATTAGCAGTGCTGACAGGAGAAATATTGTTAAGTTTTGAGCAGTTTTGTTGTAAAAGACAACATAATTATTGTACATTGTGGCTAATTCATTTGTAGTAGCTGAAACTTTGCATTGGCCTTTCAGTCTTGTATACATGCCGCAAAAATGCCGCTAGCATAGTTGTCGTTGCCGATATTTATGCTTTTCCACCGATAGCCTTTCCCGAAGTAATTATTTTGTTAAATTATATGTGATCGCAGTAATGCGGTAACAGTTTTTGACTACTGTTTATTGCCATTGTAAAGTTGTCACTAACTTTTTAGTAGTTTATGTCGAGAAGTGCAGTTCGCTGTTGGTAGTATTACTATTATTATTATTATATTTTGACGTTGAAATGTGCATTTGTAAAGCACGGACTAAAAGCGGATTACGACGTGTTTGAAACAGCTTGACTGTGTTTAGTGATTCAGGCAGTGGAGTGTGATCAAAATTTTCTTTTTAACTGCATTATTACGATACTAGTCTATTGTTCACTGTGTTTCAGTTTGGGCAGTTAGTTACCTGGACGCCTTTGGCACTGTGGCCCGTTTAGTTGATAAGCTGCATAGTCTAATCATGAAACAACTCTAATCGCCTTCCCTGTAGCCTGCATGTAATCGTGTATCTTAAGTGCAGTTTGCATTGGGTGAGTGTTGCGTGTAGAAACCTTCACCTGATAAAGCTGCCGTTTTCTGAAACATCTGACAAGTATATTCCATAAGGTGTGGACCAGTTCTGTCCACATTAGTTAGACGCTGTTGGCTGTTGCCCTGCGTTCGCCAGCGGAGGCGTTTATGTTCAAGCTGTTTGTATTGCTTTTCTGTTCCTTTTTGTTTGTATTGGACATGTTGCTACATGGTGGCTCTACTGCTCACTGGTAAAACTTATACAGGGCGACTACTTGATGTGGAGAACCGGGGGAAAATTGTAACATTAAAAGCTGGCGAGTAAAATTGATGTCGTTTGAATTATCATAGAAAACAAACTACTTAGGTTGTCCATTCAAAGTTTCAGTACATTTACAAACAGCTGAATGAAACTCAGATGCTTGATCTGTTGACACGGTAAATCCTGCTGATAAATAATGCTTAGGCAACCGACGGGAAAGTCGGGAATTTTATATTGTCACCCTGTAGTTGCTGAAATTCGTCGTTCATACATGTATGCATGTAATGGTGAAAATAACTTGATGAAAACAGTGTTGCATTAGTCTTTGTTGGTGTTTACTGTGCCACTAGTCTGTCTTAGAGGCCGACTGCAGATGGATTTTCATTTTAAGCTGTAACTGAAAAATTCCAAATAAACTTTCGGAATAAACTTTACGTTTACAGCTAAAAATGAAAATGAATATGGATTTTCGGCCGAAAAACGCAAACAAAAGTTAGTTAACATTCGATTTCTTTTCAGTCAGTTACCAATTCATCGTACATACATCAATAATATCAACACAATAAGCTTTACGTCATCCAATCTCTCTCAGTATACAGGTATAAGTGTGTCATGCACATGTATTAACCTACGGAGGCTGCATTACCATAGAGAAGCCACAGAATGCCAGTGTAAGTATTACACGGTTTGTCAGCAATAGCGGAGTTTCTTGTGATTGATTAGATATCTACCAATAATGCACATGATGAAAAGAAAATTCCAATAGCTTATACTGTTGGTTTGACCTGTAAAAACTCGCCCGTATAACCTATACTGTGTTGGCGGAGACGTTAAACCATGCTCAATCAATTAAATGGTTTCATCGCCAGTACGCTGTAGAGCCTATCAGTTACTATTAAATAATGACAGTTCTGTCTGACTGTCGGTTGGATTACTATAGAAGTGCTTGCAGTCTCAAAAAATTTATACCATATCGTATGTTCTGTTAGGGGACGTAGACTACACTGAACAACGTGGCACTTGTTAAGTACCCAGTAGATTCCAGTATTGTTGTCCTTTATGAAAATCTATCTTTTTGTCTTCACGAACTGATATTTACAAGTCCTTGTCGTTGTGAACCTCTGGTCCTTGACTCCTTGTTCTAGTCGTTGAGCGCCAGGTCCTTGATAACAACAGTCTGGCAGTTAACATGACAGGAAGGTCTATAACCTCAGAATTACGGTCGGAAGTTACGATGCGCTAAAACATACAGCCAAGCAGCATAAAAATAATCCGAAAAAAACTAAAGCTATAAAAACTGAAAACGATTATCTTAGAACTATACAAAAACTGAAAAGATTATTGAACTAAAGTAGGGCCTAACAGTGCGTAAGGCCCTGTACATCGCACCACGAGAATCTGTCCATTCAGAAAAAAGTTGATGATAACTTTGATAGTGTGCAAAAAATAATAGCTTTAGCTTATTATACATCGGCGCGAGTACAGTCTCATGACTCCTGATGGTCGACATTTGTCTGAAAAGGCTGAAATCGGTGTTATTGGCTTACATTTTATCAACCACGGATAAGCGTTAAACAGCGACGTTAGTACTCAAGATGACGTCGATACAATAAAGTCTCCATCTCGTCGATTTGTCTCGTTCTGACGTAGCAGTTAGCACGTGTCTTGGATGAAGAGCCCTGTTGAGTGATCAATACTCGGCACCGTCGCCAACGCCACAGCCTCTGCAACTGTTTGGCATCGTCGCGTGCGTACGTGCCTGTAGATAATGATATGAAGTTGCCGGCTGCCTGCTACACGAGCGCCATTTTGAACCAGGTAGGCGCTCGTTCAATGAATAGACTGTGAATATTAAACGCAAATAGTACATGGTAGTCTATTCTAATACGCGGTGTGTGCTTACCATCTAGTGTAGAAAGCCACAAGGTAGAAATCTCTGTGCGAATTTCTTGCGACAGTATAAAAGCAGATGCTTGTTAATATTTCGTATTGCGCGCAGCCTATACGCTGATATGTAAATTCAAAATGTCAACATTGTATCATGATTCATGAAGTCATCTGTGGTTTTCGTTTCCATATTCGTAAAAAGCTGTGAATTATTCATGTTGTCGATTAACTCGGTAAGCCTATTTACTGTGCGAAAAAAGTTGTAAACTGTAGAGTTAATGTCTTTTCTAATCGAAACGTGAACTCAACCATTTACGAGTACGTCTTCTCGTACACTGCAATATGTTACCCTCGATTGTGTTAAGGTTCTACAAAAATTAATTTCCTTTGTGCTTCAGGGGCCGGTGTGTGTCTATTTATAAGCCAAGGCCGTACTGTGCATGTGTATTTTATACATGTACCTAAAATTACAGTTTCCTGGAAGCTTTTGAAAACATGTGGAATGAACGCACATTGTTCTAATCTCAAAATTTTTACTCCAATGTACCGCAGTGACTAACAAGAGTGAAGACTGCCAGCTTACATTACGCAATAAAATTACTGTAACTGGCTAAGTGTCTTATCAAATTGCACTTACAGTTTGAGTACGGCTAAACCACGTTCTTGGCTCTTGATCTTGCAGGCAGTGATGGCGTGGCTGGCGATGCTACTGTCGTGCCTCGTCGGCACGGCAATCGGCTACTCCAGCTACGATCTGTCGCCCGACCTCGGCGCCTACGACGACGACTCGCTGATGCAGTCGTTGTACAAGCGCCTAGCCGACATCGACCCGTCGTACTTCGTCGACCGACCAGACTTTGAGCCGCCAGTCGACGACGCCGAACTGTACGAGACTTCACGCGACTGGATCAACGACGACGGCGATGCGTCAAGACTCAAGTCGCTGCCCAGGTCACCAGTCGCCGGTGGACAGACGGACACTCGCGATTCCGAGTACATTGGACATAGTTCAAACGCCGGCAGCGATGGATTCATCTATATGTCAGGTCGGTGTTTACTGCAGTGCATCCTGTGTGACGTCACGCGTTCACGTACGAGACGATGCCGTCCTGTGTCGTCCGGTACTGTGCGTCAAGGCTTCCAACGTTGCCGTCCGGTGCCGTGTGCTGTGTGAACGCCCCTTAAGGTGACTATCGTCCATTAGCTAAATCTGTGCAAGATTCTCGCAGCACATTGCCGCGTCACAAAGCTAAGTGGACCAGTACACTGGCGTTTGTTTGTTTTAGTTTCTTTTTTATATACATTTTTTTTTGTTTTTGGTAACGTGTGCTGTTAGATTAAGCTGACCATACTTAGCTTTTCAGTCTACGTTACATTCTCGTATCGTATTGTATCGCAAAGCTGTATAATTTGTTATCAGCCGCAGCTTGGAGGTAAACGGGCACACCACGCGAGACGTTGGCATGATGTTATCATATTTGTGGTCTTGCAGCATCAGCTGGTGTATCAGCTGCCTAAAAACGTAAAGCTAGCTAGGAGACCATATAGCCTA
>Ga0056114_1000289_pt1 | contig 15852 bp, 14 predicted proteins | sample WorMetHERISLAND1_FD_77005 | JGI IMG/M metagenome (GOLD analysis project Ga0056114, IMG submission 77005) | Marine gutless worms symbiont microbial communities from Max Planck institute for Marine Microbiology, Germany - Olavius loisae HERON... ...
GCTAGGATAGCCGACCGTACTGCCTCACAGCACCTTTGGGGTCACGTGACGTCATCGGTCACGTGACCATTTGATAGCCCATATGCCATTTCCTATTGGTGGTCCTTTGGAACCAAGCCTCTATCTCTAACGGTTTCCGAGATCTTCAACGTCGAATGTAACGCAATGGCTGACGTGATCTTGATACGACCTCTAAACAAAGGTCAAGGTTATTCATTTTGGTACCAATCGATTTCTCATATACGACTTCCTATAGCCTCTCAATAGTAACTTCTGCTCTAGGACGCACCGTTTAGCCACAACACATAACGTTACAGACAGACGACAGACACACGCAGCACTGTAGCATAAGCGCGACCGTACTGCTAAAAATAATAAGAGTAATCAAGTTACTAGACGCTGCAGCAGAAGAATGAAAATCTGAATTACAGTCAGTTCAGTTCAGTTCAGTTCAGTTCAACAGTTTTCAGAGGAAACGTTAGAGAAAGGTCAGCCTGAAGGATGAGTCTTGGGCCCTGCTCGACACTGACTGCGACTGATGGACGGGGAGCGAAGGTGAAGCGGCGGTGAGTTCCAGACAACTGGAGCTGCGATGAAGAAGCTCCGCCTACCGAGCCTAGTTGTTCTGGTTCGTGGAACGAACAGATCGCCAGAAGACAGTTCAGAAGACAGCTAGTCTGTGGCATTATCGAACAGCAACCAACCCCTGGTGATGTTTTTGTTATGCAGAACCATAATGGCCTACCTTCAGCCAGGGGCGTATAGCTATAGCCGAGAGACGAGGGGTTCGGACTCCGTTCCCCAGCTCAGCTGTAATTGTTGACGTTGCTCTGTCGGCGTGAATCGTGATAGTACGGAATGACCATCACGTTGCACGCACGTCGCGATACCTTTCTCATGCCAGTGTCAACTGACTCGAAAAAACGTCGTATCAGGTGGGGGGGGGGTGTTACCTTGACGTCGAGGTGGACAATGTTCTGTTCGTGCATGTGCTGCAGTCCTTCGCAGACTTGACGCATGTAGCGAATCACCTCGGCCTCGGTCATCTTGTAATCCTCGTCGGCTATCTGGTCGAACAACTCTCCACCCGACAAACTACATCACACATACACAGACGTCACCAGTCTGACGCTCAGCCAGCAGAGAAGTATATAGAGAGCCACCTAGTTCGAGCAGCATGCAACGTAGTGCAACACGAATGCACCGCTTCTGTTAGAAATTAAGGTCCACTCCCTCGTCTCAGCAAACTAATAACTATATGAAACAAATCATATGTAAAGCGACCCTTATCTACCAAACGAGGTCACTTTGCAGTATACACGGCTTTGACTTGACTACATACAGTATTCCACAACAAACATTAACGTAATCGTATCACCGAAAACAACTAATGCATTCTGCGGCATTTTTGTACCCATTCGTCAGAAGAACGACTAAAATATATGTTGCGGCGGCCCACAAATATAAAACACACGTTTAATAATTGTTTAAAAGTAAAGGTTGTTAGTACTGTACGTTTCATGTAAAGCAGATTACAACCCTTGCGTTATATCTGTCGTCTGTCGACATTTTCTGTAACTAACTGGGCACTTCTTCCTCGGTGTTCACAGAACACAGCCGAATCTCATCAAAACAGTGCTCGGCAACAAAACAAGAAAATCCGTGATGAAGTTTTACTGACTATTCGAGCACCATGACCATCTCGTGTTGGTCTTCGAACGCGTCGTGGAGATTGAGCAGTTTCGGGTGATGTAGCTGGTTCATAATGTTGATCTCGTTCTTGACCGTGTTCTTGTCGAGTGGATACGGAGTGTTGATGAACTTGGCGACGAAGTTGCGCCCAGTTGACTTCTCGACAGCTCGGTGAACAACGCCGAACGCACCGCTGCAAGTCCATCCACAACCAGGACACAACACAGTCGTTAAAATTCTTCTGATAAAATTTGGCACCGCTGTTCACAAAACGTTGAAAATCACTTTACGCGTCATAATTTGATTCAATTCTCTTGACACACCGCTGCTCTGTCGTGCCACGTTTCAGCGCTTGCTGCTAAGTGCGATTTTCAGGCGCTGTGTTTCAGGACTGGTAATTACGTCAGTGATCAAAATTTTTCGATTTTCGATAAAATTCCTTTGTACAGCCAAAAAATATTCAAACTTTTCGGTCCCAGTTTTAAATCATTCAGTTGTGATTTGGCGGTTTCATAAATTAATGTGCACGGGAGATGCGTTTTGGGGCAAAGCGAACGTTTTATAACGTGTAAGCTTATTTAAAATCATTAGTAAACTTATTACTGCAGTATTATTAAACAAGTACGGATAACAAACGTCAATGTGTATTTCTTTTAATATTCGAAGAATGTTTTTCTAATTTCGTAACACAATCAAGTTGCAACTTTTCTCATCGCATATTATTATTTACTTTTAGTGCTTCGCGTATTTTTTTAATTGATTCATACATTTTACTCTCGCTGAAAGTGCAACATTCGAAACTTTACGGACTGTTCGTCTATGTTGCAGCATGCTTGAAAGTGTTGGCTGGACACTGGACAGTTATTATTAATCGATCGCGTTAATCGATGGCGAATGATGTCTATGAGTAAAACTTACGTTCCGAGCTGCTCGCATATGTCGTAGTAGTCGGACACGTTGCCCGTGCGTATGTCAACCGGCAATGGTTTGTACTTCTCCCACAAGTCGTAATCTGTCGCAACAGATCGCTCGTAATGTTAACGCAGCAAAAATAAATAATCTACCAAAATATATAACCCACAATTTTCGATGGTCGTAAAGAAAGTTCGGAGTAATAAAAATGGGTGATAGCGTCAAAATCAAAATAAAAAGACCACGGTTGTTCTGATCCATCAAAACCAGTCGCCTGCTACATTCTTGGCTACGGAGACAAATACGGCGAGTAGAAATGCGCCATAAAGAATAACAGTGTTTGCTGTTAGTCAGTAGATTTCATTTCTTTTCTTTTATTATTTTTTCATTGTAACTCATAGATCTTTGTGGAAATTGTGGTCGGAATTAAATACATTTGATTTGATATGATTTATAGTAGGATTCATTCTAGAACGATTTAGCAACACCGAATTGGTGTCAATACAATTGCAATACAAACTGATGACAAACAAAAGTAATAATCATTGAGAACTACTTTTAGCGCAAAACATCACTTACACAGCTTGTCGTAATCAGAAGGTCGAGGTCCTTCATAGGCAGTTCTTTTCCTACGTCCTTCTTCTGCAAAAACATATAAGGTCGATTACTAATGTTAACCAAAATTTCTAATCTAAGCACAATTTATAAACTATGTTGCATTCATTAAATTTCAAGCAGTGAAGAAATTTAAGGAAACAAGTGATATGACAGAATTTAAAAGTTTTGACAATAACATGATTGTGCAAGTTTTCAATCTGCTGAAGTCAGTCTATTTGAGGTTTCGGAAAGAAACAGTATGTTGAATTACAGCAGTCAAGTTCGGAATAAACAGTCGAGATAAATATTGATAGCAGTGAGGATAAGAAACACAGCTATAGAGACGGCAAGGCTACTTCCCTTCTTTTATGCATTTACGTTTGTTTTATGCAATAAAGATTTACTTACTTACTTACTTACGCAATGATAACTGTGAATACTTTGGATAGTAAACTGCGTTCATCTAAGCCTCGTCATGACTACAACTTACTCCAAGTTGCTCCACTACGACAGCGTCTTCTCAATCCACAGATCAGCTGAAAGAGATTTAAGTTTACTACGAGTAGAAAGGTAAACCGACCGTCAGTGTCTCCAAGACCCTTCTTGTGACGTCCTTCCTGTTCAGTGACGGTCTGAATGAGACTGCTCGGCTCACACGGATCACTGCGTCCGTAGAAATTCTCAGCGATAACACGAAACTGATAGTCGTGACTCGGCGACAAACCTTCGACCGTACAGTGGGTAAACCTACCAGCAGCACAGCAAAACTGTAAACAAACAACGTATTCATGTTTCCAATAATTAGTCATTTTCCTATCTGTATAATCAGCAAGTAATATTGGAAACTTTAGCAACAGTTACTCACTAGTCACTACTCTAGATTCATACAATCAGCAGTAAATATGAATAAATTAAGAGATTAGGTGCATTCAATCGATTACAAATTCGCGTCCTATCGATTAGCAGTATTTATTAAATATCAACCAAAAAAGTTCAAGTTTCGACAAGTTCCTTTTAACTTGTTCAAGTGACTATACTAGAGATTATTTTAGTTAGTTAATAGTTTATTGAGACATTGAAGACTCACTACAGCTCTTACACAAACCTCAGAGAGAGAGAAGGACAGACAGATAGAAACCTTAACTAAGGTACATAACAGTTCACAACATGTACCAAATTAAAACATTAAAATAATAAAACCATAAAATGGCAAAACTGATTAACACACACAAAATAATTCCTGTATTCCCTTAAGCTCCATGAAAGTAAATTCTGCGCCTAATAACCAGTTGATATGTGCTAGCAATGTTCACTTTGTGCAGGATGGACTACTGTAACTCACATTTTCCTCTCAAATGTGCTCTTCATATGCAGTCTGACTGCCCTGTTCATTACTAAGGTCACTGTTTCTAAACTGATAAACAGTATACCGTGTGGTGCAGCAGCGAATCCAGTTCGTCATGCCCTGTTCCAACTTCTCAACGATGTACTGAGTGATAAAACCGCCGCCGTCATTCAGGGGCGGTTTCCACGTCAGCATCACCGAGTCGTGGTAGATCGTATCGACGTTGAGGAAGCGTGGAGGATCGGGCACGTCTGTCGAGCGACGAACAACAAAGCTGTTATACGTATAATCAGTTAACAGTTTAACACACTAAAGATTTCCGCTAAATGGCAATTTTCATAAGACAATCTGTAGCCCTACATACACCGCAACTAAAGTACTTGTGATGTAAAAAAGACCACAGAGAATGCAATGAAGATGATTACATGATTATGTGATTACAGCTCAAACTGTTGTTGGATCATACCGTTGACAGCAACTTTAATGACAGCCGAGTCAGTGCCGAGGTCGTTGTCGAGTTCCAGGCGGTACGGTCCGTCGTCCATGCGGTCGGAATTGCGGATCGTGAGGATGGCGTGCCGTTCGCCGACATCCACCTTGAACTTGTCGCTGTTCTTGATCTCGTTGTCGCCTCGCATCCACTTCACCGACGGCTTCGGGAACCCGGTGAACGGAATCTTAATTACAACGTCCTCGCCCTTCTCGAAGATGGCCGTGTCCTGGAACCGCGGCGGTACCCGAATGTGAGGCGGACCTACAGCAGCAAGTCTTCACTGCTGAAACAACGGTTATAACACGTCGAAATCTCATCATTGTAAACCATCACCGACAGATAAAAAGTATTTGTAAAAGTATTTCAAAACAAAACATACACGCTGCGTCCATCTATCCATGTTCGAATGTGTGTTTTGTTTTTATGTTTTTGTGTCATTATGCTGTTTTCTTTGTAGTTGTGTTTGTCGCATTAATTAAGATTACTTACTTACTTACTTACTTGCGTTCTTCCTCATAATCATTAAGCCAACCTGTTTGACGTCTCCACAAGGCATGTTGTTTCACCTTCCATTTCCAGATAATAGTTCATCGTTCACGACAAAATGAGTTTTAAGTTTTAAGAAAATGGCTACTATAAAAAACACAAAAAACATCCAACTTAACATAACTGTTAAATAACTTATCAATAAATCGCGCACAATGCAGTACTCATTAAATTTTACAGTTCAATGCCTCATGTGGGAAAGAAAACACTGATGCAAAGTCTTTATTGGTGAAATCTCCATCTGTAGGCCTACTGCCGTACAGCCAATCAAATCCGTGTTCACGAAAAACTAGAAATTTTGGAGCTGGACGTCCTGTCACCCCCTCGACACGTTGATCCTAACAAACTGATAATCACAAATCGTAATAAATGTCTACAGGGCGCGCCAAAAAAGTAACCCCTAGGAAAAATTTTATATCTCTGAAATTGTAGCAGATATATTTACCAAATTTGCAGAGTTTACAGATGAGGATTCAATCCACATATCCTGCAAATTTTATTAAAATAACTTATACGGTTCAACAAATACAATAGTTTAAACTTTAAAGTTCATTTTTTCAAGTGAACATGCAGTCGCGTCCTGAATATTCAGTAAGTCTTACTTAATAACGAATCAAACTTTGCACAACCGTTTCGTAAACACTTCAAACGCTTCAGTAATGAATGTCAGCTGCCCTCTCGGTATTAAAACTGAGTGTTCAAAGTGTTCGCCAGCTGCAGCAACACAAAATCGAAGTCTCTTTCAAAATCACAGGGTTGCCTTATCAGTGAACTCCTGTGGCAAATCATTCCATATTGAAGCAACACAGTCTTCAGCTCGGCAGTGTTGGTTGGTTTTGGCGTACATACGTTTTAGTATTGCACCTCATATGATAATCCAACGGATTGAGATCTGGCGACTTAAATATCAGCGAGGTTATTTTTTAAGTCAGAATTGCAGTTTAATTACTTGTTCACTTTGAAAAATGTACATTTAAGTTCAACTAATTATAATTTTGGAAAGCAAGCAAATATTGCAACGAAATTTGCAGAATATCTTGTCTGAATCCTCCTCTGTAAGCACTGTTAATCTGGAGAAAAAATTTATTACAGTTCCAGAGATATCGAATTTTACCTATGGGGTTACTTTTTTGGCGCGCCCTGTATGTTTTTGGCCTTTATTTTGGTTGTAATGTATAGCAGACATATGCATTGGACCGACCAACAACAACGCCTGCATCAGCCCCAGTAAAGTAGGCTACCGTAGGTTTGGGTGGATAAGCGCTACTGACTTTTAATGACAAGGTCGGCGCGTGAGGCACGAGAGCCTGCTGGTGTAGTCGCCTTGACACAATACTCGTCAGCGTCTTCACCAAACACGTCACTGACGACCAGAACATACGTGTCGCCATCCTTTGATATCGAATACTTATCACTTTCAGTCAGCTCGCGCGAACCTTTGTACCTGCATAGTCACACCGCGTAGGCCTATGCTTATGACCATATTCACCTTAGGGCGAGTTCACGCAGATTAGGAATACAAATTGTCGACTTCCGACGGGAAAGCATAAACAAAACAGGATTATTTGCTTAGAACCTGGTCAGAACTAGCAGTTCTTTAAAAATCTATCTATATGGTATGGAGGCAGATAATTGCAACGCAGGGACGAGTAAAGATAACTGAAAGTTTGCTAATTTCGTCAACGTTAAAAAAACTTCGCCAAAATGACTGGCATTTTACAGCTACAGCTATGCAACAAGAACAAGTCGAATGTTTTGTGTTTTTACGCAATTGGTTTGAACGCTAAGGGTCATGCGTCAAGTACTTTCAGTGGGTCACAGAAGTTGTGGGTCCTGCTCTGATAAATGTACAGATGTGCCACAGTCTTGCAATGAGTTCTTTTACATAGAACATAAGCCCACAGGAGAGTATACGATCAGCCTGTAACATTTCGTGTGTGGTCACTGTTTTAAAAGTTTCGTGGCGTTAACGGACGCCAAAGATACAAAACACAAGCCTATGCAAAAACGCCAATGAGCAATCAAACCAGGTTATTTCCGGAGGCGGTTGACCATGAATGACGGCTTCAAATCTGGCCGCTTTGCCCTGAGAACAAGTCACTTTCTTCAGTCCTTGAGCGATCTGAGGCACCGTCGCCGCTGTCGACACATCGACGCATTTATATTCCTCACTTTCTGGTGTAGAATGCTAATTTAAAGTCCGTTTTCGTTTTGAAACAGACAAAGAGCAGGCAAGAGCGACGATCTCCGTAGCTCCGTACGTCACCAAGTTCGTCTAGTCGTGTCGTAAAACGGTAAATAGGGTAACAAATACATCGATCAATCGAAGGAAACTGCTACAATATCACATAAATAAATGACTTAAAAATAGCAAAACTTCATAAGACCTAACGTGATGTATAGGTCAGTTAATCTTACAAAGTAGCGCAAAAAAAACGTTCACTGGCTAAGCATCGGAAAAGACACGAGCGAGCTCTCACCTTTCGGGTCTTTGACGAGAACTCTGCGGCCGGTGGTGGCCGGCTTACTCTCTCCCGCTTCATTTACGGCGAACACGCGGAAGTCATATTCGCGATCCTCAATGAGGTTTGGTACGTTGAAGATTGTCGCCGGCGTGGGTGTCTGGTTGATTCGCGACCAGTTGTCCGAGTTGGCGTCCTTCTTCTCGACGAAGTAGCCGATGATTCGTCCGCCGCCATCAGACCGCGGCTTCTGCCATGTTAGAGACACGAAGTCGTTGCCGACCTCCTGCGCCTCGGGCTCGCCGGGAGCATCAGGCTCGTCTGACACCACATCACCTCCGTCAACAAACTGTTACCACTCATTCTATCTGTTTGTCTATTAGCAGAATAGTCGACGATTGATTTACATGAAATTTTAGGAAGGGTTGCGTCTCGGTATACAGAACGACGCTCATTAAATGGTAAAGATAAGCTGGTTCCAGATGAAAAGTCAGAAGGTCAAATGTTAACTTGAGTACTTGCAACAGTGCTGCTTACATGAGTAGACGCGTGAACAGCAGCGCTTTTACAATCTTGAAAGTGGCAGTTGATTAGCATGAGCTAGTTTTTGCGCAAGATTCGCAAGATACGGACAATTTTTCAGTGTCACACAGTTTTCTGCTCGTAGATTGGACTTCCAGCACTAACTTACTATATGAAATACATAGGCAAAGTGTGCTTAGAAGACAACTGCAAAGTCTTCACAGACTCCTGGTGCAGCTTACCAAACGGCATCTTGGCGACGATGGATGACGGCATTTCTAACCAATCACCAGTCCCGTTGGCATTGGCTGCAGCCACCCGGAATAAGTATTCTTTGTGCTCGACAAGACCCTGAGCTTCAAAGTCGACGTCCTGCAACATACAAAACGATTCATACAGTATCTTATCGTATCGTAACACACAAACACTTTGATGCTGCCGGTTTAGCTGCCAGTTTTCAAAAAGCCAGCGGGTGTAAATCAATGAAACTCAACTCATTTAGAAAGTTTTATTGATGCTGTTGATTGGCTATTTTAAAACTTGTTAACAGTAAAGTGGTATCGTTTAATTTGCGCCACTCTGTACACGTCAACGTATCCACAAAACCTTCTTCATCGCCGAATGACTCGTTCCACTCACAAGTCACAACAGTTAACTAAACTTTGCAGTTTTTGTCGTTTCTGAGTTCTGACGACGAAAAATCATTTATTCATTTGACTAGTCTCGTTTCGGTTTTCTCTAGCCTAACTGCACGAAATGTTCAGTTTTCTTCAAGTTTAAACTTAAACTAAACCTCCGCTCTAAGCATAAACTTGACAACTATGAAATTTATAGCCAACGACATAAAGCAATTAAAGCAAGTTATAAGAACTTCAGAAATCACGACAATGAACAGAATGAAAGACACCATCATACCTAACTTGTCGTAATTTTGACCGAAAATTTATAACGACATTACTGCAAGACCAAAAACGTACTGACACAAAAGTAGATTCAAGTATGTAAATAAATCTGTACTGCTAACTGATTAAGTGACTGGCGGCTCGGTGGGTGGAGACTCGGAGAGTTTACCTTGGCGAATGTGGCGAGGGTTGTCCAGTACGGCTTGCCGACCTCCTGACGCTCGACCACGTAATGTGTGACGCGGGATCCGCCGTCGTCCTCGGGCGGCTTCCAGCGAAGTCGACATGCGTTCTTGGTGATGTCGGACACGGTCAGACCGCTGCACTTGCCCGGCACCGCTGTAACACAAACATGTCGGACGATTACGACGCATATATGACTTAAAAGTAGACGTATTGTCACAAAACCCTTTAATGCGTCGTGTACACTAGCACCATGTAAACTTGTAACAGATGTTACTTTAAAAGCGGCAATGTAGGGGCCTACGTATGCATAGGCCTACTGAACGACAGATCACAACGTCAACGTCAGTCGAACGGTGACTTAAAGCCAATGTCCATAATTCAGAAATCAGAATAGGCTATTAAGCGTCTGCCCACTGCTACTGCACCAATACAGCTTTGTCAGTCATCTGTGCCATGTTTTTTATACACACAGGGATAGGTTTCCAGTGTTGTTTGCTGTTTAGAACAGTCCAATCCAGTGTCTCGTCTGATGCTCAGTCTACTGACAGACAAATTCTTCCTGAACTGAATGCAAAACACACGATCAAAGTGCTTGTTATGATAATGATAAATAATTAGAAATTAATCTGACCTTTGACCTTCACCGGGATCTCGCATGTGCCAGTGCCGCTGTCATTACTGATCTCGACCTTGTATCGTCCCGTGTCATCTTTGTCAGCGTCTGCAACACGACACAGCATCGTTCTGCCAACCTCTCTGCATTATAACTGTTTCTCTATTTCACACAAAGTTGTACGACAATCAGCTGTTTAGTACAGTACTTTGTAAATCATGCTGGACCTGTTGTTACAGAGTTAGAGCTTCAGCGAGACATGCCTGCGATATTTTATAGTTTTTGGTTTGCTATAATCTCTACTTATTTATGCAACTAGAACAACATACGCACTTTCTGTCCTGTCAGCTACGAATGACTGCTGACTGATGCTTGTTTACCGGACCACAGACTGCAGACTGCACAAGATTAGTATTGAATCTGCTCAAAACTTCACAGCGTAAATCCTGTATTCTATCCACCAACAGCACAATCAAGATCTTCTTTAAATGATAAAACAGTCATAACCTGAATGAGCATACCTTTAATCTGGAGTACAACATAGTCTTCAAATGGAATAAGTTTGACTCGGTCGCTGTCTGGAATTTCACGATTTCCTTTCTTGAGCTTGAACGAGAACGGTCCGGTGCCGACAAATGGAATCTTCACTTTGAGCGTTTCACCCTTGTCGACTGAGTGTTCGCGCTGTTCGGACTCTACTTCAGGAGCAGCTGTATAACACACCAATGCAGGTTACGTGCTGAACGTCTGCAGTTATTTAGGATCTACATTTCGGCCCTTGGGGAGGGGTCCTGCCCCGTCAAATTTTTACACGCCCTACATCTACAACCCCATAAATTGAATTTTCAGTCGGACTTGGGGCGCTGGGCGGCCTCAAGTTGGGCTCTGCCCTATATTTCTAGTTTAACTCTGATTTCATTTGGATGTGTGAGTTAAAGTAGAAGTTCCTGATCTATCAGTTAATCATTGTCAGAAGAATGGCAACTACTCGTATACTCTCAGGCTGAACAACACCAAATTAGAACATGTACATCAGCAGTTGGCAAGCGACCTGCTACTTCTGGACTGGTACACTCAGGAGTGTTCACTGAAACAAGTCTTCATTTCAATACCAATCTTCGCTTGTAATCACTATCACAGTGACAGGTCGATGAGTGACTTTATGCCAGGACTGTCGCATTATCTCGCTGGATATCTAGTGACCCTGGCCCATAAACGATGTTGCTGAACCATTTAATTTAATTCAAACTAAACCAAAAACGTGCGATAGACAGACTAAACTGGCCACGATTAAGTTCTTGAGCGACGTGAAATATTTGTGCACCGTTATCCTGTCTGTCACAGTAACGCAAAATAACAATCACCCCGTACAAGTATCTAAATAAACTCACAGCTTGAGCCTGGAATGCACTCGTGTTGCAGAATTCGATTTATCAGTGAGATGCAGTCAGTAATGTGAATAACCTACTGGCATTACAAACGTATACGCTCTACCTGACCGTACCGTGATGGACACTTACTTTGTACTCGGAGTTTGGCCGTGGCCGCCTCTTTGCCCTTGCTGTTCGACAGCTCACAGGTGATATCACCAGCGTCTTCTTTATCAACACCTCTCACAATCAACTGTACCTTGTCGTCATCTTCAACGACCCGATACTTTCCACCAGAACGTAGTTCGATGCCATCTTTATACCTTGTAATTGAGTAAAAAACAGACGTTTGTTGTTCATGTTAAACTTACTAGGTTATTACATTACTAAACATTACAGCGCACACTGTCTTCACAGACTATGACTCGGACGAACTTACTCAACTGCTCATTGGTGTTTTAGCTCTTTTCTTTTACTTTTATGTTTCATCCGAGATGTCAGTCGCCAGAAACAGCATCCAACAAACGAATACGACTGCCGTCAACGTATACTGAATGGAACGTTTGTCAACAGTCGGCTCGTCTGATCGTAGTTTAAATGTCCATTCTGCTTTACGATATGGTTATAACATGATATCCAGTTAACTGCAGCCTGCAGGTCAACCAAGCAAGTGACTGTGCGACATCATAATGCAATAAATGAACTAACTTATTTACTTATTTACTTACAGTGATGTATTAACACAAACCATTTAACAGTTGGCCGCGGCTCTCCGTCAACGACGACCTCGAACTTGGCGTCATGACCGAGTGGAACAGTCGCAGATTCAGGCCGCTTCAAAAACTCTGGTAGTCGCTCAGCTGACAGACAGACAGACAACAGAAACAGTTCGTAAACACTGTCCGTGAAAGTACATCTGGAGCAACAGTTAATTGATACGATGAGTTACAGAGCAGATGCTACTTGAGGTTATAATTTGAGAGTTACTAAACACTAAACCTGCACTCAACACGAGAGCAAACCTTTCTTTTCACAGACTTTCACTGGAGCCGTATTGAGGCTGTACTCGCCGACGCCGGCGCCAGTAATCGCTGCCACGCGGAATTCGTATTCTTTGCCTTCATCCAAGTCTGGAACTGTCGCGTTTTCTCCGGCTATTGGGAAGTCGTTCACCTTCTCCCAATCTCCGCCAGGCTTTCTCTTCTCTATCTGATAACCTGTACGAATACAGCAAGATTAAAACGCAAGATTAAACAAACTATACCAAGTTTGTTGGCATTCAGGAACATTTCACACTGACTGAGTCACTGAGAATTCGTATGCGTACAAACCTTTAATAGGACTACCGCCGTCTGTTCTTGGTTTCGTCCAACTCAAATCAACATAGTTCTTGCCGACTTTGTCGAGATTTGGAATTCCTGGCGGAGATGCCCTTGCTGCAAACAATAACATATTATTTGCTATTATTTTGCAGTAATAATAACAACACGATGTTACAACAAGCATTTATTTTTTGCAGCAAATGTTGGTTTCTAAGAAGGAGCTAAACCTCAGTGTTTAATATCTTGCTGCATTTAGCGTCGACTAGATGACAACCATATACACGGCGTTATATATGCAACGCCACGCTATAAAATAGTTGGACAAATAAAAACAAAACTGACTGGCTTTGGCCTTGGGCGTGACAGTTTCAGACGGTTGACTTGGTTCACCAAGACCAGCTCTGTTCTTGGCTTTGACGCGGAACTCGTACTCTTTCCCCTTCTCCAATCCACTTGCTACACGTCATACACAACGATCATCCACTTACGAACACGCCCTCCATTCAAAGTCAACTTGCCTTTGACTTTAACAAGCACCAGAGACAATCGCACCAGTGTAACGAGAACAAACATACAGTACTGCAGATAACACACCACTGAATGCCAAGAACATGAATAAGAACATTACAAAAAATAAAATATATATAACACATCAACCATCAACAAAAAAGGTTTGCAAAATGTTGGACAAACTCTGCACAAATCTAGAGTCCCAAAATTAATTCACGTCCAAATATTTGCCGATTTACCGTGACAATCATTATGCACCCTGATCCTGCTCGGATCCAGGCGATGTTCAAATCATTTATTTATTTCATACTTACTTAATTAATTAATTAATTAATGTGTTTTCGAGTTACGTTGTTGGCAGACAAATGGACAGACGTGCCATACTACGCTGGCACGCAATACAGTTAAAGGATTTTTAGAATGCTAATTTGTAGTAAGTAAATTACTCTGTATTAATGCAACAAACGTACGTGTTTGCAATAACTACAATTTCGTCTGTATTCAACAATCATCAGTCTGTGACCAATGCCCATAACATTTGTAAATTTCATTCCCGAAACACATTATACAATATACATAAAGCGAAATATAACAAACTCAGAATTCATTCAGCTGCACTTCGGCTACAAAATGGCATGCTTAGTTGTAGACTATTTCACGCTGAAATATCTCTTGACATCGGCTAAATAAAGTTGTTGCATCAGCCTTAGATGAGGTTTCAGTAGAGAGGCTACAGCACCGTCGTCATGACATAGCCTACCGGTGAATTTGTTGTCGCGACAAGGTGACTTTTCGTTGAGCGGTTTCCACTTGTTCGTTCCCTTCTCGCGCACTTCGACGACGTAGCCCTGCACCTTGTCTCCTCCGTCGTCCTTGGGTTTCGTCCAGGACAGCGTCACTGAGTCCTCGTCCACGTCCTCGATCAGTGGAGTCCCGGTCTTCCCTGGCGCGTCTGTCACACATCATCAACGACTCAACGTCGTGGCGCACACACGATATTACAAAGCAGAACGCGATCGTGCGTACGTGCCTGCGCACATGGTGAAATAAAACTGAAATAAAACAAAACTGCCGACGGTCGGGGCTTCGTTTCAGGCGACCGTCGACAGTTTTGTTTTATTTCAGTTTCACGATGTGCGAACGCTAAAACTGTTTCAGGTTGTTTCGGTGTTTTGTTTCAGTTTTAGGGATGTGCGGACGCGTGAAATAAAGCCGACCACGCGTCAGCATTGTTTAACTGCAGTTTTATCTCAGACGTCCGCACATCCATGAAACTGAAACGCTGAAACAGCTTCGCCGTTTTGAAAAATATGCTAATGAGGCTGAAACGGTTTCAGTGTTTTATTTCATTTTTATTTTACCATGTGCGACGGGCTTAACGACAAACGCGACTTACACTGCGTTCACTGCTGTACATAAATGTCACAGGGAAATTAGTTCTCGCGTTTATCCCGAGATGATTGTAATGACTACTGCAACTCACTGTTATAATCAGGGATACCACCACTTCAACTTCATACGGCTGTCATTCTGCAGGAACTGCATTGACGGTTCCGGTTAAGTTTGTGACAGATACAGCGTATAAAAGACGGATATTTTGGCAGGCAACATGATGCAAGATACTTGAGTAAATGTAAAAAAAGATATAATCACGCACCAAACTGGTATTTGGCGGTGATTGGTTTATCGGTGACGAGTGGTTCGCTCTGTCCGAGATCATTCACGGCCGACACACGGAACTCATACTGTTCGCCGTCGTCAAGCCCTGTGACATCGAGGCTCTGAGACCGACAGAACCGACTCACTGGAGACCAAACTCCACTCTTCTTGTCCTTCTTCTCGACCACATAGTGACTGACTGGTCGTCCGCCAGTGTCCTGCATCGCACAGACATTAACCCTTTGACGCCCACTGTTGCCATATGGATACAACTATAAAGCATCCTGTGCCAGACCGGGTTAAGCCGTCATTTGTAATTTTTGACATCCGGGCACTCTGACGCTCAGCCCTGAGCGTCAGAGTGCCCAGGTGTCAAAAATTACAAATGACGGCTTAACCCGGTCTGGTACAGGATGCTTTATAATAGCTGTATCCATATGGCAACAGTAGGCGTCAAATGGATAAACACTATGAGAATGATTTGGCTAAAAGCAGTAAATATGCTACACATCGATTCAACAAACAGGCACGCAGTTAATTTTAAAAAAAACACTACGGTATATCAGCAGTGGCAGAAAAAGTTCGAGCCTTTCCCACATATTCATAAAAAGATTTGCACAAGATTTCGTGGAAATTTCATTAAAACAACTGATAGGCCTACAGCACAACAGATAAAAGAGTTTAAACTTTAAAGTTCGTTGTCCATGTCGAACCCAGCATA
>Ga0056114_1000290_pt1 | contig 15807 bp, 9 predicted proteins | sample WorMetHERISLAND1_FD_77005 | JGI IMG/M metagenome (GOLD analysis project Ga0056114, IMG submission 77005) | Marine gutless worms symbiont microbial communities from Max Planck institute for Marine Microbiology, Germany - Olavius loisae HERON... ...
ATTGTTACATGTATAGGCTTTGCTGAAATGATCAGCAAATTTATCGGCTACAACGGCAAAATCTACACAACCATTTACTTCAACACTGCTATTCTTTTTCTCAAATTTGGACCGCCAACTTTTAGCATCATATTTTGTTAACACCGTATACAGCGGCGCAGAAGGCTGACAGCAATATACACTGCGGCGACACGGCAACAGCGACACTGGTTTATACAAATTCGCGAAAACTTCTGCATTGTTGTGTGTTTAATCAACCATGTGATGGAGTCTGCAACTTGTCATGTACAACGGTATATACACATGGAACCGACGCTTAACCCTTTGACGCCCAGCGCTGCCATATGGGTACAGCTATAGAGCATCGTGTGCCAGACCGCGGGTTAAGCCGTCATTTGTAATTTTTGACATCCGGGCACTCTGACGCTCAGCCATGAGCGTCAGAGTGCCCGGATGACAAATTACAAATGACGGCTTAACCCGGTCTGGCACAGGATGCTTCATAGATGTACCCATATGGCAACGTTGGGCGTCAAAGGGTTAATTGCCGTGTATCAGCCGCAGCAGCAGCAGACGGCCTGGTCATCAATGGCGCGATTGTTGGTGAGCGCGCATCAGCGCCAGAGAACACGCACGCACGCGCCTCACGCGTACTCTCCGCTCCGGTTAATCACAAACATATTAGACCGATCCACCGACGGATAAGATATATAATTCCGGTCTTGATTTGCGCGGTCGGCCGTCGGCCGACTCTCGGACTGTCGACGGATCGACTCAGCGGAGCGGCCGGCGTGGAAGGCGGACGTCGGCGGAAGCACTAGAGCTGTCGACGAGTCGGCCACATCAATCTGGATGCGATCATCGTCGACGTGCGTGCTCCGACGAGTTAGCGGCAGCGCCGAGAGGAGAGGGAGGCTGACTAGTCGTCGACGCGTTCAGTCGCGCGTGCACGCGTCACGGTGTATAATCGAAGCCATCAGTCGCGGACAATTCAACCGGCCAGCCAGTCATAAATTCGACGTCCGATTGAAAAGATGAAGGAAGTACGCGGGATCGCGGTCTGCCCCGTCCTCGAAGAAGACCTCGCTGTCATCGCCCGTGCCTCTGTACCAGATAGCTGGCCCTGCCGATCGTCCGACCGCACACATACTCAGTCACGGCTCAATATGTACCAGTCGGGTCGCGGCGCCGCGTCGCTTGTTAATACACGTCCCGGTTTGATCTCAAGACCACCTCCGTCAACACGCACCGATCGTTCGTTATTAGATGGTTGTTTCATCGGCGCCACGTGTCGGACGCATGTTCTAGCGGTCACTGAGATCATTCTCTCACGATCAACATCTGCCCACCACCGTGCCAATGCCAACCCAACAACGCCACGCAGAACCCTTTGAACTCCCCGCCTTCGCAGCCGCCCAAGCACGCAGTCTTAACGTCGTCGCACGTCATCACGGCTGTCAATAATCTACGAACGTCCGCGCCTCAAAGTCGACATCCGCCGATAAGTTTCGCCGAAATTCAAACCGACAGTAAACATTGCCGATACGATACTTCTTCCTAATTGATGTCCACGTACTAATTAAATACAACAAATTAACTTGTCACTCGTCAGTCATCGTTATATTAACTTCAACTCACTTTCGTAAATAAGTCTGTCTTTACTCTTAGCTTATGTCAAACATTTAATCTCTAACGTTTACATGGTTTTTGTTACCCGTATTGGCGATGTGCAGTTGAATACAGTAGTTACAGCTAACGTAAATCTCCAGGCTTCGTGTCTTGCTAAGTTTCGAAACTGAATGAAAAAAAAATGAAACGTTTCATATCAATATCAAGTAAAATCATCGCTGTCGGCTCGACGTCACTGTGTATTCATCCAAACTTATTTTAGCTAGACCTGCCCCCAAAGATTGCTAGCCCACGCTGCTGAAGGCATACGGTTGCACGTACAGTACACATAGACATGACAACATCGCATTACTGCGACGCAGCGAGACAACACCTTCCACATTTCCAACCAGTCTCAATGCTGTACAGAACAACCAGTATTCATGCTGACAAAAATCTTCAGCATAAACAGCATTTTCTGACAAGACTGTTACTGTTAAACACAGTGACAGCTGACACGTTCATCGCGCTCCCGTCGCCGGTTCATCCGGGCAGGAATTTATCATCAGATCTTGCCGTGTCGTAAACATATAGACAATCAGCGTCATTACTGGCCAGTCAGTGTGTGTGCACGGTCAACGCACGGAGTTGGAACACGGACACGGCGTACATCTGGACTGTGTCGGTCGTCGTCGTCGTCTGATAACATCACCTCAACGTTGTCACTACCACCCGCAGTGCCGCGACCAAGAAACTTCGTGTCTTATCGCCGCCGCTGTGTTGCTATACAGTATACAGCATCGTGTGTCAACGGTGTCATGATTTCTGACGACAGCATGCAGCAATTACACAGACACGCTGATCGGCACTTAGTGCGCAATACGTGCTTTTCTTGCTTACTAATCGAAAACAAATAAAAACAATCTCTCTTTCTGTCTCTCTGTGTCTCTCTCTTCGCTTCTTCATTTAAAAATATTACACAGACACAGGGTTGTTTATAAAAACGAATTCGTAAAATACGCGAGTTAAATCGTACGTTTAGCATTCTTTAAGCAGTTTTCTCCAGCTGTATAACGATGTCATTCCTTGGAACTACCAATACTCAGTCTCAGTTTCAACTGCGACCAACAAGCAGGGACAGACCGTGCGAGTGCGACTAAACATTGTTCTGCGACCATCCATCCGCTAGATGACCGCAATACGTGTTGGTCTTCGTCCGTCCGACACGACAACTCGACAGACTTGCGTCCAAATATTTCCTTCCGATTTCAGTTCGCTATTCTATTATAGCGGATGGTCGCTGGTCGTGCTGGTCATCTGGACCACACCTCTTCTTTTTTACGGCGCGCTACTAACTACGAATGACATATAGAAGCCTTGTTGTTCAGAAGCATCGAGTGGACTGTCAACGACGGCCGAACTTTTTTGTCTTGCACAATATCGGAGCGCGATACGGCAGGTTTTCAAGACGCTCCACATATAGGTGAATAAGTCGCTTGCTTCTTAGCTACGACAGGACAGAAGCCACCAATCACGAGAGAGAGTGATTTTCCGTGCAACATTCCTACCACTTATAGTTTTGAAATGCCTGACGGGCTTGATGTATAATAAACGCCGTTCCACCGAGCGACGACGTGATCATGTAACAACAATTACGGCAGGCTGAGCGAGAGCGCTTTCTGTTCTGATGATATTTACGTGTCAGCGACGTAGCAACAGTCAGGCTCAAAGATCTCATGCACTCGTTATTACCAGCTCACAATCTGTTCTCACGTCAAGATCATAGTAACGTGCTCAGACACAGCTGCCAGTCATACACCAACAGCGGATCGCGCAGCATCAACGGCGCCGTTGTATATACACAAGAACGACTGAGTTATTGTTCGGTTAAAAGCACAACAGACGAGGCACTTATGGTTCACTCGGGACTGGGCGTAGTCTTTCTGGCAGCGGACGGTTTCAAATATACACTACGGGGCCACATTTTAATAATTAGAATCGCGTAAATTACGGCAGAGCAAACTGATTCAGAACCAAGAACGTGAACCAGTCGACAAGCAGGTCATATTACTGTAAGCATGCGGTCTATGTCAGATGACAAGCGTAAAAGTCACGTTCAATTACTTCGTCATAAAGCAATAATCGTACTCTGACGTTTAACGGGTTTCTCACGATGTATACAGCAAGAGTATTGACGTGCATACAATTAAATCCAGTGTTGTTCTCCCTACGACAGTCATAGTTCTTGACCTTGAAGTGTTTAATTCACGAACAGCTGGGAAACTTCTTTCAATTTATTCTGACTGAATGCATTAACGCATTAGTAACGTATAGTCGTCGTCGGTTGTGAAGCGAGCCTGTACCGCGGACGTAGGATGTTGTGTAGGCCTAAGCGACAACTTAAACAGTCGAAACTAAGCTTCACTTTAATATACACTGAAGTATATGCAAATAATTTTGTCGTCAGAGCGTTATACGCCATTAGTCTAGTAAGTCTACCCAGAATTCAGGATCGGAACCCGCAGCTCAGTGCCAGTATACGATCTTCGGGTTCGGGCAGTTAAAAGGATCCATTCGAAATATACCGCACCCGCGGTGCGGTATTACCGCGTGTAAGCTGTGCGCGGTTGTTGTCACCGATATCGCAGAATTGCTGTGGTAAACATTACCGTGTCACTCTCTAGTCAAGCACTCGTTCCAGGAAGTATAAAACAATTGTAACCAAATAAAATACGGCACGGCCTCAACAGAGTTTCTCTGTTTTTAGAATGAGCTAGAAATAAAATTTCCCACATTCAAAACAATTTTAAACTAGAAGAAGGACGATGCAGTTCAAGGTATATGGCCCGATGTCACAATCGTACTGTACCGAAAATGTTCAGAAACGCGTGTAGATTCCCTTTGACGTAAAATTAGGTTGCAATCGGTTAAGAAATACACTCTATAATCAGGAAACACGCCCAAGTCGAGCTAATTAAACTACATGGGTGGTTCAGAAAAGTTTCTGTTCAGTACTTGTAAACGATAGTGACAACTCGAGCTGAAATTGCAGTTGTAGGCTGACAAGTTTGAACATGACGCTTCGCCGCAATTTGACGCCCATAGTATGAATTTACAATTTTCGCGACAGATTTACAACATCATTCAAACTTCTCCGCTGCGCCGCACGCGTAGCCAGAAAGAAAACATTCCATTTTGTTGTTTAATGGCCACGTTATGAAATTGGAGGCGACTCCCTCGAGATAACAGACGTGGACGACCGACCGACGTCAACAGCGCAAGACGATTGACTCATGTCATAAACCGTGTCATGTATTGAATGACATTCGAAGTAGTGTGTACAGGGTCCGATTACTGCATGTCAACCGCAGAGGCGAGACGCCACGGCGTTTGAATGCCAGCAGACACTTCGACCGATCATAAATGTCATGACGTCATCGTGACGTCACCGGGCGTTCCACACGTCAGATACGTCGTAATTAAAACTGCCACGCAGGAGCAGGATGTTTGTTACTGCCGGACGGACCACGCAGCTGCGATGCGACGGGTTACGCAACGGAGAATTTCGTTTCGTTTTGATCGCGCTTCGCCGACCGCGGCCGACGAGTTACGTAACGTCCAGTTGGGCTGACCGAGCGATCTCCACACAATCCGGCATTCATACTCCGCCAGCAGCTGATATCCACGTTCATTCGCCTCTGACACGTCTCGTTGCCTACTATCACATACGACCGCCCATTCATTCCGACGTATTAATGCCCGGACGGTTGGAAATTCTGAATGTATGCGGAACGTTTAATATATCGTATGTCGATTGTCGACCTAGCTCTGCCCGTATAATTAAACGGCGACATTAAATCTTGCACATACACGCATATTTCGCGAACGTTAACAACGTAAATTATATGGCGCCGTATACGGGGAAGGACTTGAACAGACCCGACGAATGCTTAATTAGACACGTTTGTGAAATATCACCATTTGACTGGCTGACTGGCTGGCCACTGCATGCCAACGCCACTGTTGCGCAGTTTAGTTCTACATGTAAATGAATGGTGAATAATTCGCATGAAATACAACGAGTCGTGTACCAGCTTTCTAATGAGCTAATAACAGAGAATATATAGGCGGCGTAGCCGCTACGCCGCCTATATATTCTCTGCTAATAAGTCCACACATCGACAAAAGGTCAACACACTTGTTATGGTATTTGTTTTACGACATGTCATCCTTGTAACATTCAGTCAGTAAGCAAGCGCGTAACAGAAACGAATAAATTGTCCAAAATGAGCTATACTTACGGATGACTTAACTACTTAAAATGCAATTTTTGCCCAGCACCACAGAATCACAGAATCCGGTGTGTCCGGTGTGTGTAAGTAAGTAAAGTAACTACAAGATAGCATTTAAGTTAATAAGGTTGTTAAAGGCACGTAGTTCGATGTCTGTGGCATGTGCCGGTTATCTGGCGAACGAATGACTTATTAGAAGTCCCCCCCCCCATAATGGAGTCGTGCCGTTCGTAAAATACAAATGATAAGAAAATAATAAAATATTAATTTTACTATTGTGCTATTAAACTAATAATTTTGTCCAAGAAAGTCTGAACGTAAAGAAGAAGTTTACAGTTGCTTTCAAGTCAACGACTTAAATAGACACATTGGTGATGTACTGATGTAAAGAACGATGCGAGCAAAATCTCTTGGCGCAGCAAAGTTCGGTTGCAGAAAAGCTGTGCGGTATCGCCATTCGCCAATGCTGTGTTTCAGAAACAATACTGCACTGTACTTAGGCTTCCTTTTGAAATTTGAGGCGTAATATTTTCTACGAAATTTGGTTGCGATTGGTTAATAAATGTCGTAGATCCGCGAAGAAACGCCGGCAACGACTCGGACGTAGGTAGACCTCTACAGAGCTGAGGTAGCAGGCTGCTGCTGGCCAATTCAGTCTATGGAGTGCAGACAGCGGTCAGAGGCTATACACGAAGCTGTCGTCAGTCCTTCCCCGCTTTTCCCTATGACTCACGTGCTCCATGGAAAGATCATCAATGAAGCATGACGTCATGTGAGATGGCAAGTTCTTAATCCACTCCTGACCCGCGAACATCAACACTAACGTCCTCATCACAACCTATAAATTCTACTGACGACCAGTGGATCCAATCCGCACTTGGTAGTTTAATACTGATAATGCCACAAAAATTACTGTTCTGCATTTGTGATATGTCTGATTTCCACTCCCCCTCTAAAAATGCCCCTACTTCAATTTCGGTTAGGGCTCCTCGTCAAACTCTGCTGGCGAAGCTCACACCGCTTCCCCAGGCGCCCTGACTTTTGGCTCACCCAACTTCAAAATGATTCCCGACTCCCGAGCCCCTGGTCCACTGCTGTTGTCGCTTCGATAACCGAGCTTTGTTTTCAGGCGCACGCACAACAACCACTTCCTCCACCCGTTTATCTTTCAGCCTTATAATTTATAAATTATAATTTAATTCATTTCTTTCTCAGACAAACCTTACTAAAACTTCAACGCACCCATTTCGATGATCATCTTATCAACTTTAACCTTCCATTGCAACAAAGACAGGGCTGAGATATCCCTTAGATACTCCCAGCACACACTAATGACTCTGGTAGTATGAGAATGTACGTGACCTTTGTATAAATCTCACTATTTATTACTGCGACTGGAGATACACTCACATGGAAAAAGCACAAAGATCACAGTTTCGGACCCTTCTTCGCAGAACGTTAACCTTGTAAAGTCTGCTGAAAAATTTCATTTTTAATGACACAGACAAAGGTTCCACGGAAAGAACTATCATTACCCTCGCGTCTAGTCGGCATAAAACGAGTTGCTATACTCGTACGTAGTCTTCCAGACGCAACACGCATACATTGTTCTTCTGCGAGGTCAAGGTCAAGTTCACGAGGTCACTCAAGGGTATATCCAACAAAGGACATCAAACGGACGTGTTCATCAAATCCCAGAAAATACGGCCGCATAACCTGTTGGTCATCCGGCCGATACATGATGTTAATTGAGTCTTAGCGGCCTATCGTACAGCCAAGCCAGTACAATCGCGAGATATAGATACGACGACGACGAAGCGGAATCTAAAACAACAGGTCACCATGCTCTCGGGTGGCCTGACTCTTATCTGACACCGTCTTGTACGACTAGAGTACTACGTACTTGACTGCTGCTGCCGGTAGCCAAGCCCGATCAGGTCTCGGGTCGCCGGCATAGCTGCCTCGCGAGCTTTCAAATTTCTTCGTGATGTAACTGTGAAGACTAACAGATGTCGCTGTCAAAGTCCATATGAACAACAACGCCCGACCGTAGTATATTATGGCCGAACTGACAGACTGTTGTTTTAACTGAGACAGAGACAGTTGTTGCAGTTATCGCGTTTACGGAGTCAACACGCAATGCTCACCAGGCCGCAGTTCCACATTTAGCCAAGTCGTCGCGTTCTATAGTCTACAGTGTACTAAACTAGCGTATAAGATATCCCACGGCTTGACTGTCAGGTTACATGCATCCACTTAAAGTTTTCTGCACTGTTAGGGTGCGTTCACATTCATACAAGTACGAGTCCGGGTACCTGTATACGGGTTCCAGTAAACACGAGTTTGCATGTATTCCAATGGTGGCCGTTCACAATGACACAAGTTCTGTACGAGTACGAGTTACCTGTGAATTTCACCCGTAGACTACGAGCAGTTTCTGTACCGGCCGTGTTTTTATCCAACCCGTACGATGTAAACAAAACAAAATTTGTATTAATTTAATTTATACACGCCATTACACGTATTTTACATCATAAATTACGTCACTGTTAATTATTCATTGGTAGGGGTGCGCGATTAGTAAAATTATTAACGCTCTAGTGGAATATTGTTACTTTATTCGCAAAGCATTCTCACGATTCGATTTAACTGGAGATTGTTGGTAGACACGCGTTGAGTTGTCCTTGTACAAGTGACCCTGAACGCTCACTCGTATGGGTGAAGCTTGTACGAGCCGTAAACCGAAACCTGCACTCGGAACTCGTACTTGTACTCGTATCAATATGCGAGTGTGACTACTACTAGCGTCACAGCCGATGCTTTTGAGAGCATCTTACACAACCCGAACCGTAGGCCTACCTCCAACACGGGAATTCCAAGCCAAAACTACCGATATTCGTTCTTACGGTGGGGGAAAACAACTATCAATTGAATACAGTACTAGAATTATATGACCCGCAGTCTAGTTCAACTGAAGGGATTCGGTCGAGTCCCATACAGGTACCTGATCAACATGGGGCTCCAAGCCTCCATGCCAATCGTCCAACTTCTATATAGGGAGGGAGTAACACTGTAACTACACCGGATGTGCAGGCTTTCTGCTGCTCAACAGGTGGCTCTCTATACAACAGTCACTTTCCGTGTATTTGACTGTCACGTCCGGACTTGCAAGCAAAGTAGCGTGTAATTAGTGTTAAAGATCTCAAGACACACACAACAAGGACATGAACATCAAAGACATTTATTTTATTACTCGAAGGTCATATAGTGTGATCAAACAGCCGGATGGTTAAGTCCTGTTGTAAAGATTTGAAGTTATTGTCATCAGGGTTGGAATTGTCGGGGGGGAGGGGGTTAAACCGCCAGTTCATGTCAACGGACGCTCATTTTTGAGTGAAAATCGGCTTTAAATTTAAATCCCTGGGCAAATTTCAAACATTTCGTCATCTGACCCCTCAGTTCTTTTAGGTCAATTCCAACACTGATTGTCATGCCATGCTTGAGATGAGAAAATTCGACTACGAAAAAAGATAAGGCAATGCTGAAAGTAAGAAGCACAAAACTATCGAAACAGTGTTTAACACACGAAGCTGTATCACCATATAAACGGTAGTAAGCTGACAGGATAAAAATACAAACAGAAAATAACTAGGCCTAATATTTAACTAAGCTTAACTAAGTGAATAATTATCATAATTATAGGGCAAACAACTGAACATAATAAATAACAAGTAAACAGTAATGAAATGTTGAAAACATTTAACGTAAAAGAACAACCAGGAAGTTGGAATTGGAACAACAAGTTACTACCTAGAGTTACGCAATTCAATTAACAGTATACGACCAGTTTTCCTCTGGTGAATAAAGATTTTCAATAAGTCGCGTGAAATTAGTCACACCAGTCTTAGAATGGACTCGCAGCCCACCAAAGTTCGTACGCGAGAGATCCTTCTTTTCTATGACATTCGTCTTTTACACGCATCTCTCTATACGCTCCAGCAGCAGACTTAATCGCCCGAGTAAGTAACAAAGTAAGTGAATAACTTTCGAAAACAAGAACGTCTTCAATTACTGCTTAAAACTATCGAGCTTTCAAAACTCATCTCAAAGACAGTGACATAAATTTAAAATACATCACATTAATTGAACCTAGTTTCGACGAGAACACGCGTGAATATACCTCGCTGATCATCGGCCGAAGAAGTTTCATCGTCGACGGATGACGCCAGCTGACGCGGTCTCGACTGCTTCCGACGCCGACTCAGCGCCGCCGATGACGGGTCGAGTACGGTAGCTTCCATCGCCGTGCCGTCTGATCGCTGACCTATCCGTCCGATACTATCAACGGCACGCGAGCGTGGCGTGCGTCTTGTAGTTTCACAGAGCTATAGAGAGAACACTTGGCGTGGTCGATTATGAATTGTCGGAGTGCGGTCGGTCTAGAGTCAGCTGTGATCGGGCAGAGAGCGGGCCGCCGGGTCGGGCCGTACGGGCGACAGGCGTCGCCTGATCGTCATAAACAACTTCAGCTCGTCTGACAAGTGACAACGTTCTCACAGAAGATATGGCGCAAGTGAGCCGCTCTGCGCCGGCAGCCGACCCGGCAGGAAATAGTCTCACTAGCTGTTCATACGCTGACCGGCCCGCCTGGCCCGATCACGCCGCTGCCGAATTTGATTGACAGCCGGCTGGCGCCCCGCGCTTTGATAATCGAGCGCGGCGCGATTATCATAGACCAGGTATGATTGTGTTTTATTGGTCGGTGCGGCTGGCGTCCGGCGCCAATAACGCGATCCGACGCTGGACGCTTCATATTCATACGCGCCCGACGATGTGGGTGGTCTGGTCGTCAGTGCGCCGTCGGCTGCAGCTCAACGGCTGCGATGACGCCGTAACCATGACGGCAGCACTGTGACGTCATCGTTAGCAACCGAATCACCGAAATACCACAAAATAAACTAATTGTCTCTGCGGTGAATGGATTTTGTCACTATAGCGAAATAGTCTATACACCGAAGTTCCATGTAACCCTTTGACGCCCTCTGTTGCCATATAGGTACAGCTATGAAGCATCCTGTGCCAGACCGGATTAAGCCGTCATTTGTAATTTTTGACAGCCGGGCACTCTGACGCTCAGCCGTGAGCGTCAGAGTGCCCGGGTGTCAAAAATTACAAACGACGGCTTTGTAGCTGGGTATCAAAAGCCTAATACGAGAATTATTAACGGATAGCCTACTTTATTTCTGTCAGATCGGTTTGTAAGTAGGCCTAACTAAGTATAGGTAATTGTTGGTTATAGTATTGTTATTGATTCATTACATGACAAAAACAGGCTTGATTTGACAAGAAGCTAACATTAACGCAGACAAACGGCACGATTTCAGATTCCGTCGAATCTGGTCAGATCTGACTTGTGCTGTTTGTCTGGCTGTCTGTACAGACTGTTGGACTGCAGGCCTGGCGATATTTTCGTATGTATATTTCACGTTAAAGTAACCAAACGTGTTTGTGAAGTCCAGTAGTTGAAGGCAATGAAAATGCTTACACAAAACACGTGAACTTAATACAGCATACAATGTATAGGCCCCCACAGCACGCAAATTTTAGTAAGCCAAGGAATGATAGCTGGTTATGTAATTATCTCTATCTCAAGAATATCGCTATCTCAAGAATAAATGCACTAAAGCTGTAAACTTAATTCGTATTGTGAAATATTCAGAATTATGCTTAGGAATACAGACGAAAGCCACGAGGGATGGGCGTCCCCACCATACTGGGGAGTAAAGAAATTTGATGGAATGCCGTTGACTTATAAAAGTTAATTGCATTTCATCGCTTACAAAAACATTTTGCATACCTGGTGGACGTTCACCCTCATGGCCCCTCTGGCTACGTCCTGGATTTGTTTTAGTTTGCTCTGGTAGTAAAGTGTTGCTGCATGCAGACGCTAATTTAGTGTCATTAATCTGCATGCTTGTTCACACCAGCCTTATATTCCATTTCAGTTGGTCAGCAGCCTATAGTTCTATTCCACTTTTAGTGTACCAGTTTCATGTTAAATACATGTAGGGCTAAAGATTTCAAACAAGGAACAGCACACCTTTCTTTATAGGCCATAGGCATAACAGCGTGTGATAGGCCTACTAATAGGCCTATTCGACTGTATTCGCTCAGTTTGCGTGCAGTGGTCCTATATAATTTGCTATTAGGACTGAGGCGATGAGAATGCGCTGCGTTTGTGATAGAACATGCACAATTCGGAACGGTCTCATAAACAAACACAGTGTAGTGGGTTCGTTCATATCTAGGCCAACTCTGTACAATCATTCATGCCATTGTCATATAACTATATAGGCCTAGGCCTAGTGTCTGTTGTAAAGACGTGCTTGGGCTCTGCACTAAACGCTATAGTATACTTGAATCTGCGGTGCATGGACGAAGCATTCGGATTGCGTAACACTGGCAAGTTAGCAGACAAACATATCCCGCCGAGGTGCATGGAACTTCGGTCCGCTTTGCATATAATTGTATATTATTTACATTGCATTACGTCCGTTCGTTTATATGCTGAACAGTGTACACACAGTTGAATGAGTATCGTCAAGTGGGCTGCCGCGTTAGGCCCTTATATGGCTTTTTGTTGTTGACTTGAATGTGATAACCCTTGGCTGAAAGAAATAGCTGAGCGGTGTAAATGCTGCAAATTTTGACAACTGTTAGTTCGTTATTTCCCCCTAATATGCTGTCATATTATTAGTTTAAGTTACATTGATAAAGTTACATTGATCAAAATTGAACTTGAATAGACTCGTGATAGCTTTGCATTATTTTGTGTATATCCTTTTGTGTCTCTATTATTGTCTGTGCATTTGTGTATTTAGTTGTTTTCGTTGTTTGCTTTGTCTTTTGTAGATCTTCCTTCAGTACTTTGATGATGTCGGTTGGGTCTTTTGACCTGTAAAAACCGTCTCCCATATAACCTATACTGTGTTGGCGGGGACGTAAAACACTGCTCAGGTCTGAGCGTCAGAGTGCCCGGATGTCAAAAATTACAAATGACGGCTTAACCCGGTCTTGTACAGGATGCTTTATAACTGTACCCATGTGACAGCAGTGGGCTTCAAAGGGATATCCACACTTGCTGTCGTCGTCGACGCGGCCGGTCTCTTCGTCGTGTGGCCGCCGTTTCTGAGCCACGCAGTAATAAGTAAGTGGCTGTTAGGTGGAAGGGTCGTCATTGTTGTGGCATGTTATTAACGAGCGACGACTGAGTGTGTCAATTGACCAGACGTCTCGGCAGATTCGACTCGCATTCTCGGCACGTTGTCAACATTACTTACGTTCGGTTGCTATCGGGCCAGCGGAAGCTTGTCGACGGCACGATTTATTAGCGACACAGCGTATCGATACGAGCTGGATTGCGTGTCGGCACAGTCGGAACTTCCTGGCAGGGCGTACAATTGAAACAGCTGACAACCGAATAGAAAGTTTCCAAAATACATGAGACTTCCACGCACCTGTAGGTAAAGGAGAGAACTGCGTTGTCAGAAATTTCTCATATAGTTCCATTAGTCTGAGATAACAACGCATTAGGAGATTACGAATTTGATTTTTTGTCGGGACTCCAGACTCTTTTAATTGGAATGTAACATTTATAATCACATCTCTCACTTTCCAGTCCGTGTTAATTAGCACATAGTATTATAACAGAATTGGGAACTGAATGCTTTTCGTTGTACATGTCGGCATGTAATTGTTATTATAATAGTTCTGACGGATTTGTTTCTTCACTGTTGCAAGCAAGAAGCTCGGATATCCACATCTTCTTCAATCGCAATATTCGCAACAGTCACTTCTGTCGCCTGCAACTTGATCCGGAGCTTTTCCTGGATGATACACCCATTCCGGCGGTGCAGGAGAAGGTCAAGTTCTTCGTCTTGATATCTGATTCTAAATTGTCTTTTAACGCATCTTCGCTATCTCAAAAATAAATGCACTAAAGCTGTAAACTTAATTCGTATTGTGAAATATTTTGTGTTAAAAGTGTTGTGAGATCTGTGATCAATGCCAGGACTTCTGTAAACTCTATACAGGTGGGTGGATCTCTGCTGGATGATCAGGTATAGTCTCAGCAACCGTTTGTGGTACCACCACAAAAACGTCATGACTCTCTGATGGTGTTAGTATTTTAGAGCAGAGCAATCACTCTCGCACATGTCTTATTTGCCGAAAGAAAGAAAAAGATTTCATCATTTTTCTGATTCGACATCTAGTCTTCAAGCTTTACAAGGTTTCAAGCTTGAACTAGATTTAGCATACAAAATTATTAACGACTAATCTCATTCTACAGAAAGTGGTAAAAAATTATTATGTGCTTTTTCCCGTTCATGTAAATGTACCTATAGCAATGATAGGGCTGACTCTGCAGACAAATCTGTTCTCACTTTGCCACTGCCAGTTGCTGGTACCAGAATGAAAATCCGTATAAACGAATTTATTTATCGCGTTCCACTGTTCTGCCAGAAACAATGTCAGGATGTTTGGAACGGTTCTGAGGGTGTCAAGCTTCATGCTATTTACCCAAAGGTAGGCGAAATTGCAGGGTGTAAAACATGTCCCGGCTTGATGCAGTGATCATGAAGAGATTACAAATCGGTCAATACTCGACTTATACATGTGCACTTGTTTACAGGCGACGATCTACCAATGTTGCTCTCTTCCACTTACAGTTAAGCACAGACTGTCCTACTTGGACACTGTCACAGATTTTTTAAGGTTCCCCTCTGAAGGACCTTTTTGATAACATTGACAATCATGTTGTTATTGATTTTATCAAAGAAACCCATTTTAAACCTTGTATAATGCTTGTTTTCACAGTTTTTTTTAATTAGCTGAATAGCATTCTTCATTTTATCTTTGTTAATGATTTTCGTGTTTTAATCTTTATACCATATAATTGCACTGAAATGGCCCTCTGTGTTGAAGTGCCGTTAAGAAACTATTCACTCTCTCGCATTATTGACTGTTAATATTAGATAAAATTGATATTTATACAGTTCGACGATTTGCATGGAGTATTATTTATACGAGAATTTGGCAAATCTACATTACATGAACATATTATGACGGTTATGCAGGTGGATAAAATAGTTTTTGTTGCAGCCGTAAAAACAGACGAATACCTATGTGACGTGATCTTTGTCGATTTGTGAGATTTGTAGATATTTGAACATTTTCTGCAGAACAGAGCGACGCGTGGATTAACACGACCGTTTTGCATGATGACAGGAGGCCACTGCTTGGACTGGAGGCTGCAATGCTGTGTGATTAGCTGTGACATCTCATCTCGTTCATTCTATTAACTTGGTCGATCATCGAGCGACATTACATGACATCAGACGCCAGTGTGACTCGGTCATGACAAGGTCCACTCGCCCTCCGTCAATCGTCCGTGACGCCAGCGATCAGTTCGCCGACCAACGGCGGACGGCGTCGGGTGTCGATCGGCGTCCAGCGGGGCGCGACGACGCCGTTCCGCCCACCCGCTTGACCCCGAGCGAGCGCAGGACCGATCGACCGACCGACCGACCAGCAACTCAGTTAATAAAGCGACGTTTACGCGTTCTATCATCTAACGACGACAGACTTAAGTCCATGCTACATTGACACGTTTCTGGACAAGCAATGCAATCCCTTTTTTGATCCACATCTGATATTTAATGTAGTTTCAAATTACTATAATAACGAAATCTAATGGTTAACCCTTTAAAGCCTACTGTTGCCATATGATAATCTTTTATTCATCACGAAGTGATAGCAACAACATAGTAATTAAAAAGAGAAATAAAGAGTAAATAGTACAAATAATTAGATGCAGTGAACGAATGTCAGACACAACATACCAATA